>Ga0255758_10001137_pt1 | contig 28216 bp, 20 predicted proteins | sample 011ome_24_FD_179958 | JGI IMG/M metagenome (GOLD analysis project Ga0255758, IMG submission 179958) | Coastal salt marsh microbial communities from the Groves Creek Marsh, Skidaway Island, Georgia - 011513CT metaG (version 2) | ecosystem: Environmental > Aquatic > Marine > Intertidal zone >...
CGAAGAGCCTTAGAAACCAGGCGGTATTCTTTCGCCCGAACTGTAACCTCGCCCGTTTTAGTTCGGAAAAGAGGTCCGCGGACTCCAATAAAATCGCCGAGGTCTAATTTTTTGAATGTCGCATATTCATCCTCCCCAATCTCATCCTTACGGACATAAGCCTGAATCTTCCCTTCCCGGTCGAGCAACTTCAAAAAAGCAGCCTTGCCCATCAAACGAAAGGCAACAATTCTTCCGGCCACCGATACCTCGGGTCCACTCTCCTCTTCTTCCCCAAGAAGGCCAACAGCCACTCTTGAGGTATGTGTTTGTTCCCAGTTGGACAAGTATGGGTTGTTCCCATTCTCGCACAATCCAGTAAGTTTTGCCTGGCGAACCGCCACTTGATCACTTCCGTCCAACTCCTCCTGTTTGACAGGTTTTTTCTTATTTTCTTCGCTCATTACAAGTGCCCGCATCATGACACCGGAGCAAGCAACTGACAATGGAAATTCCCCAAGGGAATGGACCGAGGTGCTTAAGCTGGTACTTTTGCTAAAACGGGCCGGAATCCCAGATTGCGGAACCGATGGTTCAGGGAGTTGGTGGAACGAGAGGAGGACTGACACTCGATCGCAGGTTTCATGTAAGCACCACCTCGACTGATGCGAAACTCATCCTGTTCAGTGTTATTAAGCAATGTGTTAACAAAAGAATTACCGACCCATTCCCGGACATTGCCGTACATATCATACAGTCCCCAGGGATTGGGTTTCTTTAATCCAACGGGATGAAGTCTCTTTTGGCTATTTCCACGAAACCATCCATATTCGGTCAATTCATGACCATGGCTACCAAAGTAATAATCAGAAAGAGTGCCCGCCCTACAAGCATACTCCCACTCGACCTCGGTGGGTAAACGGAACTCATATTTTTCAGGCAATTCGCCTTCGCTTTTGGTAAGGATGGTAAGTGCTTTACAAAAAGAAACTGCATCGAGCCAAGATACATTGTTTACAGGTAAAACATGAACACTATCGCGAATAGATGGGTCGTAGTGGCTTGGGTTGTTGCCCATGATTCTGGAATAAAGTTCCTGAGTGATCAGCAACCTCGACATCCAAAAACCGTGTTTCACCTTAACCAGTTTGGTTTCTTCAGAATAGGGAACTTTTAAGGAAATCTCCCCTTTGGGAATCCATGAAAATTCTCCGACATTGTCATCCTTGTATAAATCTCCCGGGCCATGAATTTCTTCAGTTTCAGGAACAACCTCTACATTCGTAGCGACCGGGTGCCGGTTAGGTGAAGAAACCTTGGCAGTTGTTTGGCTTTGCGTGCCTTGGTTAAGATCCAACCTATTTTTGTGAACTTTTTTATTGGAGGAAGATTTTGACTTAGCAGGGACGGGCTCTTTCCAACGGGCCAGTTGACGCTCTCTTGATTTTTCCCAGAAGTCCCACAGGATTTTCCCGTGATCCACCACCTCATCCACACCGTCAACCAACTCGGCGTTGTCGGATAAGGGAGCATCCATCTTTTCGAAAATAGCTTCGAGGGCTTTGTCTTGCCAATTTTCCTCGCTTAAAAAGATGGATTGAAATTGCTGCAAGCACAGTGCGAGCCCCGCAGGCAAGGTGGTTTCCTCAACAAAGATCGTGAGAATTTCCTTGTTTTCACTTAATGCATATCCCACTTCACTTCGTACATACCTGGAATCAACTGAGCGGGGAGAAATAAAAACAAGAAAAAGGGATGACCCTTTGATTGCATTGGCAATTTCTTCGACCCACTCACCGGCGGGCTTGATTCCTTCATCATACCAGATATTAGCCCCACGCTGATGCAATTTGCGCATCGCATTAAACACAATCACTTTGTCTGCATGGGCATAACTAACAAAGCTGTATGGACCCTCTCCTGAATAAGCATCAAAAGGAGCTGAAATTCCAACCGCCTGGGAATGAGACTTCATCAACCTAAATTAGTACCCTTTGCGCTGAAGAATATACACTGGATAAGCACCAAAGTCTTTCGCCAGTTCCAAATTTCCAGCATATTCGAAATCAAACTCCCCATAACGGTAGGAGATCAAGGCGGCCACTGTCTCCGATACAAAGACAGAGCCAGGCAGGACAATCGGCTCTATCCGAGCTGCCTGATTCACATGTCGGCCAAAAAAGTTTCTTTGTTTCAAGAGGGGATCAAATTCTTCGTATACCGGACCTGCATGCATCGAAATGCGAACATCCAGCTTCCCTGTATCGGAGAGCTCCGGCCAGTTTCCATTACCGAAAAAGTCTCTCATGCCCATGGCAAGTTTGAGGGCATCATTGAGGTCATCAAATACGGCAAAAAAACTGTCCCCCCAACTGTTGACAAATTCTGGCCGGCAAGAGAGTTCCTGCATCATTTTGGCGACCCCGCCATGAAAAACTTCAACAAATTGGGGGGTCAATTCTTCCTGAACCTTGGTAAAGGCTTCCACATCTGCAAAAAGCATGGTTTTTACGGAACGGAGTGCAGTAACCGTATCGCCAAAGCTTTTAACAAATATAGGTTTGGTATCTCCCCTGGGTATGGGAGGTTCCTCCAATTGATCGAGTAATTCAAGGACCTCATTTGCATAGATGACCATCGGTTCCTTGAAGGTATCCTTCCACGATTGAGCGACCTCTGAAGTTCCCCCTTCCTGCCCTTCTTTTCCATCCCAAAAAAGGAGAAGGTTGGGCACCTCATCCAAGCCCCTGCTGCGCATTGCAGCAAAGCCTAGCATTACATCGTTGCAAAAAGAAAAGAGACTATCATCTCCGTAGTACCCCTCATTGGTGACATAATGAACCGAGGTTGCATCGTCTAAGACTTTTTCAAAACGGGCAACCCAGTCTCCTCCTCCACGAACCACACTGGTATGAATAAATTCTTCTTTATCAAAGGGCAGAAAAATGTGGGTTTCTCCGCCCCGGTCTGCCATCGCTTCGAGAAAAATAATATCGGTGCCACAAGCAGCAGAACTATATCCGCAACTCGCACCCATAAAATCTAGTTTTTCTTCAATTTTTGCCCGAACAATCAACTCTGCTTCCTGGGGGAAACGACGGGCTTTACCAGGGGTATCAATTAAATGACCCGAACAGGCTACAATACCGAGCGTAGGAAAAGCATTGGTGATTCTTTGACGAATGTTCTCATCTTCATAAAGAGAACAAATTTGCAAAGCCTGCTTGCGGGTACTGGCAATAAATGAGGGCTTTGCAGACTGCAGTTCGACCGCAAGAGCATAGGCATCCAGGGCCTCTTCGATCTGGCCAAGCAAAAGAAAAGCCTCCGCTTGTGTGGCCCGCACCCAGTAATTTGAATCGTCTTTTTCAAGAATAGAAAAACACATATCAGCAGCAGTGGATGCATATTCTCTTGCCTTTTCATAGTTCATACAAACGAAATGCATGAAAGCTATATTGATGCACGGGTAGTAAAGATTATCTGGCCTGCTCTCTTCTTCACCCAAAGATTTACGACCCAGGTAAGCCTGCTCATACCTGGCAATTGCCATGTCAGCATATTCCTGCTTTTTGTCATTATCTGTGGTGTTCTCACACAGGTCTTTGTAAGCACTCGCCAAAAGACTTTGGGTTTCCACATCATTGACTCCGGATGCCGCCAACTCCTCCAAAACCTGAGTAGCAATCAACGGGGACCCTGCTTTGCAAAGAGCATGGGCTGCCCGTTGAGCAAGGGCCTTGTGGTTGGGGTTGTTTTTAAGACCTGCCCGGGCTACATCGTTGGCCAAAAGGAATTCGCCAACCTCAATCATTTTCTCGCAAAGCTTAAGAAAAGATTCAGGCTGTGCGTGGTCACGATCAAAAAGTCGCCATTCCCTGCGCAAGCTGATCGAATTTCTTTTGGATAATTGAGACATTCTCAATTATTGCTAGGTGGTTATCCCATCAATGACGAGATAAAAAAATGGGGGAATGAGACCCCCAGGAAACTACATCTTTTCGTAGCGGGTGCGGAGCATCTGAGTAAAGGCAGCAACTTTGCGTGCTTGTCTCTTTTTATCAGATGGTTTTTCAAAATAACGCTTGGCACGAACATCACGAATGACGCCTTCACGGTCCAAAGTCTTCTTTAAACGACGGATCGCACGATCCATAGGTTCCCCTTTGCGCAACTTAATTTCGATAGACATAATATAATTACAAAAGGTCTAAAGTATCTTGTGCTGAAGATTGGTCAAGCCGGAAGGCTCGCTAATCTTTTCTGCCAAATTTCCTCTCCACCGGCGGATCCGGTTCCAAAACTTTGATTCTTACCCCAAGAACACAGGGGCGATTCCTCCACTTCTTAAAGTTTTCAAACCCAAGACGTATCCGAAACCGATCATCCATCTGCACCACCATTCCGTCTTCCGCACCCTCTTCAGCAAAAGCGACACTTACCCGGGAGCGCCCCCTGCCCTTCTCACTTTCCTGATGCAAGTCTTGGAGAAAACTTGGGGCATCCTCGTTGGTGGGATCGATCAACCAGGTGGATTCCTCAATGATTTTGCTCAGGCATTCATCCACCGTCTCCACCTTGTCTACGGTCACCCGCTTTTCTCCATCCTTCACCGATGCGACACCGGTAACAACCATCAGTTCGCCCTCCTCTAACCGGTCGCCAAACTTTGTATATGCTTCAGGAAACATCGGTAAAGATAGGTCTTTTTCTTTGGCCAGAAGGTTAAAACGGGCCCATGGCTTGGAATCTTTTTTGGTGTATCTTCTCTCCACTTCCGAAACCACCCCACACAACCGAAAGGAAATCTTTTCAGTCAGCGAAGCCAATTGTTCCTGTGAAAGAGTATCTACCAACCCGCCCAGGCCCCAAAGGGTATCCACGGGGTGCCCGGAAAGAAAAAATCCGAGCAATTCCTTCTCAAATTTTAATTTTTGTAAATTGTCCATTTCCGGGACATCCAAATTCCCATTGGGACCATAATTCTCTGTCTTCTCTGCCGATTCCTCTTCGACACCACCCCCCATTAAATCAAACAGGTTTGCCTGCCCTGCCTCCCTGTCTTTGCGGCGCAACTGGGCTTCTCCCATCGCCCGGTCCAAATCGGCGAGCAGGGCAGCCCGGTTTGGATGCAAGGCATCGAAACCACCAGTCTTGATTAAACTTTCCAGCACTCTTTTATTGACCGCTTTTCCATCCACTCGCTCAACCAAGTCACTAAAACCTGCAAAGGGACCACCACGCTCTCTTTCCTCGACAATACACCTGCCACCCACATCTCCCACCCCTTTGACCGCCGAAAGCCCAAAACGGATTGACCCGATACCATCCCCCTCCCCATTGAGGGGGGTGAAGCTCTCTCCCGATTCATTTACATCGGGACCAAGCACAGAGATTCCCATCTCCTGGCACTCCGCCAAAAAGTGGGAAAGCTTCTCGGAATTACCCAATTCACAGGCAAGCACACCTGCCATAAAATCGACTGGATGGTTGGCTTTAAGAAAAGCGGTCTGGTAACTGATAATTCCATAAGCAGCTGAGTGGGATTTATTAAATCCATAACCGGCAAATTTTTCTAAAATACTAAAGATCTCATTGGCTTTTTTTGCCTCGATCCCATTGACCTCCTTGGCACCTTTTACAAAGATCTCCCTTTGCTTTGCCATTTCCTCGGGTTTTTTCTTACCCATTGCCCGGCGCAAAATATCCGCACCGCCAAGCGTATAACCGGCAATTCTACGGGCAGCTTCCATAACCTGCTCCTGGTACACCATCACCCCGTAGGTTTCTGCACAAACATCCTCGAGCAAGGGATGGGGAAATTGGATGGTCGACGGATCTTCCTTTCCCTTGATGTAATCGGGTATCCAATCCATGGGGCCCGGGCGGTACAAAGCGATCAATGCGATAATCTCATCCACATTGGATATGGTCATCTGCCGGCAAAGCCGGCGCATCCCTTCCGACTCCAATTGAAAGACACCAATGGTTCGGGCCTCATTAAGCAACTTGAATGTGGCCTCATCCTCAAGCGGGGCACCGGTTACACGAAAGCCTTCCATGCCTTCCTTTTTTCGTATATGGGACTCGGCCTCGGAAATGACTGTGAGCGTTTTTAAGCCAAGGAAGTCCATTTTCAAAAGCCCAAGCTCCTCCACCGGATCCTTGGGGTATTGAGTGGTCAGGATACCATCCTGAGTGGTCAGGGGAACCAGCTCGCGAAGGGGCCGATCGGCAATGATCACCCCGGCAGCATGGGTGCCAGAATTTCGCACCATTCCCTCAATCACTCGGCCGGTATCCACGATCTGCTTGGCGATCGGATTCTTCTCATACTCGGCCGCAAGTTCCGGGCTTTTGGCAAGGGAATCCTCCAGAGAAATATTGAGATCATCCGGTATCATTTTGGCCAGTTTGTCGGCCTCTGCGTAGGGAAGATCGCGCACCCGGGCGATGTCACGGATCACCATCTTGGCCCCAAAGGTCCCAAAGGTAATAATATTGGCTACACATTCACGCCCATATTTTTCCCGCACATATTCGATCACCTCCGCCCTTCGGCGCATACAAAAATCAATATCAAAGTCGGGCGGTGACACCCGTTCCGGGTTTAAGAATCGTTCAAAAAGCAATCCGAAACGAAGGGGATCAATATCGGTAATCCCAAGCACATAGGCCACCAGGCACCCTGCCCCCGAGCCCCGACCAGGCCCAACGGGCACCCCATGTTCGCGTGCCCAATTCATAAAATCTGCCACGATGAGGAAATAATCATTAAATCCTGTCTTCCCAATCACGCCCAGTTCGTAGTCCAGACGCTCGCTCAGCTCCTTGGCCAGTGGGTTTTCCTCCTTTCGGTCGTCCACATCCTCATAGCCTACCTCATACCGTCTTTGCAGCCCCTCCATGCAGAGCTTTTTTAAGTACTCCACATTATCCGAAACCTCCGTTTTGATTTCGGGTGGCAGGGTGAATACAGGATAGTTGTTCTCACCAAATGGAAGTTTTACATCGCACATCTCTGCCACTGCAAAAGTGTTGGTGATAGATTCTGGAGCCTCCCGAAAGAGTTCTTCCATTTCCTCCCTTGATTTTAAGTAAAACTCACGGGCCTCATAACGCATGCGGTTCGCATCATCGATTTTCGATCCTGTTTGGATACAAAGCAAGGCATCGTGGGGCGCCCAGTCTTCTCCCTGCACATAATGGACATCATTGGAAGCGACCGTTTTTAAACCGAACTTTTTGGCCAGTTTGATTAATTCCGGAACCAGTAGAGCCTGCTCCTCGATTCCATGGTTGTGAAGTTCAACAAAATAATTTTCTTTGCCAAATATATCGACCATTTGGCTAAGGGCCTTCTCCGCTTCCTCATACCGCTCCCGCAAAAGGAGTTGAGGCACCCAGCCCTGCATACAGCCAGTAAACCCGATCAATCCATTTGCATGCTCCGCCAGGGTTTCCAAGTCGGTGCGTGGACGGTAGTAAAACCCGTCCACATGGGCATCGGATACCACCTTGCACAAATTCTGATACCCCTGAAAATCTTTGGCCAACAGACCGAGATGATAAGACTTGTGGTTTTCCCTGCCCGGGCGCTCATCGTTTTTATGATCCGTAACAAGGTAGCCTTCGCACCCAATGATGGGTTTGATCCCGCGTTTCTCCGCCTGTTTCACAAAAGAGATCGCTCCAAACAAGTTGCCATGATCCGTCAGGGCCATCGCAGACATGCCCAGCTCCACCGCCCGATCCATCAACCGGTCCATCCGGCAACACCCATCCAGCAGGCTGTAATCTGAATGAACATGTAGATGAACGAAGTCTTTATCTTTTGTGGCCAAATTTAAAGGGGGTCAGGTATTCTACATTCCTTATGCCCAACATCCTTTCAAGGCAATCTTGCGCACATCCGCTCTTCTTCAACCGAAGAAAGAGAAGACAGCAAGCCCCCTACTGGGAGCGAGCAGGTAGGTACTTTTTTCGCAACAACCTCCAAAGTACGGTCAGGAAAGCGGTCAAAGGTATGCCAAGAATCATTCCCAGGATACCATCGAAAGCAATTCCCCAAAAGAAAACCGAGGCAATGATAACAACCGGGTGCAACCCCGTCCTTTCCCCCATCACTTTTGGGCTTAACCAATAACTCTCCATCACCTGCACCACCGCGAAGGTAATTCCACAACCAATCAGAACATTGCAGTTTCCGCTTTCGAGAATCCCGCCGGTTTGCAGATAAGACACCACAAGCACTCCGAAAACACCGAGCACCGAGCCCAAAAAAGGAACGATATTTAGAAGGCCGAAAAACAATCCCAGAGCGATGCCAAACTTCAACCCCGAAAGGCTAAAGCCCACCGCATACCCCACCCCCATCATCAAACCTATCAAGAACTGTCCGCGAAAGAACACTTCGAGAATTTCTTTAAACTGATGGATGAGGTACACCACATCCCGGCGCACATCCTCGCTCAGAAAACTTAACTCTCCGGCGAGGTCAGCCAGGTAATCTCGTTTGGAGCTAAGAAAATAAAAGAGGTAGATGGGGACAATGGCGAGGGCGGCAAAAAATGTGAACAAAGAACCCATGCTGGACCATGCATTTTGCAAGGCTTGTGCAGAGCGGGTGGAAAGACCCGGCATTTTTTGCCCCAGTCGTTTCACATTGGATTGCCAGTCTTTTTTAAACTGCTGAAATTGTTCCGCGACCGCGTCCCAAGTCCCGGGGCTCACGGACTGCTTTATTTTTTGCTCTACCTTGTCCGGCCAACCCACCGATGCACCGCTTAGCTCTTTGGTTTGTCGAATCACTTCCCCTCCGACTGCCCATGTGGAAAATGCTGCCACACCCACCACAAGAACATAGAGCAGGCAAATCGCAACCCCATGACTAAGACCCAATTTTTTTTCCATTCCTCCAACAATGGGTTTCAGTAAAACCGCTAGAATGGATGCAATGGCCAGGGGCCAGAGAACGGAAGAGAAATGAACCAGGAATGAACCAAGGGATTGTACAAACCAAACCATCAGGGTAAACAGGGCAAACAGGCAGATCACCGTCAGGGTAACCGTAAGAATTTTTGCCAGTCCCGGACTGGGCCAGGGTTCGCTTTTTACGGGATCTTTCATAAGTAGATTATGGGTTTGATTCTTGCCTTTAGTTGCGGTGAAGGGCAAGAACCTCTTTTACCCATCAGACAACTTTAATTCCACTTTATATTCGATTGGCAACGCTTCCTCCCCCGATGAGTCTTTTCACTAAAAGGATAATTTTTCCCCTTTGGGCGGTGATTGCATGCCTGCAACTCCTAGCTGATGAACCGACTGAGATTAATCAACGGGTCAACTCGGTCTACCGAGCGATTGTTCGTATCGAAGTGGTTTCTGAGAGAGGTGCAAACGGCAGAATGCTCAAATCTGGCTCCACTGGCAGCGGTGTAATGATTGACCCTTCGGGATTGGTGGTGACCAACCACCATGTTGCCGGGAAAGCCACCCGGCTTACCTGCCGGCTTTATGACGGGGAAGAAGTGGGGGCCGATTTGCTCGGGGCAGATGCCCTCACTGATCTGGCCGTGTTGCGCCTGCGGTTGGATGAAAGGCCCGACAATGCCCCGCCTATTCAAACCGCGGTGTTTGGAAATTCTGATCTTGTTGAAGTGGGCGACCCCTGCTTTGCGATGGGAAGCCCGGCCGGGCTTTCCCAGTCGGTCACCCGGGGAATCATTTCAAACTTAGCCCTGATCTCCAACCGTTCAGGTTCGTTTCGCTTGGATGGAGAAAATGTGGGCGAATTGGTGCGTTGGCTAGGGCATGATGCGGTAATTTTCCCCGGAAACAGCGGGGGGCCTTTGGTCAACCAGAAGGGTGAAATTATTGGGATTAATGAAGTTGCCATCGCCAGCCTTGGAGGAGCCATCCCCTCAAACCTCGCACAATCGGTATCCTTGGAGTTGGCCGAAAAAGGATACATTGAGCGCTCCTGGATCGGGTTGGAGTGCCAGCCCTTCCTCAAAGGTGCAAAACCCGGGGTATTGATTTCGGGAGTGATTGAGGGGTCTCCAGCTGAAGCTTCAGGTTTTTTGCCCGGTGATGTGGTTACCCAAATTGCCGGGCAATCAGTCCAGGCAAAAATCCAGGAAGACCTGCCCCTTTTTCATCAGCTGGTATCAGCACTGCCACCGGAAAAAGAAATCCTCTTGCTGGGATACCGAGAAAACCAGCCCATGCAATGGCGGTTGAAAACGGCAAAGCGACAACCCGCTTTTCACCCCGAAAGAGAGCTTAAAACTTGGGGTCTTACCTTGCGGGACTTCACCCTGCTTTCCTCCCTGGAAGCACGAAGAAATGAAACAATTGGAGTGCAAGTGCATTCGGTTGCCCAGGGCGGTCCCTCCTACAGTTCCAAACCACAGTTGGTTAAAAATGATGTGATCACCGCCATCAATGGCCAAGCGGTTGAGCAGATAGATGATATGATCGAAATTTCCCGCAAACTCACCCAGGGGAAGACCGAGCCTGTTCCTGTTTTGGTCAAATTTGAGAGGAACCTTGGCAACTACTTGACCGTAATAAAAATTGGCCCCGAGGCAGAGGAAAGAAGACCGCTGGAAGCATGGAAACCTTGGTTGGGGGTGAGCACGCAGGTATTAACCGCAGAATTGGCCGAAGCAATCGGGCTCCCCCCCCAAAGCAGGGGGGTGCGCCTCTCTCAAGTCTTTCCCAATACCCCGGCACAAAGAGCAGGCCTTGAGGCGGGTGATTTCATCTTCCGCATGGATGGCCAGGTAATCCAGGCATACCGCCCCGAAGATGTGGAGGTCTTTGGCAATATGATCAAGCAATACCGTATCGATTCCACCGTTCTTTTCGAAATATGGAGGGATGGAAAACTTATGCAACTTAGTGCCACCCTGGACAAACGACCCACGCCAGCTAACGAACTTCCTGAATATGAGGACCAAGAACTGGAATATTCTGTCAGGGAGCTCTCCTTTGGGGATCGTGTCTTTCTAAGAATGCAACCTGACGAGCATGGCATCTTGGTTGAAAATGTTGAATCCGCCGGATGGGCTTCGCTTGCCGGCTTACGCCAGGGCGACTTGCTCCTTCAAGTAAACCATGTCGATGTACAAGGGGTTGAGCAAATGAGGGATTTAATGAAAGGCATTCACCAATCGAAACCTCAACTGGTGGTATTTTTTGTAAAAAGAGGGATCCATACCCTCTACCTTGAGATCGAACCTGAATGGGACCCATCCTAATGCGCCTGACCTGTCTTTTTTTAGCCCTTCCCCTTTGGCTGCCCAGCTCTGCTTTCGCTGAAGAAAACCAAGAAGCCAAGACCCTTTCTGTTTGGAGAAACCTCCTCACCGAAAAATCAGACTCCGTTACCTGGGTATCGGCAACGGTCCGCATTGAAATTAGTGCTGGCGGAAGAAGCTTTCCGCCCTCTGAAAGAAAACTCGAAGCACTCGGAACGGTTTTGGGGGAGGATGGATTGATCGTACTTTCTTTAAACGAGGTCGATCCATCAGACAGCATCCAGGCGAGAATGAGAACGCCCGGTGATATCAATGTCAATTACACCGAGGTTTTAATCTTATTGCCGGATGGATCGGAAGTGCCGGCCAATTTCTTGCTTAAAGATGAGGACCTCGACCTTGCTTTTATCCGCCCAATACAGGAAGCATCTGCCCCCCAGGCAACCAGCTTTCAAAAAGTCGACTACTCCCCCGATATGATTACTGAACTCGAAGCTCTTGATGAGGTGGTATCGCTGGGCAAACTGGGCAGAAACCTCTACCGAAAATCAACCCTTCAGCGAGGGTGGGTCAATGCTGTCATTACCAAGCCCCGGGATTATCTTGTCATCGAAAATGTCACTCCGGGCACTCCCGTATTTGACCGTAGCGGGCAATGGATTGGGATCACCGCATTTCGCAAAGAAAGAGGAAAACCCTCTGGAGTGATCACCGTCCCAGCCAAAGATGTTATGGAAATTGCCTCACAGGTAAGAGAGCGGACGGAGTAAGTTTGCCGTTGCCCATTGTTTTGTAGGATATGTAAATTATTGTTGTGACATCCCTTAAAACCCAGATTCCAAAATTAGTCTTCTTGCTTATCCCACTCGGTTTTTCGTTTTTCTTTTCCTGTTCCAAGGAGGAAACAGTGACCACCGACAAACTGGAATACCGCGAGGACAACAACGGGATCGTTCGTTTGTACCGGGCTGGGGAGGATGAACCTGTGGGCAGATGGAAGTTTGCCCGGGTTACAGATTATTACCCCAATGGGCAGAAAAAATTTGAAATCGGATTTGTCGACGGGCTGCGTCATGGTGCTTTTTTCTTTTGGCAACCAAACGGCCTAAAAAAACTCACCGGTTCCTTTGAAAGAGGAAAGCGCGAGGGTACATTTACATCTTACGGCAAGGCCGGAGAAATCGTTTACGAAAAAAATTATTTTCAGGACGAACTCGAAGGAAACATCACTCTCTACTACTCCCTCTCCAATGCAGAGGCATTTCGATATTTTGAAAAAATCAGGGAGGAGGGAGCCAAACCTGGAGAAATACCCGTTACCAGTCACATCCGTATGCAAACCACTTTCTCCAAGGGCATACCGGTCGGGCCTTACCGCACTTTTTTTCACCCTCGTGGACAAAGCGGGCTGTCCAGGGAGGATTTGTTGGAAGAAGAGGGAAGCTTTGATGAAAAGGGGCGCCTTTGGGGCAACCAGATATGTTACTACCCAAGAACCGAGGGACTGATGGTTTATCTTCCCAACAACCAACCGCTCGAAACAGTCCATGAGCCCACCCCTCACGGCCTTTCCAAAGCCATAGACGAATGCTACCTCGCGATTTCCGAAATCCCTGCCTACCGCAATCCCAAAAATCTTCCCGCAAAAGTTTTCTGCGTCGATCAAAGAGGTGGAAAAATTGCTCCGGTTTGGTCTTCGGAAATCAAGGAACTGGCGATCCGGGACTTTGATGGAAACATTCTTCCCGAGCGGTTTGATCCAAATTTTGAGTCGTACCGCGACCAAGCATCCAAACAGGCAAGAGAGCTTTCCCTTACCTATGACATATCCCCAGAAGCCCAGGATCAACCTGCGTTAAAAAGGAGTGCTCCGATCGAAATCATCGCTCTCAATGATAAGGGAGAAGTGGTCGATATTTTATGGAGTACATTTTCAAGAAAAGATGTCTTGGACCTCGAATCGAGAATTCTCCAAAAAAGAAAAAGAATTCACCGTTTTTGGGAAGAGGGAGATGCCACCGCTTCCGAATGGTCCATCCCAACGGGTCTCAATTTGGTTATCCGTCAAGATCCCGACGACCCCCAGAACGACCCGTCAATCTCGATGCCCACCCTCCGGTAAGTTTCCGGTACTGGCCGGCTTATTCATTGATCAAATCAAAGGGGCTGCCCTGTGGGATCGGCAACCCGTCAAAAGGGTTGGTTTTTACTTCTTTTTTCTCTCCTGCTGGTGACCCGAGCTGATCAAATGGATTGGCCTTGGGAGTCTTTTGCTCAACCCCGTCAAACGGATTGACAACAGGTGCTTGCTGGGCGGATCCCGCCTGGTCAAATGGATTGGCCGGTTGGGGAGCAAGCTGGTCAAACGGGTTGGATATCGCACCATCGGATTGGTTGGTATCACCAGTACTTTCTGGCTTTTTTTCCACTGTTATTCTTTTGGGTTCAGGCAATTTTTTTCCCACCCAAAATGGTGTGGTTGTATCGAGCAATTTTTCGTATACGAAAACAACGGTCGGGCGTAGTTTATATTTCCAGGAAAAGCGCACCGGGTCTGTGGGTGATCGATTTGCTAAATCCTTTAAGATTTGCTGATCGTACCCTCCCCCTTCACTGGGATAACCGCCCACCCAGGGCAGGTAAAAACGCCAAGGTTTTCCCTCATCAATGTTTTGCACATCGATCCATCTCTTGCTCGACCTCAGCAGGTAGCCCACAAAAATCCCCTCGGGATACTTGGGCTTTTGGACCACAGCATGGCGCAGGCGCAAATGCCCATCATGGACCCAGTTTACCACCACCCGGTTGCCCACCACCAAGTCTTCGATGAGTTGAATGGTCGCAAGATCAAAACTCCCCCCATTTGCCGGGCCTCTCCCTTTCCACTGAGGGATAAACCGGTGTAAAAAATTGCCATCATCCACCACCTCAATCCAGCTGTCTCCCTTGGCTGAAAGTATGCCTTCCATCACGCCCTCATCCGCAAAGCATTGCCCGATCAGGGTGATAGCAGTGAGCAGGAGAAAACTTCTTTTCACAATCACCCGGTATACAAGCATTGGTTTATCAAACAAAGAAATCACGGTACCTCCTTTATTTCGTCTTTATCACTTTCGATCAAGCAGATCTGGATTGTGTCCGTGGATACATCTCTCTATGCAGTGAATCCAGTGGAAGGTATAATTAAACTTTGGCGAGACTCCTTGCATCAGGTCCTCGATCTCTACGAGCGAAAGCGGGGTTCCCTGAAAGTATTTTTCCCGATTTTGTTTGGGTTTTTTATTTTCCTGAATGTGGCATGTTACTGGTGGGCAATTTATACCGCCTTCCCGCATTACATGATGACACATGAGGCGGCACATTATATCAAACTACAAATTCCGGTCGGATTTCTTGGGGCTCTTTTTGATAGCCTCTCTTTTTTCGTCACGATCTGGATTATTCGGCGGGCCTTGGCCTCCACCCGTACATCCGAATATATTTTTCATCTCTCACTGGATTTATTTATCGCAATTTTAGCCACCTTCTGGGTGCTGTTTGTTTTCACCTTTGGCGGGTGGATGATCAGCCTTTGGGAAACCGCACCTGAACAATTGGCGGAACGGAGCACCAAGTACACCAACCGGGCGATTCAGGCAATTCAGGACCCAACCGGCAGGGAAAATGCCAAAAATATTTATTTCGGCCTGATTATGGGAGTCTCTGCTGCCTTGCCCACAATTCTACACATCGGTCTCTTTGTTGTTTCCTGTGTCCGAAGCATCATCCCGGAAACCAGAAAACCTGATCCTACCGAGGAAGAGTTGAACTAAGTTGCCCCTGGGTAAGGGTGGCGTGCTCCCTCGCCGCTCCCAAAAATAAATCGGTAAATGCACCGACCGTGAAATCAATCGGGTTGGAATAACCACCCCCCATAAAGAGAAGCATGGGCAGGTTCCTTTCCCTTCTCCAGTCAAATACCATTTGGTTTCGCTGTCTCATACCTTCCCGGCTCAGGTTCAGTAAGCCGAGGGCGTCTTCTTGCAAAGCATCCACTCCGGCCTGGAAAAAAAGTAGGTCAAAAGAGAGATCACCAAGTTGCTTCAATGTATTCTCAAGGCCGGTAAGAAACTCCGCATCCCCCGTGCCCTTGGCAAATCCAAGATCCAGGTTGCTGGTTTTTTTACGAAATGGAAAATTGTCCTGTCCATGTAAAGAAACCGTGTACGCGCGGTCTTCGTTCTTTAAAATTTCCGCCGTACCATCCCCCTGGTGCACATCGAGATCTAGAATAAGAATACGGGAGGCCTGCCCCCGGTTCAGGGCTATCCTGGCACACACCGCGAGGTCATTAAAAATACAATACCCCGCACCCTCATCTTCAAATGCATGGTGGGTACCGCCGGCCATATTTCCGGTTATTTTCTCTCCCTGGTTGAGTAAATCCAGTCCGTCCAGTGCCCCACCCACCAAGCGCATGGTGCGCTCCACAATTTCCGGTTTCCAAGGCCTCAGACCTATGCGGCGAATTTCGTCTTCCCGAAGGGTTTGCGAGAGAAAACGATCCACATAGTCCGCCTGATGAGCAGACAACACCTCCTCACGAGTGGCCAGCCTGGGCCGCTTCATTTCAATCAACCCACGCACATCTTTTTGGGCTATCTCCTTGGCAATGCGGCAATACCGGTCGACTGGGAAACGAGCGGTTCGGTCAAGCCCGGATGAATAAATTTCATCATAAAATAAAGTCATGCCCTTGCTTGGCACGATTTTTTCATACGAGCATAATTTGTCCATTTCACATTCGTATCTATCCTAAAGTATATGAGCTTGCAAAATGCATTTCTCGGTTCCCTGGTGGGTGACGCCCTCTCCATGCCAGTGCACTGGTATTACGACCGCAATGCTCTCGACCGTGATTATGGCGATTTTGATGAGTACCTCGCCCCACGCAACCCGCACCCAGACAGCATTCTTTGGCGATCCAAGTACGAACCCATCGGACCAAAAGCTGATATTTTGCATGATCAAAAAAAATACTGGGGCGAGCGAGGCGTGCACTACCACCAATTTCTGCAGGCAGGTGAAAACACTCTCAATTTAAAGCTATCAGTCGAATTGTACCGTTGGATTATTTTGCATGGAAAGTATGACCTCGACGGCTGGTTGCGGCGCTACGCAGAAATTATGCTTACTCCAGGCTGGCACAAAGACACCTACGCCGAAGAGTACCACCGAAATTTTTTCACCCGCTATGCCCGGGGAAAAGCCCTGCAATCCTGTGGGTCTGCAGATCTTCATATCGGTGCCCTCAGCCTGGTGCCAGGCTTGCTCGCTGGTTTGGATGCACTCGACATCATCGACCCTGCCACCTTAATTGAGCATGCTATATCCTTGGTTCGGTCTTCGCACGACCATGAGCACTCCTTGCGGGCAGCGGCAGATTTTGCCCGTATCCTCATCCACTTATCCGATGGTACTCCTATCCGGAAAGTTCTTTCCGAACTCCCAATCCCTGGTGTTTCAGTATCAAAATTCATGAACTGGGTCGATCTGCCCGACCGGGTGGTGGTGGGAGAAAAACTATCCACGGCTTGTTACCTTCCGGAATCCTTTGTCGCATCGCTTTACTTTTCCTGGAAATACCACGATGATTTCTCTCTCGCACTTTTACAAAACGCCAAAGTGGGTGGCGATAATTGTCATCGGGCAGTGGTGGTGGGTGGTACCTTGGGCATTGGGTGTGGCGTTCCCCGAAAATGGCTCCGTGGTTTGCGCTCGATGGAAGATTTGCGGTGCGACCTTCGGGCAGTAAAGGGGCTCAGTCTTTAAACAAGGCCAGTTGGCCTTTTCCCTCCCCTCCCACCTTTTTCCCTTTGGGTGCTCCCTTGGTTGATCCATGTTTTTTTAACATTTCTCGGTTGGATACCTGCCCGTCCCCACTTTTGCGGATCAAAAAGATTTGGTCTTTCATTTGTTTGGCCTGCTCCTTCAATGAAACAACAGGAGCGGAATATCCCGCCAGTGAAACCTCTTCCGCATGAGCGATTTCCACGGCTTTATAATTCCTTAATTCTGGCACCCATCTTTTAACAAATTGAGTATCAGGGTCTTGATCCAGCAACTGCTTGGACGGGCTGTATACCCGGATTGCATTGATTCCGGTGATACCAGCCTGCATTTGCAACTGGGAAAGGTGGATTCCCGGTTCATAATCCAAAAAGATACGGGCAAGTGGCCCATGAATCGTTTTCCAGGAAAGATGCAACCCAAAGCAGGCAAAACTTACCACCATCGCCCGCATACGAAAGTTGAGAAAGCCTGTCTCCTGCAAACAACGCATGCACGCATCAATCAGGGGGTAACCAGTCTTTCCTTCGAGCCAGCAGGCAAGGTGTTCGGGATGGTCACGATATTTCACCTCGTTAAAGGCTGGATTGATTGCAGAAAATTCCATGGCCGGACACCCCTCCAACCGTTGCACGAAATGATCCCTCCAGTGCAACCTGGACTCAAAAGCACGCAGGCTTTTTTTCCAGGGATTGGGAAGGGTTTCGGAAGAAAGGTCCGCCCTTCTTTGGTCCAGGGCGAGAAACACACTTCCCGCACTGATGGTTCCCCATGCGAGGTGGGGTGAAAGACGGGAACCGGCACGAAAAGCAGTATTGGGGGAGGATATACCACCAGAATATGCCGCCCCACGCTCCGTTAAAAAACTGTCCAAAGTATTCCACGCAGACCTTTCATTGACGGTTTGTAAACTTGTGGAAAGCCCAACGCTTCCCATCTTTGGGAAAAAACTGCAGAGCCTCTCCCATGCCATAGGCTCTGTAAAAACCGTTTTCTGCCTGGGTGGACAAAGGCAGTCTGGTACAGGGAGCACATCCATCCTTCCCCGGGGTCCCTTGGGTAGCACTTTTCTTTTTCCCTGAGCAGACATCCCCCGCACCACTGTCGATCCGACCGATTCCACCCACTTCACACCATGCATCCGGCACCATGCCCGCACCGCAAGATCCCTGCGGAATGTGAGATCATTCCCAGTTTCCTGATACGACCTCAAATAGGCAAAAGGATGGGACTGAAAAAGAGCATCCAACTCATCCACCACTTCGCCTATACGTTCCACCAGACCGGATCCCCGCATACATAAACTGCCCGACAGCCCGCGCAATGCTTGCCACTGTGCCTGCAGATGAAACCTGCCAAAATCACTCCCCTCAATCACGCTGGGTTCCCAGCAAAAGAAGGGAATCACCTCATTGGAGGATCGGGTGGCCCAGTACAGGCAGTGATTATCGGTCACCCGAAAGTCCCGCTTAATCCACCAAACAGTCCTTGCTTCCGGGGAAGTTATTTCGCTTTGGTTCGCCTGCACCTTTCAGAACAGTAAAGGACTTGGTCCCAGATACCCTTCAAAATCCATTTCTTGCGGTTGCGAAAAGGCCTTCCACAACGGGCACAATTCTTTACTTCCAGTCTGGTTTTTTGGTGGCCCATTTAATATTGCAACCAGGAACAGACCAAGGCACCTGCCCAAGCAAACACCCGCCAGTAATTTGTACGGATCAACCTCTCCACCACCTGGTTTGCTTTCCCTTCTTTCATCAACCTGCGGTGGCAGGGAGCAGAAACGAGAAAGGTAACCATCCATGCCAGTAAAACAAAAAGGCAGCGTGCCCAGGCAAGATCATCCCCAATAAAAAAACAGGAGGATAAAGAGCCCAGCAACTGGGCAAACATCAGGGGGAGGACAAACCATCCAATTTGCTTACAATATACCGGGTGCCAGGCGGCAAAACGATTCTCGGGTATTTCCCTAAAAACCGGGTAGACGATCACTTGGACCAAACCTATAAGAAGGAACATGGCAAAATCTATGGTCAGGGCATGCTCATGCAGGAATTCAAGGACTAGGCTCATTTGGGTTGGGAAAGTTGGTTAGATCTACATCCTAAGTATGTTGACTATGCAAATTCGGGCAAACACTTGGTTTCTTCTTATCCTTACAATTTTTTGTGCTTCCTGTGCAGATGAAATTGTAGATACCGGTCAGCCTTCCCCTCAGCCCCCCCATGCACTGGAACACGCACAGGCATTCCGTATTCTTATCCTTGGAGATTCCCTCACGGAAGGATATGGAGTCTCCCCTGGGGATGCCTACCCCCACTTGCTCGAAGAAAAATTAAATGCCAACCGGCAACCAGGTACCCCTTCCTTTGAGGTTATTAACGGAGGTGTAACCGGGTCCACTACCAGTGGTGGGCTCTCCCGCATCGAATGGCACTTAAAATCTCCTCCCCATCTTTTGATCGTTGCGCTTGGTGGAAATGATGGCTTGCGTGGGATACCGCCCAGTGAGACCCAAAAAAACCTCGGAAAAATAATCCAACGGGCCCAGCAGAAAAATGTCTCTGTTCTGCTTGCCGGGATGAAACTCCCCCCCAATTATGGCCCCCAATACACAAAAAAGTTTCAAAATATATTTCCACAACTGGCCGATGAGCACGGGCTCCCCCTGCTCCCCTTCCTTTTGCAAGGCGTGGGTGGAAACCCGCACATGAACCTGCCAGACCGTATTCATCCCAATGCTGCGGGACACCAATTAATCTGCGAAACCGTCTACCAATTCCTTCTGCCAAACCTGCCAAATTTTTCCAAGTGAACCCAATTTTACACGTATCACAACTGTGCAAGTCCTTCACCCAGGGAGACAAAGATGTGCAAGTTCTTACCCGCATCAATATGGAAGTATCCGCGGGAGAGAAAATAGCCATTCTCGGACAGAGTGGCAGTGGGAAATCGACCCTTCTTTCCCTGCTTGGAGGATTGGATAATCCCGATTCCGGCACCATCCATATTTCTGGAGTCAACCTTGCTGAAATGAGTGAGGACGAACGATCCAAAACCCGTTCCCAAAAACTGGGTATCGTCTTTCAGCAATACCACCTCATGCGAAATTTAACCGCGGTTGAAAATGTTGGCTTGCCCCTGGAAATTTTGAATACCGCCAACCACAGGGAGCTTGCCCACAAGGCCATTGCAGAAGTGGGCCTTTCCCACCGCACCTCTCACTTCCCTTCGGAAATGTCGGGGGGGGAATGCCAAAGGATCGCGATCGCACGGGCCATGGTTACCCAGCCTTCCCTGATACTTGCTGATGAACCATCAGGAAACCTCGACCAAAAAACGGGGGAAGAGGTAATGAACCTGCTTTTTAATTTGTGCACCGAATACCAGACCACGCTCCTGTTAGTCACCCACAACCATGAACTCGCCAAGCGGTGTGATCGAACCATGCAGCTGACCGGTGGTGTGCTCAATGAGTTGAACCGATGAGCTTCATTGTTCGCCAGGCATGGCGGGAGATCCGCAACAGCCGGTCCTTTTGTTTTTTTTACTCCCTCAACCTTGCTCTCGGACTGTTGGGTTTCCTGGTGGTTGATACCTTTCAGGAATCGATATCTTCCAAAGTACAAAGCGAGTCCAAGGAACTTCTCGGGGCCGACCTCGCCCTGCGTGCACGCCGGCCTATTTTACCGAAGGAACTGGTCCTCGCCCGGAAAAACCTGCCCGAAAATACCAGGGAGACAAAAACAGTCGATTTTTTCTCAATGGCCGCCGGACCGGGTGGGCGCAGCCGTCTGGTTAAAGTAGTGGCAATGGGTGAAGGTTTCCCTTTCTACGGTTCCTTTGTTTTGCAAGCCCAGGGAAAACGAACTGGAGAACAAATATCCACCCTGCACAACCAGAAAGTTGCCTGGGTTTACCCGGAAGCACGGGCACAGCTGGGGGTAGAAGTGGGACAACATATTCAGCTGGGTGAGGCCCAGTTCGAGGTTGCGGATTTAATCGAGGAAGAATCTGGATTGGCTTTCCAGCCAACCGACCTTGCCCCCAAAATCTTTATTGGTCTGCGGTTTCTTGAAGACACTCAACTTCTAAGCACAGGAAACCTCGCTTTTCACACCCATCTCTTCCGCCTGCCCCACCCTGCGGAAGCCAGTTCTTTGATTACAGGGCTGGAAAACACCATCCAATCTCCAGAAGTCCGAACTTACTCTCACCAACAAGCGGGGCACCGGGCGGGGCGTCTCTTGCGTTATCTTTCCGACTTTCTTTCCCTTGTCTCTTTGGTCGCTTTGTTTCTTGCCTGCCTAGGAAGCGGTTTTCTTTTTCATGGGTTTCTTGCCCACCGCCTACCCGAGCTGGCCACCCTCATTAGTTTGGGTGCCACCCGCTCGACCACCCTGCGTATTTTCATATTACAGCTCGTGGTTCTTGGCTTGTTGGCGGCCGTGCCTGCCGTGCTTGCCTGCTCTGTTTTTCTGCCCATGCTCAGCGACACAGTCGCGGGTATGAGCACCACCCAGGTGGACCTCACGGTCAGCCCCAAAAGCATCCTGCAAACCTTTCTCGTTGCAGTGGGTTCGGGCTGGTTACTCGCCCTCCCCTCCCTGCAAAAGCTGCGCAGGTTGCAACCCACCGAACTTTTTCAGGAAGCCGCCAGACCGGGATCAATACCCATGTACCATAGCCTGCTCTTCGCCCTCCCCGGACTTTTTGCCTTCTGGGCACTCTGTGTCACTCAGGCCAATTCAGATAAGTTGGCCAATCTTTTCTTCGTCTGTTTTTTGCTATCTCTAATCTTACTTTATTTGGTTTCCGGTTTTGGTTTTCGGTTGGGAGAAAAACTGCTTAACCGGGCAAAGCTGCCCTTACGCTTGGCCGCCCGTTCCTTGTCGCGCAACCGTGCAGGTGCCCTGACCGGGTTTCTTGCGATCGGGCTGGGTGTGCTTCTTCTCACCCTCATCCCTCAAACCTACCATGGTCTAAGCAAAGAGATTGGGATCGATCAACCCAGGAGCAAACTGCCCAGCCTTTTTCTTTTTGACCTTCAGGAGGAACAACTGCCCGGGCTTCAATCCCTTTTGGATCAAGAAAACATTCCCTTGCAAAACCTCACTCCCTGGGTGCGTGGGCGCATCCAAACCATCAAGGGAAAGCCCTATGAAAAATCGGTCCGGGAAGAAGAGGAGCTCAACAACCCCGATGAACAAAGGCGCAACGCCTTTCGCAACCGAAGTTTCAACCTCAGTTACCGTGACCACCTGTTAGAGAGCGAACAACTGCTCGAAGGTCGTCCGTTTTCCGGAAAGTATGATCCCGGCAGTGGTATGCCCGCAGAAATTTCAGTCGAGAAAAAGTATGCCAAGGCACTGGGACTGAGTGTGGGAGACCTTATGTCGATCGAAGTCTCCGGCATTCAGATAGATGCCGTGGTGGTGAACCTGCGTAGAGTGAGGTGGACCAGTTTCCAGCCCAATTTCTTTGTGCAAATGCAGGCAGGTGTGCTCGAAGAGGCGCCAAAAACTTTCCTGGGTACCCTGCACCAACTATCCCAGTCCAAAAAAGAATATTTGCAGGACTTATTGGTGCGTAAATTCCCCACCGTTTCCATCCTCGATGTGGAACGGACCGGCCAAAAGATTTTACATGTAGTGGGGCAAATGACCTGGTCTCTTCAGGTGATGGCCGCCCTATCCATCCTTGCAGGCTTGGTCATTTTATATTGCGTGGTCCGCGAGAAATCACGCAGCCAAAGCTGGGAGATGAATCTGCAAAAAATCCTCGGAAGCACCCTGTGGGACATTCGTAAACAGGTATGGATTGAGTTTGGGATGCTGGGAGGCTCAGCAGCAATCATCGGTACCCTGCTTAGTTTGCTCACCAGTTACATACTCTCGGTTCAAGTCTTCGACCGGGTATGGAGTTTTCGGTGGGACCTCCCCTTGGCGATCATTTTTGTGGTGGTTTTGCTCAGTATTTTTACGGCAGACTTTGGGGTGCGCAAAGCATTGAGACAAAAGCCTGTACACCTCCTGCGCGAGGCCTAAACCTGTCATGCTTTGCTCCTTGTCGGCTTGGGCATGCTTCGTTATGGATTAAGCATCCAACCTGCTTGGTATATTCAAACCCGATGAAGGAAGAAGTCCAACAACAGCAAAAGAAGAAATTCTATCCCCTGAGCGGTATGCTACGGGAATACCTGAAGCATTACAAACGACAGCTCGACCTTCCCGTGCACTACGAGAACCTTTTGCAGTCCGTGGATGTCTATCCGGTGATGAATGCAAAAAATGAGGATACGCTTTGGCAAACGATGATCTACGACCAAAATTATGGCCGGGAAATTTTTGAAGGGTTAAAAAAGATTTATGTCCTTTTGCGCTCTGGTGGAGATGAACGCATTCTGCCCAACCTCTATGTGGACCGGGTCGATTATTGTACATTTGGCAACACCAAGCCCTTTCGTATACGCATCGTCAACCAGTACAATGACAACCACGATTACTTCTATGTAAAAAGAGCGGATGCATCCCGGGTATACGGGCTCGAACTCGAACAACTTCTTTCCCCCAATGAGATTAATTTCCAGGTGGATCAAGACACCCTGATCGAGGAGCACATTATAGGAGTGCCCGGGGATGATTTTATCCGCAACTACCTCAACCGGGAGGAATTAAACGAAGTTCGCCTGGCCAAGGAATTCATAAAATTTAATGAGCGTTGTTTTGCCCGCCTGCTTGGTGATATGCGGGCATATAACTATGTGGTGGAAATGACACCCGACCTTGAGTACACCCAGTACCGGGTGCGTGCGATTGATTTTGACCAACAGTCCTACGAAGGAAGGCGCAGCTTTTACCTTCCCCAATTTTTCAAAAATAACCTGCCAGTGGTCAACCTCTGCACCCGCCTGATCAACCGAGACACCAGTTTGCAGTACCAACGGGAGGAACGCACCCTGATTCAAAGAAGGTTCAACTTTTCTCAGACCCGGATCAAGCGCCTGCGCACCTCCATGTGTGAGGATCGTATATCCAGTGATGAGAAAGTGCGGCGCTTACGGGAGGAACTCGCCCGGATGCATGGCGACCAGCGCTTTGAATCCTGCCGGACCATGGGGGAAATTACCTTCCTCAACATTTCCAAAGTGCTTGATCTTGCCGATGAAGCACCCTCGCGTTTCGTGCAAGGCTTGGCTGATTCCTGAAAAAACCTTTATCCAGTGGTGCGCAGCCCACTGGCGATGGCATTGACCACCAGAAGCATGCGTTCCACCCGCTCGGGTTGGTCTCCGCCCTCTGCACGAAATTCTTTGAGCAAACGAATTTGTTGCCCGTGCAAAAGTCGCAAGGCATCTTCCCGGGCTTGCAGAGTTTTCCAAAAGCGCGGTCTTCTCTCTTGCAAAGTACCACGAAACATCGAGGTGAAGTGCTGCTCCGCCAGGTTTCTTTCCTCAAGGATTTTTTCCAGCATCACAGAGCCCAACTTTTCGTCCTCCACCAATCCAGCATAGGCACGCATCCATGCTGGATCGGAACTGGCAAGACTGCTCTCTGCATTGTAAAAAACATAGCGCAGAAAGGCACTTTGATGGACCCGTTTGGGAAGCTCATCAAAAAGGGCCGGGTGTTCGGTTTTAAGTGCTTCCAATCCGGCACCCACTCCATACCAACCGGGTAGGTAGTACCGGGACTGGTTCCAACTAAAAACCCAGGGGATGGCACGGAGGTCTTGAAGGCTGGCCTGCCCAGTCCTGCGACTCGGGCGCGAACCAATCCGGCTAAGCTCAATTGCATCAATCGGTGTGGCCTGCCGGTAAAATTGGACAAAGCCTTCCGTTTCCAAAAGTTCCCGGTAAGCCAGCCTTGAGGAATGTGCAAGGCAGTCCATCAGCACCGATGTATTCTCAGACTCTTCCCTTGCGGATGAAAGCAATTGAGCACCGAGGGAACCGGCAAGCAGAGTTTCAAGGTTGGAGGATGCAGTGGTGGCAGTGTTGAACTTCTGCCCAATCACCTCTCCCTGCTCGGTAATGCGCAACCCCCCTGCCAGTGAACCTTTTGGAAGGGCTTCCAAAAAACGGTGGGTTGGCCCTGCTCCACGCCCCACGGTTCCTCCACGACCATGAAAAAAAGTAAGCGATATCCCGTGGTCATTCCCTATTTCCAGCAAGCGTTTCTGTGCACGCTGCAAGGCCCACTGACTGGCAATTATCCCGGTATCCTTATTGCTATCGCTGTACCCCAGCATAATTACCTGATTGGCACTCCCTCCATCTTTCTGGAGGCTCGCCTGGGCACATGGGTGGCTCAGAAATTCCTTCATGATTTCGGGAGCGGCTTCCAGGTCCTCAAATGTTTCAAACAAGGGAACCACCGGCAAGGCACAGATCATTTTACCATCCACCATCTGCGTGAGACCCACCTCCTTGCCCAGCACATAAACCACAAGCAAATCAGCCACATTTCGGGTCATGCTCACCACCAGGCAGCCCAACCCCTCCGCTCCCCTTGTATTGAGATGGTGCACCAGTTCTGAAAATGTGGCCCGGACTTCTTCCGCTTCAGGTGGTAGTTTTATCGAAGCATGAGTCATCGGCCTGGGGTGGCTCAGTTCCTTGTTTAAAAAACCGAGCTTCTTTTCCAATGACCATTCGCCAAAATTCAGCCCATCCTCAATACCCGCAGCCTCCATCATCTGACCGAGAGCCAAGTCATAAGCCGCACTGTTTTGCCGAACATCGAGACGGGCAAGATGGAGTCCGAAACTGTTAACCAAACGCAGCACTGGACGGACATATAAATCCACCGTCCGTAATGCTCCGGCATTTTCCAGACTCGCAATGAGAAGCTCGAGGTTTTCCCGCAATGGGAGCACCCCCTCACCCAAGCGGTCTGCCATCCCTAAAACAAAGGCCTTCCAGGGTTCGCCCACATCATTGCCAAGCCCCCACTCCTGCAATCGATCGAGCAGTGCTGGCGGAGCCATCAGAACGGCCCGGCTGAAAGCAAGCTTTTGCCCAAGTTCGAGCAGCCGGGAAAAGACAACCTCTCTGGCCCCCTCGTTCAAAGTATTAAGCGTGCTTCGGGTCACCTTGGCAGTCACCTTGGGGTGACCATCCCGGTCTCCCCCAACCCACGACCCAAAAACCAGGGAGGGCAATTCATCATCCTGCAAAGGGTCTGCCTCTGGCCAAACGGTGCCCCAGGCATGACGCAAACGATCGTCTAAATTTGTAAAAACCACAGGAAATACCTGCTTTAAATAATAGCTAAGGTTTTCCAGTTCATTTTCCACCTCCGGCTTACGGGAGAAAATTTCCCCGGTCAACCAGAGCCGCTCCAGCACCGCCTGCAAGGAGCGGTTGCAAAAGATTTGCTCGTACGATGTTTCCACCGAGTCCCGCTTGCGCAACAGGCGAACAATCTCTCGGTGCAACCCAAGAACCGCCCATCTTTTGGCCTCCGTGGGATGTTTGGTAAACACTGGCTCCACCCGTACATGCGGAAGTTTTTCCCGAATCTGCGCCTCGGTAAACCCCGCATCCTTGAGCTGCTTAAAGTAATGCCCCCACCGTCCAGGCTCCGCGTCTCCCCCGAGCTCTTTCTCACGCAAACGGGTACTTCGGCCAGCCCCGTGCTCCTCCACCAAGTTGAGCAATTGAAAATAAAAGGATATCGCCTGTACAGTGTGCGGTTCCAGCACCCCATCCGGCTCCGAAAAGTTTCTTTCCCGAAGAAGCGTGGCAGATTCGGAATAACCCAGAGTTTCCAAAACCCGTGAAAAAGATTCCACCAGAAATTGGTGGTCGGTTGAAACCCTTTCCAGGCCCGATTCGATCGAACGCCCAAATGCCAATTGGTTTTTCTCTGTATTAGTAGTATTCATTTGCAGTGCCTTACCATAAAGCAACACACATTCCCGACAAGCGACATCGACTCAATTTGTTCAAAATTGATCTCCCGAAGGTCTGCTTTCAGTCCTTGCCTAATTGTTGGATTCCTGATGTATTGCTACCCGTGCGGGGATAAAATAAATGGGGGAAAATACATGATGAACAAACATAAGAATTCGGTCTCGGAATGGAAAAAGCTTGTTGAAGACTTTCAAAAGCCCAACCGAAACGCAGCCACCTTACAGGTCGTTAACACGCTATTGCCGCTCGCGGGAATATGGGTTGCCCTGTACTTTGTTTATCCGATTTCCTGGATCTTAGCAGGGGTGCTGGCTATCCTTGGCGGGTTGTTCCTGGTTCGTGCCTTTATTATTTTTCATGACTGTGGTCACGGTTCTTTTTTCAAAAACAAAAAGGCAAACGATATTCTTGGGTTCATTACTGGAATGCTTACCTTTACGCCCTACCATCACTGGAAATGGGAACATGCAGTGCACCACGCCACCACTGGAGACCTCGACAGACGCGGAATTGGGGATGTGTGGACATTGACGGTCAAAGAATACCTTGCCTCCTCTCGTACCACCCGCCTGAACTACCGCCTGGTGCGCAACCCTTTTATTCTTTTCGTTTTTGCCCCGCTGTTCTTGTTTTTTGTGTTGGAACGCTTTCCATCCAGAAAGTGTAAACCCAGGGAAAGACGCTCAGTCATGGTTATGAACCTCGCCCTTTTAACCTGGGGAATAGGCATGAGTGCAATCTTTGGCTTTCTGCCCTGGTTATTCCTGCAACTCATCATGATGTCTGTAGCAGGTTGCTCTGGAGTCTGGCTTTTTTATGTGCAGCACCAGTTTGAGGATGCTTACTGGGAAGAAACCAAAAACTGGGATTTCACCACCGCAGCGATGGAAGGTAGTAGTTATTACAAATTACCCAAAGTTCTCCAGTGGTTTTCTGGAAACATTGGATTTCATCACATCCATCACCTCAATCCGATGATCCCCAATTACAACCTGGAGAAATGCCACCACTCGGATCCTTTTTTCCGCAACGCTCCCGAGCTCAACATTCGTACCAGCCTACGATCAATTAAATACCGACTGTGGGATGAGGATAATGGGAAAATGATCAGCTTTCGTGACCTTAAAAATCAGATAAGCAACGAATCCCTCAAAGCCGCTTAAGGTTTTCCTAAATCTGCGTGCCAACCGCAGCACGGATGGGCCCAATTAAAGAAGCTGCTACCAGC
>Ga0255758_10001138_pt1 | contig 28155 bp, 25 predicted proteins | sample 011ome_24_FD_179958 | JGI IMG/M metagenome (GOLD analysis project Ga0255758, IMG submission 179958) | Coastal salt marsh microbial communities from the Groves Creek Marsh, Skidaway Island, Georgia - 011513CT metaG (version 2) | ecosystem: Environmental > Aquatic > Marine > Intertidal zone >...
TGATCTTAGATGAAGCCACTGAGGGTTTGGCCCCCTTAATCCGACAAGAAATCTGGGCGGCTATTTCGCAACTAAAGCATCAAACCGGCTTGGCTATTTTACTGATCGACAAATCGCTCAAAGAGCTGACCACTATCTCGGATAAAGCGGTGATCTTAGAGCGCGGCAAAACCGTGTGGTCCGGGCCAATGGCCCATCTGACGCGCGATATCACCGAAAGTTATTTGGGCGTTTAACGCCTTTGCCAAACCAAGCAAGGCCATGAAGGTCGCCGCCTTTTATAGGCCCCACCAAAAAGCAAAATCCGCCCGCAGCCCAAGCGCCCCGAACAGACGGACTTAGCAAGGTCACAGCCCCTTGCCCATGTTGCGCGTGCTTTGGGCGCCCCACCCCATATTGAATCACACGGGCCTACCCATGCTGCGCGCTCATTGTGATCACAAAAAAGTGCATTGATCGAGCCGGAGCAGAAAATAAGGCAGGCACAGTTGGCCGGATATTTTGACGCTGTTGCAATCAGCGTTGCAAAATCGGCGCGCCGCTATGCCCAGATCTTTCAAGGCAAAAGAATATAACCGGCAAACTGTCTAATAATAGGCAATTCTATTCGCTCAGAGCCTGCGCCGGTGCTAGCAAGCGGGGGCCATGCGTTTCGTATTCCTGCCCAACTCACATGGCAGCAGGATCAAAAACCAGCCGCTTTTTCTGCGAACTGCTCTGCAATGGTAAAAATATGCGCTCGGTGCGCGACTGGCGCGAGCAAACCCGGTAATTGCGAGCGTCCTTTAAGCGCTTGGATCATGAAAATTTCTCGAAATTGCAGAGACGGCCATGGCGCATGACCTGAATTAGCCCTTATCGTTCTTATTTTTAGAACTCGAATTCTTCACGTAAGCGGCTATTTCCTAGATTTAGGACAAGCATGAGGACTCTTCTATGTCAATTCGACCGGCCATCTCAACCAGCACCGCTACCCCAACCCGGGAAGGGGCAGGCGTGCATCTGCATCGCGCCTTTGGCTTTAATGAGCCAGAAGCGCATGATCCCTTTTTATTGTTTGATGATTTCCGCAACGAAAACCCCGCCGCCTATGCAGGCGGCTTTCCATGGCATCCGCATCGGGGCATCGAAACCATCACCTATGTGTTGAATGGATCCGTTGCCCATAGCGACAGTTTGGGAAACACCGGCACTTTGGGCGCGGGCGATGTACAATGGATGACAGCCGGATCGGGGATCATGCATCAAGAAATGCCCAGTGGAAATTCCAAGGGGCAAATGCATGGGTTTCAGCTTTGGGCAAATTTGCCGGGCAGCTTAAAAATGACAAAGCCGCGCTATCAAGACGTAAACGCGAAAGAGATCCCCGAAATTATCGATGATGATGGCAGCGTGGTGCGGATCATCACAGGAGAGTTTTGGGGCAAACAAGGCCCGGTTGATGGGATCGCTGCCGACCCGCTGTATCTAGATATCAGCATCCCTGCGGGGCGCAAAAAGGTTCTAAAAGTCGATACGTATCGCAATACATTTGCCTATATATTTGAAGGCGCCGGGAAATTTGCCGATGCCTCGGCGCCCCATGGGGTGTTGCTGGAAAAAGAGGTGATGGGCGAAGAACTGAATATCCGCGATTTATCTGGCAATCGAACATTGGTGCGCTTTGGCACGGGCGATGAGATTGTTGTAAAAGCCGGCCCCGAAGGCATGCGCTTTTTACTGGTGGCCGGATCGCCCATTCAAGAACCCGTGGCGTGGCATGGGCCGATTGTGATGAATACGCGCGCAGAATTGCAGCAAGCTTTTAGCGATTTGCGCAATAACCAATTTATCAAACCACACGACCATTAAAGTAAGGAAATCAGATGGGATTGTTGCAAGAGGGAAAATGGGTCGACCAGTGGTATGATACCAAAAAAGAGGGTGGGCATTTTGTGCGCAAAGCGGCGCAATTCCGCAACTGGATCACCGCAGATGGCGCTGCCGGGCCAAGCGGCATCGAAGGCTTCAAGGCAGAAGCGGGACGCTATCACCTTTATGTGTCTTTGGCCTGCCCCTGGGCGCATCGAACCTTGATTTTTCGCGCGCTGAAGGGTCTGGAAGCTATGATCTCAGTCTCTATTGTTCATTGGTATATGGCCGAAAACGGCTGGACATTTGAGCCCGGCGATGGCGTCATCCCAGACAGCGTGAATGGGGCCAAGCTCATGCATCAGATTTACACCGCAGCCGATGCGCAATATTCGGGCCGCGTGACGGTTCCGGTGCTATGGGACAAGAAAACCGGTACGATTGTCTCCAATGAATCTTCTGAAATCATTCGAATGTTCAATTCGGAATTTGATGGGTTGGGCGCGCAATCCGGCGATTATTATCCCAACGCCCTACGCCCAGAGATCAAGGCCCTGAATGAGCGTATATACGCCACGCTGAACAATGGTGTATATCGCTGCGGTTTTGCCACCACGCAAGCGGCTTATGAGGCCGCCATCACGCCTTTATTTGAAACGCTTGACTGGCTAGAGAGCATTTTAGCCAAAAACCGCTATCTTACTGGCCCAGACATCACCGAAGCGGATTGGCGGTTGTTCACCACATTGATCCGGTTTGACCCCGTTTATGTGGGCCATTTCAAATGCAATCTGCGCCGCATTGTTGATTACCCCAACCTCTCAAACTATCTACGTGATCTTTATCAGCAACCCGGCATTGCCGAAACGGTGAATATGCAACATATCAAAGAGCATTATTATGCCAGCCATGACAGCATCAACCCCTCACGCGTTGTTCCCAAAGGCCCCAATATTGATTTTTCCCAACCACATAATCGCGCTTAAGGCCCAGTCGCTTGTTGACCCGATGACCTTCGGAAACGCCGCTCAGCACACCCAGATCACCACCACAGATATCTATGCTCGAGGCCCCTTGGACGGTACGACCAAGGTTGTCAGGATACATGGAGAGAAAACAAAACGTAACGGTTGAGGAAACTGTATCGAAGTAATTGCGTCTAAAATATGATCGTTAGGATAGATATGACATATAAGGTACAAAATTTTCTGGAACATTTATAATATATGCAGAAATTGGTTCTGATCTGTGTCCTAACTAAAAGGTTTGCTTTGTTCCTTGCAGCTCAAACCGGACTTTCTCAGCTGAAGATATAAATATCTGCTATGCGCGCAGAACCGACCATCGCGTGCATGGACACCAAGGTCAGCTATGCAGACTCTTTACGAAAGGTCTGAGGACAGACTGCGAACATACTGGCCAGCGGGGACGGTCGACCTGCTAGAAGGCTGCCAGGGTGTGTTCCAGACCTTTGTCGATGTGCGTTTTCAGCGTCTCGGCGGCAATGTCGATATCGCGGGCAAGTGCCGCTTCAAATACCTTGCGATGTTCCTCAACTGCCTCTTCGCCACGATAGGTCAAGACGAGCATCTGGTAGCGTAGGTATTTATCATAAAGCACTGAGTGCAAGGACAACAGGTTTTGCGATCCACAGGCTTCTATTAAGGCAAGATGGAATTCCCAGTCGTAGCGCTTCCAGTCTTCTTTTTGGCTGTCATCCCCCGCGAGCATTTTTTGCTCCATGAGATGCAGCTTGTGATGAGCTGCAACCAGGTTCCCTTCCCAATCAGTGTCACCATTTGCGATGGACAGGCGCAATGCATGGCACTCAAGCAGCACCCGGAGGTTCGCAATTTCGATTAGATCTTCGCGAGACACCGGAGTGACGAAGAACCCTCTCTGGTCTAATGCGTCCACAAACCCCTCGCTGGCCAAGCGATTTAGGGTTTCGCGCAAAGTCGACATGCTGGCTTGGTAGCGTTCACGCAACCCATCAAGTTTGAGCTTTGAGCCGGGCGCCAGTTCACCGAAAATAATATCACGTTTTATGCGCTGGTAAGTGGACGCGCCCACGATGTTACGAGATTTTGCCATTGCTGATCATCAGTCATCTTGCTGCATTCTCTGGCAATGTAATCTTTTGCGTTGACATCTTCAATCTAGAAGATGATATGGTGAATGTTAAAATATCTTATATTTAAGGTATCGTGTGATATTAGCTTGGTGCGCGCCAAGTGGGATTCACGAAGCAAGAAAGTAGGAACATGTCTCAGAATACACGGATTGCAATTGTCGGATTTGGACTTGTCGGCCGACGACATGCAGAGGTCGTGCGTCGTGCTCCTGATTTGTCCTTGGCAGCAATCGTAGAACCCAGCCAGAACGGACGCGCTAAGGCAGAGATGCTCGGTGTACCCGTGTTCTCAACACTTGAACAAATGCTGGACATTATAAAGCCCGATGGTGTGGTTCTGGCGACGCCAACGCCCATGCATCTTGAGCAGGGATTAACTTGCATCGCTGCGAAATGCCCGGTGCTGATCGAAAAACCGATTACGGTGACATCCCAAGAGGCCCTGCACTTGACGACCGCAGCGGAAAAGGCCGAAGTCCCACTTCTTGTGGGCCATCACAGACGGCATAATGGGATGGTAAAGTCTGCAAAGGCGGCACTTTCAAATGGCGCCATCGGAGACATCCGGGCTGTTCAGGCGACATGCTGGTTCTACAAACCCGATTACTACTTTGACGCAGCTCCATGGCGAACCAAAAAGGGAGCAGGTCCGATTTCGGTTAATCTAGTGCATGATGTCGATCTTCTCAGGCATTTTTGTGGTGACGTTAAAATGGTACAGGCAATTTCGGTAGCCTCACGACGCGGGTTTGAGAACGAAGATATCGCTACGGCAATTCTGCAATTTTGCTCTGGGGCCATTGCGACAATTTCAGTGTCGGACAGTATCGTAGCACCCTGGAGTTGGGAACTTACGGCGCGCGAAAACCCGGCATATCCAGCCACGTCTGAAAGTTGCTATTTGATTGGTGGTTCTGAAGGGGGGCTGTCATTGCCAGATTTGCGGGTTTGGCGGCATGATCGTGTGCCAGACTGGTGGACGCCGATATCTGCCCAAAATATCACTTGTGACATGGGCGATCCGCTTGTGGCGCAAATGGAACATTTTGCAGCGGTTATTGTTGGTCTCGAGGTGCCTTTAGTGTCCGGCGGTGAGGGATTGAAATCACTGGAAGTGGTTGAAGCCGTGTCCCTTTCCTCGGCATCCGGACGGGCAATCACTCTCAGTGAAGAAGACGGGATTGCAAGCGTTTCGCACAGCGCGGCTTAAAAATATCAGATATTATGTAAAATGTCTTGCATAATTAAAAAAATCAACCATAAAGCTCAAAGCGCCCAAGACGGCGCAGTACCTTAGGGAGGATCACCATGTTAAAATTCACTCGCCGTTCTGCTATCGCTTCGGTTGCAGCGCTTGGGCTTGTTGCCACAGCTATTCCCGCAATGGCTGACGGCCACAAAATGACATTCACTCTGGCCACGTCCGGCTCAGAAACCGATCAGCGTTCGGTCGCGATGGCATCGGTATTTGCGCCAATGGTCGCCGAGTTCGCCGACTACCAGCCAGGTTACAATGGCACTCTGTTTGCTCAGGGTACTGAACTGGAAGCGATTGCAGGCGGCAACTTGACCATGTCGATTGCATCGGCGCAGGAACTGGCACAGTTCTTCCCAGAGTTCTCGATATTCGCAACCGGTTACGTCCATCAGGACGCGGCGCATCAGGTTCGCGTTTTTAACGACCCGCTAATGGATCCGTTCAAAAAGACCGCCGAGGAAGAGCTTGGCGTTAAACTGCTATCGGTGATGTATCTGGGTCGTCGTCACGTGAACCTGCGTCAGACACGGGCAGAGCTGGACGTTCAGACGCCGGCGGATCTGGCAGGCGTAAATCTGCGCATGCCGGGCACGGACGCCTGGCAGTTCCTGGGCTCTGCGCTCGGTGCGTCTCCGACACCTTTGGCCTTTTCGGAAGTCTACACGTCTCTGTCTTCTGGGGCGATCGACGGTCAAGACAATCCGCTTCCAACGGTTGTAGATCAAAAATTCTACGAAGTGACCAAGCAGATTGCACTAACATCGCACCTGGTCGATCTAAACTATATCGCCTTTTCGAAAGAGACTTGGGATGGTCTGACAGCTGATCAGCAGTTGACAGTTCAGCGTGCAGCCGACGCCGCTGCGGCCTATGGTCGATTAAAACAGCTCGACAAAGAGAACAATTTGGCTGACTTTATTCGCAGTCAAGGCGTTGAAATCTACACGCCTGACCTTGAAGCCTTCCGCACTCATGTGCAGGCACAGTATGTTGGCAGCGAAGCCGCAGCATCCTGGCCGAAAGGCGTGCTGGAGCGTATTAACGAACTGGGCAACTAAGCCTAAACAAAGCGTCGTGGGAGAACAAAAATGAGCACTATACTCAAATGGTTCACCCGCGGCGCAGAATTCATCACCGCCATGGCCTTGGCGGCGATTTTTGCTACTTTTCTTCTACAAATCTTATTTCGCTACATGCCTTTTCTTGAACCGATTGGTTGGTCGGTAGTGCTCATTTCCCTTCTCTGGGTTTTTGTAATTTTTTTCGGCTGTTCGTTTATCGTGCGTGAAAAGGATCACGTGACCTTTGATATCGTATATCTCGCCGTTCCGGGTCCGGTGCGCAAAGTGCTGGCCTTGATCACAGCTGTGCTGATGATTACCGCGATGTTCTACTCTTTGCCTGCGATCTGGGAGACTGTGTTTGCCAATCGTTTGATGGAGCTGAAGAAAATTCAGACTCTCCGTGTACCGATCACAGGTGGTAAAATTGCGATAAAATGGCTGTTTGCGCCCTTTGTGATGTTGATGATCGTGGTGACCATCCGCTACCTTTGGCGTATCTATACGGTTCTTCGCTTCGGCCCGCCTGACACCGAAATCGGAGCGCTTATCTCTGGTGAGGAAACAAAATGGAGCCGCGCGAATGAGCCTTGAATTGATAATGGGCATGATCGCGCTGTTTGGCATGGCGGCGATTGGAACACCTGTTGCCTATTCAATTCTTGTCGGTGTTCTGGTCTACCTTGGTGTTTCGGGTCAGGATCTGGCGATTGCCGGGACGACGATGGTGCAGCGTCTATTTGACGGGTTTCTCCTGTTGGCCGTACCATTGTTCATCGCTTCGGCGAATATCATGAATGCCGGGTCGATTTCTGACCGCCTCTTACAGTTTTGCATTGCATTGGTTGGACGTTTTCGTGGCGGCATGGGGCATGTAAATGTCGTTGCCTCGCTAATTTTTTCGGGCATGTCCGGTTCTGCCGTGGCGGATGCAGCTGGGATCGGCAAGATCATCATCGACATGATGGTCAAAAGCGGGCGTTATACGCGCGGATACGCAGCTGCGATCACGGCGGCGACGGCGACAATCGGCCCGATCATCCCCCCGTCCATCCCGATGGTGCTCTATGCTCTGGTCTCGAATGCTTCGGTCGGTGATCTGTTTTTGGCTGGAATCGTTCCGGGCCTTGTGATGGGCGTCGTGCTGATGGGAATGAACACAGCGATTTCCCACCGGCGCGGATTTGGTCAGGAAGACCCCGTACCGCTTCGTGAATTGCCCGCGCTGACGGTGCGCGCATTCCCCGCTCTGTTGATGCCAGCAATTCTTTTGGGCTGCATTTACTCGGGCGTGACAACGCCCACAGAAGCTGCAGCTATTGCCGCACTTTATGCTCTTATCGTCGCGGCCGGCTTGTATCGCGCGATCAAGATCAAGACGCTTTACGAAATCTTCGTGGAAAGTGCGCGCTCCGCAGCTTCTGTCGGCTTGGTGATCGGGGCATCGATGATCCTGACTTATGTTGTCATTCAGGAAAATGTTCCACAATCCATTTCGGCCATGTTCGCAGGAACTCACATCAGTCCGCTGATGTTCATTCTGCTCGTCAACGTTCTGGTATTATTGCTCGGCTGCATTCTGGATGCCACAGTGATTATTCTTGTGATCATCCCTCTGTTTATCCCAACCTGCCGTGAGCTTGGCATTGATCTGGTGCATTTCGGGGTGCTGATCGTTGTCAATTCGATGATCGGTCTGATTACTCCGCCCTACGGCATCCTGTTATTTGTAATCAACGCTGTCACCGGCATTCCTCTGAAAGAGATTATTCGAGAGATCTGGGCTTTCCTTTTCGTTCTGATCGGGGCGCTTTTGCTGATGATCTTGGTGCCTGACATCGTCCTCTGGCTGCCAAGGCTGTTCGGGTATCAGGGATGACCAGACTCTGCGTCGCAACGACCTCAGTCCCCGGTGATCTCAGGAGAAAGCTCGACCTCATCGCGGCAGCTGGGTTCACGGGCGTTGAGATTCATGAGCCGGATTTGACGGGATACGCAGGAACAGCAAAAGACATCGGTGCACACGCAAGAGCACTGGGATTGAGCGTGGACCTTCTGCAGCCATTTCACGAATTTGAAGGACTGCCCGAGCGGGCACGTGCGGGTGCATTTGCACGTCTCGATCACAAGTTGGATCTCATGCAAGATCTTGGCGCATCGACTTTGCTTGTTGGAACAACGACTCATCCGGACGCGACATCCGACATGAGTTCCGTCGTGAGAGATCTGTCAGAACTAGCCTCTCGTACGGGTCAGGCGGGATGTCGCGCCGCCCTTCTTGCGTTGCCGTGGGCAAGGCACACAAAATCCGAAATGGAGGCTATGGCTCTGGTTGAAGCGGTTAACTCTCCTTATCTTGGGTTAGCGCTAAATTCGTATTTTTCCTTGGCCGGTGGTTCTCAGGCTGCGCGATTGCGCAACATTTCCGGAGAATGCATTTTCCATGTACAGCTCTGTGACGCGCCAGCGCTCGGTTTCGATATATCTCATCTCAAAAGCCACTTTGGACTTTTGCCGGGACAAGGGGGACTGCACCTGGCAAGTTTTGTGCGCGTCGTCGCCCGTTCCGGTTATACTGGCCCGTGGTCTTTGGCGCGGATCAGTGCATCTGCCGCTGACAGCCGCGAAACTTATGCGCGCGATGGCTATCGCTCCCTCGTGTCCCTTCTTGATACGGTGTCGCAAACGGAGCCTGCTGTTGCGCCGCCACTTCCGGATTTACCAAGGCGCGTGCATGCGACGGGGTTTGAGTTTATCGAATTTTCTGTGGATGAGCAGGCAAAGACTGAATTGACGACAACCCTGTCTTCGCTTGCTTTCCGTAAAGAGCGCAGCCACCGATCGAAATCCGTTGAGCTTTGGCGACAGGGTGCTGTGAATATAGTTGTGAATTCCGAAAGCAAAGGTCTTGCAGCCGAGGCGCGGGCCATTCATGGGCCATGCGTCTGTGACATGGGGTTGCGGGTCAAGGATGCCGAGCAGACAGTACGCCGAGCGCTGATGTTAGGCGCGCCTGAGTTTTCACAACCTGTCGGATCGGGTGAGCTGGACATCCCTGCGATCAAAGGCGTTGGTGGATCGGTTGTGCACTTCATCGATGAGAAGTCCGATCTGCATCGTGTTTGGGACATCGAGTTTGATCCCGTGCCTAAGGCCAAAGCACCCCAACCCGCGGGATTGCGTAGGATTGATCATGTCGCTCAAACGATGCGCTATCAGGAGATGCAGAGCTGGCTGACCTATTACCTGTCAACCTTCGATATGGAAAAGGCAGACATCGTAGATGTGATCGACCCGTCCGGCTTGATTCAAAGCCAGGCACTTTCAAGCCCGGAAGGCGAGGTTCGTCTTAACCTGAATGGCGCGGATCAGCGGCAAACCTTTGCAGGCGCGTTCCTATCCAAAGGGTTCGGCGCAGGCGTGCAGCATATTGCATTTGCAAGCGATGACATCTTTGAAACCTCCGCACAGCTTCATGCGGCAGGGCTTGAACGGTTGACGATACCCGCAAACTATTACGAAGATCTGCGCGTGCGTTTTGATCTTGAGGATGAGATTTTAGAAGCCCTGCGCTTTGGCAATATTCTCTATGACAAAGACGGCGCGGGCGAGTATTTTCAGATTTACAGCACCACCTTCTGGAGCGGGTTCTTTTTTGAGATCGTTGAGCGGCGGCGGGGCTACGAGGGGTACGGTGCCAGAAACGCCCCCATTCGGTTGACCGCCCAGATGCACCACATGAAAGAAAGCGAATAACCATGAGCAAAGATTCAGATGCAGTGCGAACCTGGTGGCGGACGTCAATAATTGATATGGAACCGGGCCGTATCGCCTTTCGCGGCCACCCCATTGAGGACCTGGTCGGCAATGTGTCCTTCGGGCAGATGATCTGGCTTATGACGCGCGGCGCCTTGCCAACATCGCAACAGGCAGCACTTTTGGAATGTGCCTTGGTGGCAGGGGTCGATCACGGCCCGCAAGCACCGTCAATCGCGGCGGCACGTATGGCGGCGACCTGCGGAGTAGGTCTCAACAACGTTATGGCCACCGGCGTCAACATGTTGGGCGATGTACATGGCGGAGCAGGAGAACAATGCGCTGAACTATACGCAGATATCGCTGCGCGAATGGACGCAGGTGATAGTCTTGAAACGGCTACGCGCGGAGGAATTGCAGCGTGGCGAGAGATCCATGGAAAAATTGTCTCTGGGTTCGGCCACCGGTTTCACAAGCCCGTCGATCCCCGTGCTCCCCGACTGATGGCCTTGGTACGTGAAGCCGCCAAGGCGGGAACGGTATCCGGGCGGTTCGCTGATATCGGTGAGGCCGTTCAAGCCGAAATCGGCGCCGCACGCGGCGCACCAATTGCGATGAACATCGACGGGGCAACCGCAGTGATCTTCTGCGAACTTGGTTTTCCGCCACCCCTGTCACGCGGGTTGTTCTGCCTGAGCCGATCCGTTGGTGTGCTGGCGCATGGCTGGGAACAGATGCAACAGGGCGGACGCAATAAAGGGCCAATGCCACCCAAGTACCTGCCAAAATACGAAGAAAAAGCATAAATGAGTGAAAAAGCGAAATCCTTCCGGGTCGGCCTGATTGGAACAGGCCGCATCAGTGACATTTATCTAAAAAATTGCGCGGGCTTTGATGGTGTGGACATCGTTGCTTGCGGCAGCCTGAATATGGAGGAAAGCCGCGCCAAAGCTCAGGCTTTCGGAGTCGCGCAGGTCAAGACTCCCGATGAGATCATCGCCGACCCAGAAATTGACGCAATCCTCAACCTGACAATCCCTGCAGCCCATGCCGAGGTCTCGATGGCGGCTTTGAACGCGGGCAAACATGTCTATTCCGAAAAGCCATTCGTGACCAATCTGAACGATGGCAGGCGCATCCTAGACCTTGCGGCGACCAAAGGCCTCGCTGTTGGCAATGCGCCTGACACGTTTCTGGGCGGTCGCTGGCAAACCCTGCGCAAGGCGATTGACCAAGGGCTTATCGGGGAACCTACAGGAGTGGCGGCCTTCGTCCCCACTCACGGAGTCGAGCGGCACCATCCTAACCCGGATTTCTATTATGCCGAGGGCGGCGGGCCGCTGCTTGATCTGGGCCCCTACTACCTTGCTGCGATGGTCTTTTGCCTTGGGCCGATTGCGCGGGTGGGCGGCATGGCCCGAAAGACCTTTCCCGAACGCATGATCGAGAATGGACCACGGCACGGAGAGATGATACCCGTCGAGGTGGATACACATTGTCTAAGCCTAATTGAGTTCGAGAGCGGCGTAATCGGTCAGATGCTGGTCAGCTTTGATGTTTGGGAAAGTGAGACACCCCGTTTGGAAATTTACGGAACCGAAGGCACCCTGTGCATTCCCGACGCAGATCCGGGCGACGGCGCGAACATCTTTCAAGGTCCTGTCTGGTTGCGCACGCGTGCGACCTCGCGCTGGACCATGCGACCGCGACCCATCGCCCCTGCTGAATGGGCTGTGGTGCCAAATGCGCATGGTTTGAACTTTGACGCGCGTGGCATCGGCCTTGCCGAAATGGCGCAAGCTGTGCGTGACGCCCGCGCGCCGCGCGCCAGCGGTCAATTGGGGCTGCATCTGTGTGAGGTGATGCAAGGGATGATGGACAGCCCCGGTCTTGGACGGTTCATCGACATAAATAGCCGGTGCACCCAGCCCTCAATTCTGCCACAAAGTAGTGTTGAGGGTTTGGATGTCGATTTGGGAGTTTCGGAATGAGTATCAAAGAATTGACCATTGGCGCCCCGTTCTTTGACCTCAAGGTGTTGCAGGATGAAACCAGTTATCAAATTACGGGTAAGACGATTGTTCTAAATCTTGCTGACGATCCAATCTGTGTGCGCCAACAACGCCTTGGTCTTCTGCAATCGGTGATTTTGAAAGACACCTTCATTGAAGATGTCCGCCATAGTGTGATCATCGAACGTTTTGCCGATTACGACAATGAAACAGCGCTGCTGTCGGATATCCGCAGCGCTTGGCCCTCTGCCTATCAGCTGCGCAAAGAAGAGCGCTTGCGCGGCATCGAACATTACATGTCGCCCAAGGTCTGGGACGGGCAATTCGGCTTTACGCTCTACCACTCTGCCTCGGTCCCTCTGAACGTTGGTCTTCATCGGGATCACGCATTTTGCCCGGTGCCGGGTTTTCGCGAGGTTCACACCCAAATCGTGGGTTTCGGCAAGATGCAGCAATGCCGCGAACAAGATGTAGAGACGCTTTATTTAGAAGAGCTCATGGCCCCCGGTGTTACACACCGCCCCATGTATGACGTTGAGGGGAATTATCCCTGGCACCAGTTTGAAACAATCACACCCTCGGTCTTTATGGCCGTGGAAATGCTGCCCGAAGGGGCGGTCCCTCCGGAGGTTTGAATGATGTTGCTACCACATAAATATGATCTTGAAAGCGCGTTCCCTCGCCTCTCGCGAAGGCTGCGACTGGGTGTTGTGGGCGGCGGTCGTATTTCCGGAATGCAGGCGATGGCCGCCCGTCTTACGGATCGATGGGAGATTGTTGCCGGCGCGTTTTCATCCGACCCGATGCGCGCCAAAGCCGCTGCTGCGGATTGGTACCTGCCCGAGGAAAGATGCTATACTTCGTTTGCTGAGATGGCTGAAAAAGAAGCCGCGCGCCCCGATGGTGTGGACGCCGTGATGATCACGACACCTAACCACGTGCATTTCGCCTCTGCTAAGTCGTTTCTGGACGCTGGCATTGATGTGCTTTGTGACAAGCCATTGACCAATGACCTCGCCGAGGCGGATGCCTTGGTCGAACTGGCGCAAAGCACGGGCTGTGTTTTTGGCGTGTCTTACGTCATGTCTTGTTTTCCGATGGTCCGTCAAGCGCGTGAAATTGTTATGGGCGGTGGCATCGGCAAGATCAATCAGATCCACGTTGAATTCCTGCAGGACTGGATGACCCCTGATGACATCGCTAATGCGCCCCATGTCAAATGGCGGCTTGATCCTGCCAAATCCGGGCGCACCTCATGTGTTGGGGATATCGGCACGCACGCGGCGCATCTGGCGGGCTTTGTCAGTGACCTTGTCCTTACCGATCTACGAGCTGAATTTCACGTTTGTGGCGCGCCAAAACCTTTGGAAGACACTTTTTTTGCTTGGACAAGGCATGCAGGCGAGGTCCCAGGTACCTTGATGGCGACCCGTCTTGCACCGGGTAACCGTGGTGGGCTGCGATTGCGTATCTTTGGTTCGGAAGGTGGTCTTGAGTGGGATCTGGAGGCTTGCGACCTTCTAAAATTCAACCGTTTTGGCAAACCGGATCAAATTATCAGCCGTGGCCATGGTCATGGGGTAGCGCCACGGGTCGAACGATTGGTCCGTTCTGCGCGTGGGTTTCCCGAAGGCATCGTCGAGGCCTGGGGCAATCTCTATACTGAATTCGCACTGGCAGTCGCCGCGCGCCGAGACGGCAGGACATTTCCAAAAGGCTACTTAGGCTTGCCGTTGGTGACCGACGGCGCCAGCGGCGTCCGATTCATCGACGCTTGCGTGCGTTCGGACGAGCAGAATGGTGATTGGACGCAGCTGTAAATGGAATTGAAATGACGAATATCGCAATCATCGGTCTCGGTTCCGCGGGAAAATCCACGCTTAGTATCTATCAGTTCACGAACATGCAAAACTCAGTATAATCTGTGAGCCGACCACTAATGTGGTACACGCTGTCTCTGATCAGACCGCTGCAATTACGACCTCCAATTTGGACGACCGCTCAAAACCCGTCCTGATGCAATCCTCAATTTTTCTTTCACTGCGAGTCATGTTAACATGGTTTAGTCCCGCGTTGCCGCCGGAATTCCATTTTTGTGCAAGAAACCCGTGGTGCAAGATGTGAAACTTGCCGAAGATATTTTACGTTTTTTTTCGAGAGCAGTGGTCTGGTAGCGGCAACCGCTTTGAACCGCCGGTTTGACAGACAATATTCCGCAATGCGTTCAGCGGTTTGTTCAGGAGAAATTGACTAAAGAGAGCCGTTTTGCTTTACCTCCTGAACATACAAACCGCCGACTGTCGATTTTACCCGCATCTTTGGGGGATTGTTTGCTGAAAAGGGCGGTCACTTTCTTGATCGTGCAAGGCGGCTTACTAATGCAGAGCCTGTTTCCCTATTCACGATGGAGGCTGTTTTGGTTGATCCCAGTTACGCCGAGATCGGAGAATACGATACTGCTTTAATTGCGATGCATCGGGCAATCGTGTGCTGTACCGGTTCGACTTTAGTTGACGAGCAGTTTACGGCCAAGACCAACGTATCGAAATTCTCAGTTCCGACGGCTTGCTAACGAACAATCAGGCCGATGCAGGCACTATCATGGGGCTCCGCACGCACCAAGAGAAAGCTGGCAATGCGGAAAGAGCGTTTTGCCGACACCTACAGAGCAGAATTGGATGCATTTCGCACGATATCGCGTACCGGCAAGGCACATCCGGCTCTGACTTCGTTGGCAGATGAGTTGAAAACACAGCAAATCGGCGCAGCGGTCAAGATTTCGGCAAGAAACGGTAAACCACAAACATTTTAAAGATGATGATTTACAAAATATCTGATATTATGTATTGCATAGGATAATACTGACTCGGCGCGCCAGAGAGGCATCAATCATGACAGAGGCAAAACCCAGTGAGCTTGATAACCCGCTTTACTCGCTTGCGCATTTGACCCTGATCAACTGTACGCCAGCTGAACTGGTCTATGTGGCGGCGCGCGCGGGTTATGACGCAGTCAGCCCGCGGTTCATCACAATGAATGTACCCGGTGAGTTCACGCACGCACCGCTCGATAAGGCGCAGGTTCAAGCCACGAAAACAGCTTTGGCAACAACTGGCATTAAGATTCTGGATATCGAACTGGCCCGCATTTCCGAAGATTGTGATCCACGTGAGTTTGAAGCTGCACTTGAACTGGGCGGCGAGCTTGGCGCGGGGCATATGATTATGTCGGCGTGGACGACACGGCGTGACGATAGGAACTTCCTGCTTGATGTTTATTCCGAAACTTGTGACCTCGCAGCACCCTATGGGCTGACGATTGATCTGGAATTCCCGTCATTCTCGCGCCTACGCACACTGGATGAGGTGTTGGACATCGTCAGGGCCGCCGACCGTCCGAATGGCGGTGTCTTGGTCGATACGCTTTATTTGCATCTTAGCCGCGTGGATCTGGGAGAGCTTTTGCACGTGCCGCCGGAATGGCTGCACTTCTTGCATATCTCGGACTGCTTGCCCGGGATTGCCGATACGCGCGAAGGCATGATCCAGCTTGCCCGCGATGCACGGCTGTATCCCGGCGAAGGCTGGATCGATTTTGCAGGTATCATCGAGCGCTGCCCGCCCATGAACTACTCTATTGAACTGCCAAACCAAAGCCGTGTTGCGGAACTTGGATACGAAGAACATGCCCGTCGCTGTCTGACCCACGCCAAACAGACCTTTGGGGCAGCACGCTCCAAGCGTCGCGCGGCCGAAGCTTTAGCGGCCTGAACCCGTTTTACACATTGAGAGGACGCCAACCATGGCACGTGAATTAACTGAAGATGAAAAAGTGCTTGCGCATGATATGCTGACCCGTGCGCGTGCTGCACAGGCGCAAATCGAGAACTGGAGTCAAGAGCAGCTTGACCGCCTGAGTAAGGCAATTGCATGGTACGCGGGAAACGAAAAGACATTTACCCGTTTGGCCGAGCAAGGCGTGGACGAAAGCGGTATCGGTGACCGCGCAGGCCGTCCCGCCAAGCGTTTCAAAATCCAGATGGTTCTGCGTGATGTTTTGCGTACGCCTTCAACAGGTATTGCCGAAGTAGATGAGGCACGAGGGTTGGTCAAATATGCCAAGCCAGTCGGAGTAATAGCCTCACTTATCCCAATGACAAACCCGGCCATGACGCCACCCGTAACCGGGGTGTCTTCTGCCAATGCGCGCAATGCAGTGATATTTTCACCCCACCCGCGCACGGCACAGACCACTTGGCAAATGACCGAAGTGATGCGCGCTGCTTGCCGCGCCGCGGGGGCGCCGGAAGACCTGTTTCAGGCTGTGCGAAAGCCATCAATCCCGCTTACTCAATACCTTATGAAAATCTGCGACCTGACGCTGGCCACCGGTGGCAAGCCGATGGTTCAGGCCGCGTACTCTTCTGGCAAGCCAGCCTACGGCGTGGGTGCCGGTAACTCGTCCATCGTGATCGACGAGACGGCGGATATCGAGATCGCCGCACAAAACACCCGTATCTCCAAGACATCTGACTTTGGCTCCGGCTGTTCGGCGGATGGTAATATCATCATCCAGCGTTCGATCTATGACCGGATGGTCGCGGCACTTGAAGCAGAAGGCGGATACCTTTGTAGCACAGAGGAAAAAACATTGCTGGAAGCCGCGATGTGGGACGAAAAGGGCAACCGCACGTTCCCGACCATCGCTTGTCGTCCGCAGCAAACAGCCGAAGTCGCGGGCTTTTCAATCCCCGACGATCGCAAGTTCCTGATGGTCGAAAATCAAGGCCAGATCGGGCCAGAGCACAAATTCAGCAAAGAAAAGCTGACCACGCTCATGGCGCTCTATCACTTCGAGACCTTCGATGATGCATTGGAAACCGTTGCCGCAATCTACAATACCGGCGGCAAGGGGCATTCTTGCGGTATTTACAGCCACAACGATGAAAACATTGACAGGTTGGCCCGCCTTGCACCGGTTAGTCGGATGATGGTGCGTCAGCCACAATCGAAGGCCAACGCGGGCGCATGGACGAATGGCATGCCGATGACGTCATCGCTCGGATGTGGCGTTTGGGGCGGAAACATCACCAACGAAAACGTCACCATGAAACACATGATGAACTACACTTGGGTCAGCCGTCCCATCCCCGAGGATCGCCCTTCGGAAGAAGAGTTGTTTGGTGAGTTCTACGGTCAGGAGATTGCATAATGCCCGGCAAGGAACAAACAGTCGCAGAACACATTGTCAACTTTCTTGAGCGTCGTGATGTGAAGCACGTCTTCGGCCTGTGTGGCCACACAAACATCTCGGTTCTGGCTGCTCTGGCTGAAAGCCCGATCGACTTCGTGACCGTTCGTCACGAACAGATCGCCAGCCACGCAGCGGACGCCTATGCCCGCCTTCAGGGGAAGGCATCTGTCGTGCTCAGCCACCTCAGCCCCGGTTTGACCAACTGCGCCACAGGCGTCGCAAATGCCGCGCTTGACTGCATCCCGATGGTGGTGATCGCCGGCGATATCCCGACGCATTACTACGGCAAACACCCGCATCAGGAGGTGAACCTGCACGCAGACGCGGCACAGTGGGAAATCTACCGTCCTTTCGTCAAACGGGCTTGGCGCGTGGACCGCGCCGACCTGATGGCGGAAATCCTCGAAAAAGCATTCCACCTAGCCGAAAGCGGCCAGCCGGGGCCGGTATTGGTGAACGTGCCGATGGACATCTTCTCAGCGGTCATTCCATCCGACACGTTTGACCGGCTGGCCCAGAATACCCGCGCTTTGAAGAAACCCTCCATCGACGACGAGACCGCCCGCGAGATCGTCGAGGCTCTGGCCAGCGCCGAGAAGCCCGTTGCCTATGTCGGTGGTGGCATCCTCTTGGCGAAAGCCAGCAAGGAGCTGCGCGAATTCGTCGATCACATGAGCCTTCCTGTGGCGCACTCACTCATGGGAAAGGGCGCGCTGCGTGACGATCACCCGCTGGTCATGGGCATGACCGGTTTTTGGGGGACCAAGTTGGTCAACCAGACCTGCCTTGACGCAGACTATGTCTTTGCCGTGGGCACCCGGTTCAAGGAAGCCGACTGTTCCAGCTGGTATCCCGGCTACACCTTCAACATCGGCGCAGAGGGTCATGACACCAAGGTTATCCATATCGACATCGAGCCGCAGGAAATCGGGCGAAATTACCCAACTGAAATCGGTGTAGTGGCTGATGCGAAAGCCGCGCTGCGTGTGCTGACACGCGTGGCGAAGGAGATGTATCCCAATGGTTTTGCGAGGACCGCAAAGAAGGCAGAGATCGCCGCCTTCCGCGAAAGCTTCAAAGCATCGAATGCCGAGATGCAGGCCTCAACAGCCTTCCCGATGACGCCTGAACGCATTCTGGCTGACACCCGCAAGGCTTTGCCCGAAGACGCCATAATCACCACGGATGTGGGCTGGAACAAGAACGGCGTGGGCCAGCAGTTTGACATCCTGACGCCCGGCTCGATCCTAACACCGGGAGGGTTCGCTACCATGGGTTTCGGCCCGCCGGGCGCCATCGGCGCAAAACTGGCGGCACCGAATCGTGTGGTCCTCAGCCTTGTTGGCGATGGTGGCTTCGGCCAAAACCCGTCTATGCTGGCCACTGCGGTCGAACTAAACCTCGGAATTGTCTGGCTGGTCATGAACAACAACGCCTTTGGCACCATCGCCGGCCTGCAAAAGGCACATTACGGCCTGACCTATGGTACAACCTTCCCCGGATCACCGGATGCGCCGACCAACGGACCAGGGTATGCGGAAATTGCGCGGGCCTACGGAGCCGAGGGCGTGCGGATCAGCTCCGCCGACGAGCTGCTGCAAGCGCTGCAAGCGGCCATCGCAAGCGGCAAGCCTACCGTGTTGGATGTCCCTATGATCAACAACCCGACGCCCACAACAGGGCATTGGAACATATTGGATATCTATTCGCCAGACAAAGACGTAAGCCACGTCTCGACATAAGATTGTTAGAGCGCTGCTTCATAGATCAGCGCTCTGATGCAATTAAATCGTTGGCCTTTTTTGATCTCTTGGACGTCGGCATGTAATAAAGAGCCGCCATTCTGAGCGGCTGCAGCATTGGTAGAAGTGGGCTCTAAACAGCCATTCGCTGCGTGATTATCTAACGACTGCTGTGCGCGAATTTGCCGACTTATTAACGTGCGATCCGAACCGCTGCTTAGATTTCAGACAATGTAAAAACTCGTCGTTTTCAGAGTGAATTCAATATTTTGTTTCACCAAACCTATCATTTCTCAGACTGCTAAAATGGTCGGATCTGTCGCCATCGAAATTCTTTTGATTCTAACGTTTTGTTCACGCTAGCTGGCCTAAGCCGCTTGTGGGACTAAGCCTGGGACCTTCCTTCAAATTAAAATTTAAATGAATGATTTCATATGACTAAGTTGCATATTTGGTGCCGGTGATAGGACTTGAACCTACGACCCCATCATTACGAATGACGTGCTCTACCAACTGAGCTACACCGGCCCTAAACGCGGTTTACAGGAATATATCAGATCAGGCAAAGCTCAATTTACAGGCTTTTCTTGGGTTTGCTCGGATAGCGCGATTGCCGCGCTTTCAGGGGGTGCGGTGTCAACATCTAACGCTTTCTCTGGATCTAGCTTGTCCCCTTCAGCCGCCTCGGGACTTGCCTCAGCCATCAAAAGTTGCACCATATCCAATCCGTTTGATGTGCTAAGCTCCTCTGTGGAGGCGGGCCTCCAGCTTAAGGTATCAAAGGCTTCGCAATGCTGACAGGTTGCGGACCAAACAGTGTTGACCCCATGGCAGCTATCGCAGACCCAGCGCGGGCCGCGTTGCGCGGCTAAGGCTTTGGTTAACCAGCCTCGGATCACCTTGTCTGGGCTGCCCTGACCGCGTTCAATCGCCGCCATAATGGTAAGCACTCTTGCATCAGCTTCAGTCTCTAGCAAGGCGCCCACGGCGCGTTTTGCTGCTGGAAAATCCTCGGCATATAGGTGTAATTCGGCAAGCGCCAGCCGCGTTTCGCGATGCGCTGGCGCAAGTTTTTCCAGCACTGAAAACCGCTTGAGGCGCTGCTGCGGTGTTTCCTCTGGGGCCAGTTCGGCGAAGATACTCGCCAAATCTGGATGCGGTTGGGCTTGCCAGGCTTTCTTGATCACCCTTAAGGCATATTTGGGCTTTTCCGCGTCTAGATAGCTGCGCGCGGCCATCACGGCAGCGGGAACCAAATCGGGAGAAAGGCGGTTGGCTTCAATCGCGGCTTCGCGGGCCTCAATGCTTTGGCCCTGCGCGAGCACGTCTTTGGCCTGCGAAAGCGCCAGCACCGCATCCCGCCGTTTATGAACATCGCGCGGCAAAGCGCCATGTTTCAGCTTGGCGCCAAGTGTATGGCGCGCGCCCTTCCAATCTTTTGCTTGGGCTTGCAAAGCCAAAAGCGTGTCTTGTGTTTCAACGTGTTTTGGTTTGAGGGCGAAAGCCTTTTCCGCCAGTTTCAATGCGATATCGGTTTTTCCATCGGCTAATTTTTGTTTCATAATGCCGCGAATACCAAGAAAGCGGGTGCTGGGTTCTTGAATGAGCTGCTTGTAAATCTCTTCGGCTTTGCGTTGGTCACCGGTTAATTCTGCGGCCTGCGCGGCCAACACATTGGTCAAGGCGGGGCGGTTCAGGAAGCGCTCTGCTTTCACCGCTTTGCTCAAGGCCAGCGTGCCTTCACCTGAGGCCAGCGCCAGCAATCCCTCGGACAGCGCTTGGTAGCCTTTGCGCTCGCGGTTGCGAAAGAAATAGCGCGTGACGGCGGTTTCATCGCCATTGATAAATTTCAAAACGGCGATTAGCAGCCCGAATATTTTCAACCCAATCCAAACCAAGATGCTGAAGAAAAAGAGCGCAAGCACCGCCTGCAGCGGTGTGAGCGTATATTCCGTGCCCGCCACGATGGCTTGCACATTGCCTAAGATCAGGTTCTGCCCATCGATCAGATAGGCAACCCCAAGCGCTAAGGCAGCCACAATGACCAGAAATAATAAAATCTTTGTCAGTGAAATTAACATAATGGCTATCTTAACCCTCTATCAACCGGCGTAAAGACAGCAGCGCGTTCTGGCGCGCCAGTTTCTGCTCTACCAGCGCTTTCCAAGCCGCCATTTGAGCCGCTGGTGCCGGCGTCAGATCCGCAATCTCTGCCAATACGGTGGATAGGTCGCCCGAGGTCAAAGCCGCTTCTGCACGCGATAAGATTGCATCCGTGCTTGTGCCCGTTTGTGGAGCCAGCGATCGTGCATTCAATTGTCGCTTTAGAAACGCGCCCAGCCGGGCCGCGCTGAGGCTAGCGGGCTCTGCGGGGTCACTTGCGGCCAAGGCCCGCCGCGCCGCTGAGGGAAATTGCTGCTTCAATTGCTCTAAATCTACCCCGCCTTGATCGGCGCCAAGCTCAAGCGCCGGAGGTATCGCCAGATCGCTTAAAGCGCTGATTTTGATTAAGATTTGCCGATAGGGGCGGTTGTCGCGCAGCGCGTCTTCGAGGGTGGCCAGCAAATGCATAAGTTCACGGCTTTGGTGTTGATTTTGCGCCTGCTCGGCGTTCAGTTTGTCTTGACTGATCAAATCATCAATAGCTTTTTGTAGCGCGTTGATACGCGCTTGCTGTGCGTCGAGCGTGCTTGCAAGCTCGCTCAGCACCGCCGGTGGGGCAGATGGGGTTGTGTTGACGGCGCTTAAAGCGCCAAAGGCGGTCTGTAAATTTTGCACATCATCGCGCAGCGCGCGCAGCGTGGCGTTGGTTTCTTGATTTTGCGTTTCAAGCGGTATTCGTGCGGTGTAATCGCTCAAATCTTTGATTTGCTGCGCCATTTGACCTGCCTCTGCGCGACGCTTGTCTGCCGCAGCGTTAAGGTTGCGCAGATCGTTTTGCAGCGCCGCGATATCTGCCTCAAATTTTTTATCTGCACTGGGCGGCATCGTCCATGGGGTGATAAAAATGCCCGATAAAAATGCCAAAGCAATCACGGCAGCTGCGCTTGCCGCCCCCGTAATCGCCGCCGTAACGCGTAAAGGATGGCCTTGATTTTTGGGCTGTTCATCAGCGGGGCTTGGCGGTGGTTTTGAAGCATCGCCCTTCGGGGCGGCGGGATGAAAAGGCGCTTGAGAAACCGTGTCGCGGGGCAATTCTTCGGGAAAATCACCGGTTGTTTTATCCGGTCGATCGGCGCTTGGCACAGGTTCGTTTGCCGCATTTTCGGGGGAAAGCGCCTTTGCGTTCTCGGTGTTATCTACCATCGAATAGGGCCTTTGCTCCTTTGGTTTTCTGCGCCATTATGTGCCTTTATTCTTGGGCTCAATCAACATCATATCCTGAAATCGGCGTAAAACAGCCTTAAGCATCGCACCGCGATTTGGACGAGTTGCGACGGTTGTTTTGATATGCGGCTGCGTGGAAAAACACGCGGCTACGGTTTGGCTGATCGCGATGATCTCGCTGCCATTAGGAAGCGGGCCATAGCGCTGCAAAAGCCGCGCCGAGCGTGGCGAAAACACCGGAACCAGCAGCGCTTGTGGCTGGGTGAACAAAGCGCGGGCCTGAAGGCTGAGCGGTGTTTCAATTTGATCATAAATCACGCATTCAGTGCAGGGAATACCTTTTTTGGTCAGGGTTGCAGCAATCTGGCCGCGGCTATGCTGCCCATGCGGGTGGATAAGTGGCCCTGCTGCCCCTGTCTTTTGCACCAATAGGATAAGATCTTGCGCAGCTCCGGCGCTGCTTATCACGAAAAATCCCAATTTTTTTGCCGCCTCCGCGGTGGCCTCGCCCACGGCGAAGCAGGTCATTTTTTGAGGGATAGGCGCGTGCTCAAAACACGCGACCGCATGTCGCGAGGTGAAAAGCACCGCGGCATAGGCGGATAAATCTGGCAGGGTCCCGATGGGGGTTATGTCAAGAACCGGGCTGATTAAGATCTGTGCGGCGGGCTGATGCGATAAAACCTCTTGCGCAAAGGCCTGCGCGTCTTTTTGGGGCCGGGTCAACAGGAGCGTTGGGCGTTGAGGCAAGATATTGTTTGTCATGAATTAGAATGTTACCCCCCCAACATGTTTGAGACAATGGATGAAAACATTTCGGCGCGGTCGGCGCTTTTCCTCGGGCTTGAAAGCAGCTGCGATGATACAGCAGCGGCCGTGGTTTCCTGTCCGCCCGAGGGGCGGGTTGAGATCAAATCATCGGTCGTGATGGGCCAGTCAAATTTGCATGAGGCATTTGGCGGTGTGGTGCCGGAAATCGCAGCCCGCGCGCATGCTGAGCGCCTGGATCTCTGCGTCGCAAATGCCCTTGAGGAAGCCGGGTGCGATTTACAAGATGTCACGGGCATTGGAGTGACAGCGGGCCCGGGATTGATCGGGGGGGTATTGTCGGGTGTGATGTGTGCCAAAGGCTTGGCTTTGGGCGCAGATAAGCCGTTGATCGGGGTGAATCATTTGGCGGGACATGCGCTCACCCCACGGCTGACGGATCAAATTGCCTTTCCTTATTTGATGCTGTTGGTGTCGGGCGGGCATTGCCAGTTTTTGATTGTTTCCGGTCCGGACCAGTATCACCGCCTGGGGGGCAGCATTGATGATGCCCCCGGAGAGGCGTTTGACAAAACGGCCCGCCTGATTGGGCTTGGGCAGCCCGGGGGCCCTGCCATTGAAAACGCGGCGCTGCTTGGCGATGGCAAACGCTTTTCGTTTCCGCGCCCGCTATTGGATCGGGCGGGGTGCGATATGTCATTTTCCGGTTTGAAAACCGCGGTTTTGCGCAGTCGTGATGCGCTTTTGCTCGAACAGGGGGGGCTGCACCCACAGGATCAGTGCGACCTGAGCGCCAGCTTTCAAACCGCGGTGGCGGATGTTTTGGCGGAAAAAACCAAACGCGCTTTGACAGAATATTTAGCCGCTGCACCGCCGCAACCATGCTTGGCCATGGCCGGGGGCGTAGCGGCGAATAGGCAGATTTGCGCGGCTGTGCAGCAGGTGTCTGCGGCAATGAAGGTGCGCTTTGTGGCGCCGCCTCTGGCGCTATGTACCGATAACGCGGCGATGATCGCCTATGCAGCCGCAGAGCTTTACCGCCTGGGGCAGCGCGACGATATGCACCTATCCGCCCGCCCCAGATGGCCGCTGGACACCCGACAGCCAAGTTTGATCGGGGCAGGCAAAAAAGGTCCGAAAGCATGAGTATCTCGGTTTTGGGAGCGGGTGCGTTTGGAACGGCTTTGGCGATCGCCTTGGCCAAGCACAGGCCCGGGGTTAGGTTATGGGCGCGGGATGCCGCGCAGTTGCACAACATGCAAACCGCGCGTTGCAATCAAAAACGATTGCCGAATATGGGGTTTCCTGAGGCGCTTGAACTTGCCGCTGATTTGGCTGAATGCGCCGCTGCCGAAATTGTTCTGCTGGCTGTTCCAATGCAGCAGCTTGGCGGATTTCTTTCCGCGTTGCCCCAAAAGAATTCCCCTACATATCTGGTAAGCTGTTGCAAAGGTATCGATCTGGCAACCGGGAAAGGGGCCTCTGCCTTGCTAGAAGCGCAGGCCCCAAACGCGCAGGCTGCGGTGTTAACCGGCCCCAGCTTCGCAACGGATCTGGCTGCAGGTTCGCCAACGGCGTTAAGCTTGGCCTGCGCGGATGCAGCTGCGGGCCTGTACCTGCAAGAGCAACTCTCAACCCCCAGTTTGCGGCTGTATCGCAGCACTGATGTGACCGGAGCTGAGCTGGGAGGGGCGTTGAAAAACGTGATCGCCATCGCGTGCGGGGTTACGATTGGGGCCGGTTTGGGGGATAGCGCCCGTGCCGCGCTGATGGCTCGGGGATATGTTGAAATGCAACGGTTTGCAGCGTCTTTGGGTGCGCGGGATCACGCGATGGAAAGCCTGTCGGGGTTGGGCGATTTAAGCTTGACCTGCATGTCGGATAAGTCGCGTAATTATCGCTATGGTCACGCACTGGGGCAACAGAAAAAATTTGACCCTTTGATCACAGTGGAGGGCGTGGCCACCGCAAAGGCCGCCTTGGCTTTGGCCAAAGACCACAAAATTGATTTGCCAATCACGCAGGTGGTGGTTCAGTTGTCAGAGGATAAAATAGAGGTCGCAGAGGCGGTAGATCTTTTGATGTCGCGCCCTCAAAAACAGGAATAAGAATGGCGTTTTGGCTTTTTAAATCTGAGCCCAGCACATGGTCTTGGCAGGACCAAACTGCCAAGGGTGCGGCGGGCGAAGCCTGGGATGGCGTGCGCAATTATCAGGCCCGAAATTTCATGCGCCAAATGCAAATCGGAGACCGCGGCTTTTTTTATCATTCCCAAGAGGAAAAATCGATTATCGGGCTGGTTGAGGTGATCCAAGCGGCGCGGCAAGATCCCACGACAGATGATCCAAAATGGCAATGCGTGACGATAAAGGCCTTGCAAGCTTTGCCCAACGCGGTTTCGTTGCATCAGATTAAAGCGCTGCCGGCGCTGGCTGAAATGATGCTTGTGCGCAATCCAAGGTTATCAGTGCAGCCCGTGCGTGTTGAAGAGTGGCGAATAATTCTTGAAATATCCGGGTTAAATCCGGCAAGTTAAGCAGCGGTGTCACGGCGGCAAAACGGTAAGAGTTGGAACCGCAGCGGGCTGTGTTGGGCTGGCCTGATCGTTTGAAAAATAGGGTTCCGCCCTTGGGCGGAACCCTCTGTCACCCCAATGCGCTCCCACAGCACCTTCGGTTTCAGAAACGGGTTCGGCCATCCTGACGCGAACATGCTGCAAGCCTAGCTGGTATGCGGCTTTGGTACAAACTTTTACTATATTAGATTTGTTTAAATTTTGAGAAAACGCCCGAGCAGATTTGTTTCGGGTGGCCGCTTTTCTTAACCGGTCCACCCGTTATTTTTAAGCGATTGCTTAATATCTGTAATGTTCTGGTTTGAACGGGCCTTCGGGCGTTACGCCGATATAATCTGCCTGATCTTTTTCTAATCTGGTCAGTTTCACGCCGATCCGTTCAAGATGCAGGCGCGCTACTTTTTCATCCAGATGCTTTGGCAGAATATAAACGTCATTTTTGTAGTTATCGCCTTTGCTCCAAAGCTCGATCTGGGCCAATACTTGGTTGGTGAAAGAGGCAGACATCACGAATGAGGGGTGGCCCGTCGCATTTCCAAGGTTCAACAAGCGCCCTTCGGAGAGTAAAATCAAACGGTTACCCGAAGGCATTTCAATCATATCCACCTGGTCTTTGATATTGGTCCATTTGTGGTTTTTCAGGTTTGCCACTTGGATTTCATTATCAAAATGGCCGATATTGCCCACGATGGCCATGTCTTTCATTTCGCGCATATGCTCGATGCGGATCACGTCCTTATTGCCCGTGGTGGTGATAAACACATCAGCGCTGTTCACAACATCTTCCAAAACAACCACTTCGAACCCATCCATCGCGGCCTGCAAGGCGCAGATCGGATCAACCTCTGTTACTTTGACGCGCGCGCCAGCCCCGGCCAATGAGGCGGCCGAGCCCTTCCCAACATCGCCATATCCACACACAACGGCGACCTTGCCCGCCATCATCGTATCTGTGGCGCGGCGGATCCCATCCACCAATGATTCTTTGCAGCCATATTTATTATCAAATTTTGACTTTGTGACCGAGTCGTTCACGTTGATGGCGGGGAACGGCAATTGGCCTTGCTTGACCAATTCATAAAGCCGGTGCACGCCGGTTGTGGTCTCTTCGGATACGCCTTTGATCATTGCGCGCTGTTTGGTGAACCAGCCCGGGGTTTCGGCCATACGCTTTTTAATCTGTGCGAAAACCGCTTCTTCTTCTTCTGATGTAGGCACTGCGATAAGGTCTGTTTCTCCGGCTTCAACACGAGCGCCGAGTAAGACGTACAGCGTGGCATCGCCGCCATCATCCAAGATCATATTCGCACCGTCTGGAAACATGAAAGACCGGTCGAGATAATCCCAATGCTCGGCGAGCGTTTGGCCTTTCACCGCGAAGACGGGTGTGCCCCCGGCGGCGATCGCGGCCGCCGCATGATCCTGAGTGGAAAAAATGTTGCAAGAAGCCCAGCGCACATCTGCGCCCAACTCAACCAGCGTTTCGATTAAAACCGCCGTTTGAATGGTCATGTGCAAAGAGCCAACGATGCGCGACCCGCTTAATGGCTTGCTCTCGCCATATTCGGCGCGCAGCGCCATCAGGCCCGGCATTTCGGTTTCAGCAATATTCAGCTCTTTGCGGCCAAACTCTGCCAGCGCAATGTCTTTTACGATAAAATCCGTGCTCATCGGTCTCTCCTACAGGTTTGAGAGCCGGTTATCACAAGCATATGTAAGCCACAAGAATGTATAGAGGCTCGCGGTGAGACCTGCGGCAATTGGCCTAGGAACCGCAAACGCCTTTTATGCGCGGCGCTTTAAAGGCGGCGTTTTTGATCAGTTTGAATTTGAAACGGCGGCAGATGACGTGCAGCCCTTGTTTGCAAAAAGTCAGCATGTCATATTATTACAAATGTATTCGAGGACCCCATGAAGCAACCACGCGCTTGGCAAAGAATGCTGTCTGGAAGGCGATTGGACTTGCTTGACCCAACAGCAGTTGACATTGAGCTTGAAGATATTGCCCATGGCTTGGCTTTTGTGGCACGCTGGAATGGCCAAACGCAGGGTGAGTTTGCCTATTCTGTCGCAGAACATTCTTTGTTGGTGGTGGAGTTGTCCAAACGGCTTTTCCCCAAAATTGAGGCCAAATGGCAGCTGGCAGCCTTGTTGCATGATGCCCCGGAATACGTGATAGGTGATATGATTTCGCCGGTCAAAGCGGCCGTTGGCGTAGGCTATGAAGCTTTGGATGAGCGCCTAACCGCCGCTATTCATATCCGTTTTGGGTTGCCTGCAAAACTGCCCGTCAAAATTAAAGCGCAGATTAAAAAGGCCGATAAGTGCAGCGCGTGGCTTGAGGCCACCCAGATTGCCGGATTTTCACAACAAGAAGCCAACCGGTTTTTTGGCAAAATGCCAATCGATCTTACGCCA
>Ga0255758_10001139_pt1 | contig 28151 bp, 38 predicted proteins | sample 011ome_24_FD_179958 | JGI IMG/M metagenome (GOLD analysis project Ga0255758, IMG submission 179958) | Coastal salt marsh microbial communities from the Groves Creek Marsh, Skidaway Island, Georgia - 011513CT metaG (version 2) | ecosystem: Environmental > Aquatic > Marine > Intertidal zone >...
TGGATTACCTATATTTTCTTGTAAGTATCGTTGAGTATCTCCAAACCACGAGTCATTTACAGTTTGCTCTAAATTACCCATATATTCTTGAGTATTAGCCATTGACTTAAGATCGCCGTGCTGAAATGCAGTAGATAAACTTGTATCCTTTGGAGACATAGATTGGACTATTTCTTCAACGGTCTTTTGTTGGTCTGCAGCTGATAATTTTTTGAATTTTTCATCAACTTCAACAGTACCATAGCCATCGATTTCAAGCTCGATCATAGCCATAGGCGTCTCCATAGATTTTATTTAATTTTGAATTTTATTCCGGTAGAAGATTTACCACCAACAGATCTATTAGATGAATTAGATGAATTTTTAGCTTCTTTATCTAAAACATCATAATAATTTTCAAGCTGTTGCTTAAGTATTGTAATTTTCTTATCAAAACCAGCTTCATCAAAACCTGCTAAAGTTTTGTTTTCGTTAAAATAGTCAATTTTTTGAGATGTTAAATCACCCATCTGTTTAGTAATGGTTGCTAAAAACTTAAGTCTTTTAGCATTTATTGCTTGAGGTAAAGCTGGATTATAAGAACGGTTTAATAAGTTTTCAGCTTCTTTAGCAGTAAACTGAGCGCCTAAAGTTTCTCTTAATGATTGTTGAACAACTTGTAATACACGTTCTTGTGTATCTAAACCTTTAGTGTCTAATATTGCTCTTATATAAGTAGTATTATTAGGATCCATCATAGACAAAGCTCTACTAAGTCCACCTAATTCAACATCACCGCTACTTAATGAGTCTGCTATTGTGCTTAATGTAGCTACGTTAGCAGCATGCTGAGATGGTCTCCACTTTTCATATTTTTTAGTAAATTCTTTATCTCTAGTTATTTCACCAGAGTTTAAGTATCTATATGAATTTTGCTTTTTATCCCAAATAACATCTTTTTTACCTTTAATACTAACTCCACTAGTTTTTTGAAGAAGTTTTTGCTCAGTTGCTTTTTCTTTAGCTTTGAGAGCGGAATTGTAATAATTGTAGCGTGGATCGCCAGGATAAATAGTTTCTGGGTTACCCATTTGGTCCATGACCGAAATTGATTTATTGGTAACACCAGGAGCTTGCCCTTGGGTATAGAAAAAGTTGTCACCAATAAGGGCATTTTTTTGATCAAGTAAGTCTTGAGAGTTATTATATTTATCTTCATTGAACTCAAATTGTTTTGTTGACAAATTAAAACGATCTGTTGCCATATTTTGGTTAAACTGTGTATTACGGAGATTTTGTTTATCAAGTGTTTGCTGCCTATTATCTTGTTGTAATTGTTTAAACCTATTTCTTATGTCAGATGTTCGATTTGCTCTAGTTTGGTTTAATTGGTTCCACAAAGAACCTTGTTGAGATGGTGCAGCACCTGCAGCTCTAAACGCGGCTCCAAGATCACTTAATTTTTGAGAAAAAGAAGGCTTATTATATTGCTCATACATTTTTAGCATTGCATTTTGATCGTGCATATTAGACATCATTGCATGAGGTGAATTTGGAGGTAGCATATTGTTGTTACCCATGCCTAAGTTTTGGTCGGGATTAATTTGTGGTGGGCTATTATCAAATAAACCGCCTTTAAATAAATTACCCATTTATGCCTCCACCAATTTGTCCATGATTTTTTTGAGAAACTTTTTAGTTCTTGGTTTATTACTAATGAAAGCTGCAAACCTCTGACCAAATTTCCAGTAAAGTCTATTTAACCACCAAGGCGCTCTTTCAACCATATATTCTCTAAACTCAAGCCATTTAGGATTTTCAGGTCCATATACTTCTCTAGCAACCCAGCAGAACATTGAAGCAATACCAATAATATTACCTATATTTTGCATCATTGATGGGTTTTGTTGTGACGTACCTGATGTACTTCCACCGTAACCTTGGTTACCTGAAGCAAGTTGCATCATTTGTTGAAGTTGGTTCATAGGAACATTAAATTGGTCATAAAATGCCTTTTGATCTGCATCCATTTGACCTTGATTATTCATTTGGCCTAACGTACCAAATTTATTAAGCATGTTGATACCTTGAGAGTCCATATTCATACCAGTACCAAGATTTGCAATACTGTTATTAAAAGCATTAGACATACCGCCTAAAGCACTCATACCTTGACCAAAATTTGTATTATATTGGTTTACACCTTGATTAAACATTTGATTTTTTATTTGAGAAGACACATCAGCTGCTCTATCTTCGGCACCTCTCATAAGTAAAGCATCTTGCATACCTGCTCGGTTTGAGTTCATATTACCTGTTGCTGCATATCCTCTATTTGCATTAGGAAGAGCATTTTCATATAAATTTCTACCAATATCTCTAGTAGATGCATTAATCATATTATTAGCCATATCACTATTAGCTAATTGATTTCCCATGTTAAATGCACCAAACGGATTTTGAGTCATTGCAAACATATTTGTAAAACCTTTACCAAAGTCTCCGGTATTAGCTAAATTTTGCATAGAATATTGATTTACTGCATTAGCATTATTAGCAGCATTAGTTGCATAGTTCCCTGCACCTGTTTGAGCTTGATTTTGGTAATCAGTAAAATTTGCAAAAGTTGGTCCTGAATATACTCCAGAATTAATTGCATTTTGACCAAATTGTAATCCTTGATTAGACGCATAATCTAATATCGGTCGAGCCATATTAAACGCAGCATCAGCATTTGGATTTGATGTGCTTGTATTAGTTTTAGGACCTTTAAATAAACCGCCCATTTTATTTCTCCCATATCCATATTTCCATTTGATCTTCAAGCGTTGCTTTAAATTTAAAACCAAACTTCTTTAAAAATTTTTCGTGTTTTTTGTCGCTAGGATCGTGCATTGCATGGATCGGACCTTGATGGCATAACTTTAAAAAATACCAACCATCTTTTAATTCTATTTGAACTTGTTTTGACCATTTTGTTTTTATATCACAATGTATAAGTGTTAAATCTGGCTGAACATGTTCTAACGAAATAACATAACACCAACGTCTTACTACAGGCACTTTTAAACTGTGCATTATAAACTTCCTGCTGAAAGTCTTGTGTCAATTTCTGTTATTATTTGTTGTAATCTCTCTTGTGCTGCAGATAATTTTTTTAATTCTTCATATAAATACGAAACCAATTGATCAGGGTCAGTAGGAGGAGGGTTTTGTAACTTATATTGCTCATTAAGAATTGAATAAGCCATATTATCTCCTACTTGTTAATGTAATATCAAAATCTGCACCTGAAAAATTAAAGGCATTACCTTCAGTTTCTTCTATTTTATATGCTAAAAGTCTACCGTTTGCTCTTGAGTCAAGTTTATACATGCTTGAAGGCGTATAAGTTGTAGTTTCAGAGTAACTTGGAGCAGATGTAGTAGCATATTCACTAAAACCAGTCTTAATAGACAAAAAACCTGATAAATTAGGCATTGTAATTATAGGTGTGATAGTCTTTAAATGCTTAGATGATCGCAAAGGTGCTTGAGTTTCATCTAAATCTAATCCAAATCTTTCTACAAAAGCAGTTTTTATAGTTTCTGGCTCTTGTGTTGAGCTTAATTGACCATTTTCATGCATATCTAAAGCATAAGCTCTACTACCTGTATGATTTACGGTTGTTTGTCTTGCACCAACCATAACTGCCATTTCAGTAGTTTCAGAAGATAATCCTAAATTTGTACTAATGTTAAGTGAAGCTGCACCAACTACATTAGGAAGATCCATAAAAGACCATGTATTATTAACTATATTGTAAACTGCAGCTTTATTACAGTAAGTACTATTAGCGAAACCTATATCTGTTTCACTAGATACGTAACAAAAATATACTAACTGTAATGAATTATCATAATGAACAAAAAATTTGTTAGCTTGACTACGGTCTATTTCATTATAAATTCTATCTCTTACTAAATTAGTAGCTAAATTTTGTTTAGCATTACCATTATGTTTATATAAGTTATTAAAACCAAAAACGTAATGTTGACCCCCAATTTCAGCTATACAGTTTAAGTTAATAACACCATCATCATTAAATAATTCTCTAAAGTTAAATACTAAACTTGAAGCAGTATATTCCATTAAAACAGCTTCAGTTTCTGTATATATAATAAATACGTTACCTAATGCTAAACCATCTTTAATAGGTGTTTTAGCTTGACCGAGTATATTTGAACCTGCGCTATTAGCAGCAGAAGGTGTCCATATTACGCCAGTTGCTTTATCAGCTCTATAGCCAATTGGATCAGTCCATTTAACCATAGTATGTTTTTGTGTATTAGTTTCATAAACATTTAGTGCAATAATAAAATCTTTAAATGTTCTCATTGATACTGCGTAATCAGTACTAGGCCAATCACCTACAGTCATTTTTGAATAACTAGCGTCAGATATTATATCTCTAATGTATGGACTATAACCATATCTATTTAATACAGATAAACCTGATATTTGATTATGTGTCCAGCCTACTAAATCAGTAGCAGTTGTACTCGATGCAGGACTAACATCATCAAAATTACCATTAATATAATCATATACACTTCCGTTACTATTACAGCCTATTAATACCGCTCCATTTGTTGGAGAATAATAAGATGCAATATGTCTTGTTTGGTCTGCATTATCTGTAGCTAAACCTCCGTACCATGTAAATGCATATGAGTCATAGCTTCCTACAGCAGAAGACCAAGGTACCACTTCGCTTACAGCAAGTTCATATATTCTTTTAAATGCTGGTGATCGTTTAGCACTGTTAGTATCAAATATTACATTTCTACAATCTGTAAAAGCACTTAGAGGAAGGTCTTGGGCGTCTAAGTCTGTAACAAGACCTGTAGTACCTAAATTTCTAATAGGTAAATTAGCCATAATAAATCCTCTTATGAATTAGTTGCACCGTAAAAGTCGTTAAGATCTATAGTTCCTGAAGTAGGTACATTTGCATTAGCAGATACTGTAACTGTTCTTGTATCTGAAGCATCGCCACCTACTCTCATACCATTATATGACCAACCTGCAGTAGGACCTGACATATAAGCATGTATCTCGTCACCTGCAGTATAGTTAAAACTATGACTTACTGTGTTTGTATTGTCGTTTGCACTTACAGTACTATTGAATACTTGAGTACCATCTATAGTTAATTGTATTGTAGCTGTTCCAGTATTACCAAAACCGCCATAATAAAAGACATAATCAATAGTATATGTTCCAGTTTTATCTATGGTAAAATATACGTTTTGTGTATTAGCTGCGCCGTTATCACCCCATAAATTATAGTAAACTAATCGACTGTTTGTATTCCAATAAAAGAAGTCAATGTTTCTTCCTGAGTTAGTACTATTATAACTATTATTAGCTACAGTAGCTTGTTCTGCTATAGTAGCAGGTACAATGCCACCACCTTTATAACATTCCGACAATGCTATAGAACCTGTGTCACCAAACTCAGTTCTAATGTTATTCATCGAAATTGCACCACTAGTCTGAAGAGCCATTGCAAGTACAACCTTTCTTATGATTATCAAGTTCAAGTTTTAATTCTTTAACTGCCTCAATAAGCAAAGGTACTAGTTTTTCATAATGTACAGTTTTGTATTCTTCGTCTATTGGAGCAGGAGCTATTATTTGTGGTAGTACTTTTTCTACTTCTTGTGCTGACACACCTACTTCTTCTTTGTCTGTGTAACCCATGCTTATAGCAAGGTTGTTAGGTCTAAATGTAAAACCTGATAATTCATTTACTTTTGAAAGTGCGTTTGTAATTGGCTGCACTGATGTTTTTAATCTCATATCAGAGTAGTAAGCAGTAACGTTACCTGTTGATCTTACTTCACCAAAAGTAACAGTATCTCCAGTTCCCACTGATTGTCCTATGGAAATAGTAGGAGTTGCTCCCTCTGCTCCAGATCCAACCACTGAGACACCTGTTCCGGCTGTAATGCCTTCTACATAGTCACCTGCTGTATGTGTTCCTAGAGTTAATCCTGTGCCTGCTAGAGTAATGTCACCACCAATAGTAATGTCTGATGTTATATTAAGTACTCCAGTTACTGTTGCACCAGTGGTGGTTGCTGCTACTCTTGTAGTAGTACCTGAGTCTACGAGTAAAGTGGGTGTAGCGTCTATCTCTGATTGAGTACTAGTTATAGCTCCAGTTATATTTGGAAAGGTAGCTTTTATAGCACTTTTAATTAGACGTAGGTGGTCATCTCCTTGTGAGACGTTATCTGAACTAGTTGGATTTGTTGCAACTAAATCACTTATATATGTAGCAGTTTCAAGTGCCATAGGAGCTCCTATTTTTTTGTGGGACAAATTTGTGTCGTAGGTCAAACAACAACAATTCCCGAAAATTTTAAAACGTAATAACTAACAACGTAAAATGAAGGTAAAAAGCTTAAAGTAAGGTTCTTTAAGTTATTGATTTTATTAGATATTTTGTAATAATAATATGTAAACTGTTGTTAGATGAAGTATCTAATTATAAAAATATTCGTTACTTAAAATCGAATTTTGTACGTGCGATATTTTGTTTTTTTAAAAATTCGGCGCATTTTACATTCAACAAAACGACATTCGCATTTTCATACGCACATTTGCACACATAATGGACAACAATAAAATTGGAGATAATTATGCCTAAAACATTTGAAATAAGAAATGACGTATTTGTTACTGGTTCAGTTGCATCAGATCAAAAAGAATTACGTGAATATTTCAGAGCAAATGTAGATAATTTTATTAAAGCTTTCGATGAATGTAAAAAGTTATTGAAAATAAATAATTATTCTATGTTAATAAATAATATAAGACGTAAGAACGTCGTTGGCACTTGTATTTCTGGAAAGAAAACAATTTCCGTTGATATTCGACGATATAATTTAAAAAGTATTGTGTCGACTATTATTCATGAAATGACTCATGCACAACAATTTGAAACTAAAAAGCTTTCTCATAAAAATTCAAAAGTTTCTGTATTCGAAAACAAAGAATATAAAGTGGTTAATAGTAATAAAGACTACGAAGCATATCTGAATTTACCGTGGGAAATCGAAGCACGTGCAAACGAAGAAAAGTATATTGATCAAGTCATGAAAGTAGTTTCACCATCGAAAAAATCTAAAAAGAAGAAGAGCGCTTAGTCGCTCTTTTTTTTTGTTTTCATACGCAAATTTTAAACCTTTATGGACAACAATTATGGAGTAAATAATGGACGATATTTTTGGTTATGTGTACGGAACATTTTTAGTAATGGTTGGCGTATGTTTATTCTGTTTTAGTTTTGCATTTGTTGATGTAATTACAACAGATTTTGAATTTTATGCATTAGTTTTACCGATGTCACTTGTAAGCATGTGTGTTGTTGCGTGTGGTATTTTAATATTCGGTGATACTAAAAAAATAAATAACATTCGTAAAAGACGAAGATAAAAATGAGAGCGATTAATTTCGCTCTTTTTTTTTTCGAATAATTACATACGCATTTTTTAATACCTAATGGACAATAACTAACTATGGAGCATTAAATGCAATATAAACTATCAAAAGATGGTACAAGAACTGACGCATATAGATTTACAGTAAAATCTAAAAATGACGTAAACTTAATTGCATTAAAAAATCATATAAAACAACATAACAATCATACTCGATATCATTGTCGTGCAAGAAATAAAATATCTGATTTTAGTAAACTATATAAAGTACGAATAATGGCTCGAGGACCAAGAAAAAGCAATGAGTATTTAACGTATAATGATTGCATTAAACTTAATGTCGATCCTAAATACTATGTTGGTAGACGTGCACCATTAATAGATAAAAATGGTAACGTTCATTGGAACCAAGATCAATCATTGCGACACGAATTTGGTACTAGTTTTGATGTATATGTTTCCGAAGACACATTAGCATTATCATTACTTGATGATGAAATAAAATACGGAATAACAACACATAGACGAAAACAAATTCAAAACTTAAATATTGAAATTAATAAAATAAAACAACAAGCATATAAAGATGCAAAAAATATAGAAGTCTTTCGACTAAACTTTGCATATTAATAAAAGGCCTCTCTTCGGAGAGGTTTTTTTTTCGTTTTAGTTCAAACGCCAATTTTACCACTTTATGGACAACTAACAACTTACGGAGATATTATGGAAAACATAATAAATAAAATTACTGAAGAAATATTAGAAAGCCGAGCACCGTACGAATGGTTTGAAGAATGGTTTAGTAATGCGTTTCGAGAAGATTTAGCATCCGATTTATTAGATGATGTCGAAGAAGTAATGACTCAGTTAAATATTAAAGAAACCGAAACTAGTTCAATTGCTTACGACACTATGAACGAAATTCAATATTTATTGATTAAACGTTTATGTGATCAATGGCAAGAAAATTACGAAACATACAAAGAACTTAAAAACGGAGGCAAGTAATATGTACTACGCAGAAATAGAATTGTTTTGTGATATGTCAGGAATGCACCCTGATTTAATCAAAGGTGAAATTGACGATCATGAAAAAAGTAATTCTCGATGGGTTGATAATGATAAAATAAACTATGTTTATAATCATACAAGACCGAACGGTAATTATGGCTTTTGGGTATTATGCACAAGCAAAAATATATTAATCGATATATTGCTACAACATCATTACGGAAATAATTTTGATAATGATGATATAAAATGGGTTTCTGATCAAATTAAACAATTAGCTCCTGATCGTATAGGACGTGATATTGTTGATGATAATTGTATCGATCCTCATACTATTTACGATGATGTTCAAGAACAAAATAAAGAAATTCTTGAAGAAATCGGATCAGCTCACGGTATAGGTGCTGTTAACGATATGATGTATGATCTCGAACCACCTGAAAGGGACGAACGAGATGATATAATAAATGCTGACGACTCTGATCTTTACGATGAAGAATTTTCATTTCAAAATCATGAAGACGAAACTGTCGGCCCAAGAACTGGATACGAATAATAAATTGAGCGCTTCGGCGCTCTTTTTTTCGAATAATTACAGACGCAAATTTCCATACCTAATGGACAACTAACAACTAATGGAGATTATTAATGTCTTTACAAGATATAAATATAAAAATATTTTCAAACTATTCTGATGATACTACGCATCTTGACACTAAAGAACGTATGCAAGCAGATGGTTATCATAACATTATTGATTATATAAATCAGTATACTGACAAAGAACGTGGTGAGTTTATTGGCCTTTTATTAGAACACTTTCTTAATGATCGCAATTTTAATACCAAAAAAGGTGCTCAATATTGGCACGAAGTTCTTGCATCATTACGTGATGAAGTAAAAGCAAATATATATTCTGCAACTATTAAAATTGCTGTAAATTTAGACGTTGTGTCTGATAAAGAATATGAAACTGAGCAAGACTTTATTGATGCTATATACGAAGAAGATGTTTATGATTTAATCAAAAGCAACGGATATCAAGTAACTGTAGAACATGACGACGCCGAAATAGTGGACGTAGATGATGTTTGCACAGTTGATTAAGTTTATCAAAAACATACTTATAGCGGTCATTACATTTATTGTTTTGGCCGTTATCTTTTTATTATGGAAACCAACGAGGGACCAATGACAAAAAAAGATTTTAAATGGTTTGTAAAATTTATAACTGAGCATCGTATCGATAACTCAGGCGTACTCGATTTAGTAGAATATTTTAAATTTACTAATGACAAGTTCGATCAAAGTAAATTTTTAAATGCGGTATATGAAGCCAAATGTGAATACGAACGTAAATCTCATGAAATTATGGATCGTATGATAAAGCGACAACATGTATCGTAATTATGATGATGCAACAAAACATTTAGTCGATGTTGTATCAGAACATAAACGCCTTCGCACTTTGCAATATAATGCTGAGTGGGAAGGCGATAATATAAAAAGTGAATTTTATAAAAGCCAAGCGAACTATTACAAACAATTAGTTCGTGAAGGCGTTTTATATGATCCAGAATTTTAGAGCACTATTATGTGCTCTTTTTTTTCGTTTGTGATTTATTTAATGCCATACGAGTAGGTGCACCTTTCGATCCTGGTTTACGCATAGTTTCACCAGAACCGTTTTTGATGCGTTTACGCTTTGCATGGATATTATCCCATAGTCCACGTTTAGTCATTATTTTCTTTTTCCGCCGTAGCCTTCTTTACATTTACCCATAAGTAACTCCTATAATATTTCGCAACTACCTGACGTACAGGCTAATTCTTGCGAACCGGTTGTTAAATCTTCGACTTCAATCATTGATGACCAGTCGATCTCTTTTGGAAATCTATTAGCAAACTCTAAATATTCTTCGCGTTCAACTTCTTGATAAGGTGCTTGTCGATAACTACCGCCATCGTAAGGTAAAAATGAAATACCTGATATAGCGTCAAAGTTATTAAATACCCATGCGCCAACTTCTGGCCATTCGTGTTCCTTAACACTAACAGTTATAGACGGTTTATGTTCACACCAATTCTCTTGATACGTTTTCCATAACTCGAGATGTTGAACAGCAGTTAAGTCTTCACGAGTTAAGCAACCATCAGGTGCTTCTATTGGAAATGTAAATACAGTAGTCGTATCAGGTTTCATAACGCAAGGTTCATTGTGAACTCCTGAATTAATCATATGATGAGTTAACGGATCTTTATTATCACCTCTAACAGTACGTAAATAATACTGACTATGACGAGTATGAATACCCGAAGCTGCGTTAACTAACTGGCTAACTGTACCACTTGGTTTTACGCAAGTAATAGCTGCGGATCTAGGGATACCTAACATTTCAGCGTATTTAACATTTGTTTCATCAGCTATATTACGCATGTTCTTTAATATAGCTTCAAGGTTTTGTGTTTTATCAATACCTGAAGTAATCTCGTTATCTAAAATACCTGTTAACGATACTCCTAACAATCTTTCTTCCTCAGTATTCTTTTGCCATATTTTACGTAAATACGGAAAGTAAGTTAGTTTAGATTGTATAGTGCCAAGTATAGTGGCGAGCCTAACTTTGTTTTTAAGGCTATCTTCATTATCGCTTGGTCTTATGACGACTTCGGTCAGATTACAAAACTGATATGGTCGTAAAATTATTTCTGAGCATGGATTAGTACCGAACTCATAGTTTGGATCTCTTTTACCATACTTCTCGGCTTGTTTTTGACTAGCCGTTCTATTAAAAATTCCTCTTTCACCTGATTTACTTTCATATAAAGATGTCCATTCTCGTAAGAATGCACCTACATCAGGTTTCTCAGTAAACGATACTGAGTTATTTGCTAAGGCTCTTTGGCCGTTTTGGTTCCACCATTCGCCGCTCTTAGCATGTCTCATTCTGTCGTCAGTTAAGTTACTAAGACTTATCATAGCACTTCTGCGCACTCCTCCGACGACAACAATTTCCCCTATTTTACAAAACAAATCATGTGCTTCTATAGAAGATAATCGTCTACCTTTAGCTTTCTTAAACAGATCAACAGTAAACTTAAATAAATCTATTAGTGGCTCAGGCCCTGAGGCTCTACCACCGAACTGTTTTAGTCGTTCTCCTGCTGCTCTTACCTTTGATGTATCCCATGTAGGTATTTCACCTGCATAAAGTAATGCTATTAGCATTCTAAAGGCTTTAGACCAACCCTCTTTGCTATCAGACACACTAATACATGTCTCTGACTTAAACATCTTCTCAGGGATCTCAGGTAACTTAGAAATATATTGTCTTTCTACAGAAAACCCTACACCTGTACCACACATAAGTATGAACATAGCTTCATCGAAAGCTTTGGGATCATCAGCGACTAAATACGAGCAATTATAACCACAAGTATTATCACGGTCTAATGCAGCTCCTGAAGTCATTAAGGCTCTCATAGATGGCATAACGTCTTTCATTACGATAGCTCTTCTAAGCTCGACAAAAGTATCTCTACTTATTTCAGGTGCTTTAGTTTCCATAAAGTCGATATATCGATCTACGGTTTCTTCCCAAGTTTCTCTTCTCTGTTGGTTTTCTAAATATCTTGCATAACGTGACTTATGTATAAAGTCACCATAGGTTTTTTCTATAGTACTCATAGATCTTTAATTCCTTTTATAGATGTTCTAGTTCTTCATACTTAAGGAAATCCTAAGACCTTAGGGCTCTCTTAAGTGCGGCGTATAAAGCGAAAAAAAACCCTCAGAACACGAGGCTCTGAGGGCTTGCATAGCTCTACCGATTGGTTTTTCAAATCACGCTTGTAGATTAATGGCTACCAAAGCTGCCACTAACTATGCTTGGACAACATACTTTTGGAGTATGTATCTCACAATGTGTGCAAAAAGGCGTCTGAAACTACAAACATGGTTTATTGATCTTTAGATCACCATAGGCAGACAAACAGCCTTTTTGCTATTTAGCCTACAGCTCTCCCTCTGTAGACTGGCTCTCTAACAGTTCTATAAGCATTTTACAGTACTGTTTTGCTTTACGAATGTCTTCTGTGCCATTTTTGTACTTATATCTTGACACGTACTTGATAATATTGCCTGCGTAGTAGTCTTCGGCAATGTTTAGGCTTTCCATATATTCTGCTGGTTCAATACCTATATTGTAATGTTTAGGCTTTTCTATTTTATCAAATAGTTCTTGCTGCATATTCATATACTCCATATGTCTCATGATCTTTTTTGTCCTCTTCGAATAACAACGCAGTGTTTCATATAAAAATAACTGTGTATTTTACCAAATATTTTTGCTAACTCGAGATAGACTCTAGCTTTGGTTCCCATAGATTTACCTTTTTATGTTCGAAATCATAATCTTCATGTCTAAGAATACGAGCTAATCTTGCTTGACGAAGTGCATCATCATACGTTAAGCCTGCATTTTCAAACGCCTTTAGTACTGCTTTAAACGAACAATCTTTATTAAGTATGTTTGTAGCAGCTTTAGGACCAATACCAGGGCAACCTTTGTAACCGTCAGCTGTATCTCCAGTAAGTGTTTGATATAGCCAATTATAATCTGCAGTCTTTTGTGTGATATTATGAAGCTCGCCTAATCTATATATTTGACCAGGTATAGTTAGTAAGTCTTTATCGTCTGATATAACTATGACTTTATTTAAGTTAACTTCTAACGTAGCTAAGTAACCAAGCACATCGTCTGCTTCTAAGTTGTCCCAAGTTTCGTTATTATAATTATTACATATATACTCAACTAAAGACTTATACGCTAATGGTTTGCGTGTTTTTTTTCTGTGATATTTGTAAGTAGGATCAATAGTTTTTCTAAAGTTAGTTTTTGAACTAAATACCCATGTAGCTCTATTGTCACCAAATGTCTTTTCAAGATGATCAACGTACTTATTAAGTACATCGACACAATCTTCTAACCGTGAGTGTAGCGTATGTAAATCGTCGTCCCATCTAACTTCATGCTCCATACCTGCACAAATGCTATAAGCAACTCCATCACCGTCAATCAATAGGTGTTTCATTGTTTAAACTCTCCTGTAAAAGCTCTTCTAAATATTGAAGACCTTCAGCTGTAATTTTAAATATGTTAGTCCAAGTATTTCTACCTATTTCAGTAGATATCAGTTGGCATCTAGTTAGCATTGCAACAGTGTCTGCGTGTCTTCTTGCAAAATCACTTTTTGTTGTAAAACCCTTGAAATGTGCCTGACATAATACTTCGACTGCTTCTGCATCTTCTTTAGTGGGTTGCAGCCCAATCAGTTCCGATGCTGTATTCTGCGTCAACTTTGCATCTGAATTTAAAGTGTTCGCCAGCTTTTTCCGCTGCTCTTCTAAGTCTATTACCGACATCTTCTGCTATTTCCTTTCTGCAAGACACTTGAACTTCGTCGTGTATCCAACCTGAAAATACAAATTGATTACCCCAACCATGTTCATAAGTTTTGCTAATATCTTCAAAGGCTAATATAAGCCATTGCTTAGCTACCAATGCTCCTGCTGATTGTAATAAGGTATTTAATGCTGCATGCTGTGATCTTGGATATAAAAATCTTCCATCTAATCCTATTAAATAGTTTTTTACATTCAACGCATTTTCTACAGCTGATCTTAAAGCATTAAATGCAGGTATAGATTTAAAGAATTTATTCTTCATTTCTCTACCAGCATCTCTACCTTTACCAATAATTTCGCCTAGTTTCTGATCTCCACCACCATAAACAAGTGTGTAGATAAACTTCTTAGCAGCGTCACGATCTGGTAATCCTGCTGCTTTTTGATTTGCAGTATGTATATCTGCTGACAAAATTATATTGGCATAATCTCCTTTGTCCCATTTAGATAAGTAGTGCGCAAGGCATCTAAGCTCGATGCCCGACAAGTCGCAGCCGACCATGGCCCACCCATCTGGCACGGTAAAGCACTTTCTAATTGAGCTACCGTAAGGCACCCGCAATGAGGGCACTTGCGCCAAATTTGGACTGAAGTGTGTTGCTCTTCCTGTGATTGCTCCGTTTGTGATATACTTACCCCGTAGTTTGGAACAGGCATCGATAAGTCGTAAGTAGCCATTGTTTCCCTCCGCAATCATGCCGATGCGTTTTTCTAACAAGAAATATTCTGCTAGCTGTTTAGCTTCAGGATAATCTAGTTTTCCTAACGTTTCCTCATCAATTCGAGGCTGACCGGCTGGTGTCCAGTCTTTCGGCTTCCATTGGTATTTGTTGATAAATTGATTAGCAATTTGTTGTCTGCTTGACGGATTAAACGGAATGGTAACAGAAGGCTTTGTTTTATAAGTCTTAATAGTGCCATCAAAGTTTTCCTCCATATATTTTTTTATTTTATCACGCTTAGCAGCTAGCTGACCATACAGATCAGCTGCTGCAATGGTGTTAAAATGAAAGCCAGTTGCTTCCATATTAGAACAAACTTCTGCTATATTATGTTCGAGTATTTCAGCGCTGTTAGCAATCCCGGTATTGCGGCAATGCTTGTAAAGGCTGTAAGTAACACTAACGTCTTGCTCACAGTAAGTAAGCATCTCTTCGTTGAATTGAGTGAAATCGTTTGCATAGTTTTCTTTGTAGTTCCCTAGTCTGTAACCCCAAGCTGCTAAACTATATCTTCCGTATAATTTAGTAGGCATGTTGTCTGGTTGTTGTAAAAAGTCTTTGTCTTTAATGTTAGGCCATATAAGGCGAGAAAGAACTAATGTATCAGTTACTTTTTTAGGTTTAAATTTTAAATAAATCTTTTTAATTGCTGGTACATCATAGCCTATAACGTTATGACCTATAATTTCGTCTGCATTTTCTAATGCTTTTATTGCCTCGTCTATTTGGTCAGGACGATAGCTAACAGTTTCACCTGTTTTAACGTCCTTAGTAACTATGCAATGTATTTGTGTTAAATTATCTAATAAATTGTCAGCTTCTATATCAAAAACCAACTGCATCTATGCTCTCCAATCTGCCAGTTTCCTCATTGTACATAAGGCTTCCGGCTTTACCTGTTGCACCTGTAAATCTGTTTTTGACTACACGCACAACAGTTTCATTACTTTGCGATTGTTGATCACGCTCTAAACCAATTACCATGTCTGATAACTGACCTATAGAATGAGAACCTCGCAAAGAATTTAGTGATACCTGCGCACCATCTTCAAAACCTTTGTTTCCTTCAGGTCGTCGCAAGTGTGAGACTAACAACATACCTACACCTGTTTCTTCAACAAATGTACGCAGTTTAGTCATTATCATATCGATGGCTTTTCTCTCATCAGGTACATCAAGACCACTAACCATAATGGAAAGATGATCAATGATAATCCAATTACACTGTTCTCCGTGGGCCAAGTAACGTAACTTAGCAAGGACATGCTCGAGAGTAACGCTGCCAAAATGATCGTAAACAAAACAGTTCCCATTAGAGAACAAATTGTCAAAAGACTTACGTATTTGGTCCACTTCAATACCTGATCTATCAATGTGAAGTGGTTTATTAATATCAATACTGACCAAACCTGTAAGAGTTCTTTTAATACTTTCTTCCAAAAAGAGTAAACCAACTTTATCTCCTTGAGTTAATAAGTGATGAGCAATTTCACGAACAAAAGCTGACTTACCAATACCACTACCTGCGGTAATAGTTACAAGTTCACCTTTTCTAAGACCTTTTGTTTTATCATTCATAAAATCGTAAGGATAAGGAACACTTGATACCTTATCTTCCGTTGCCACTAAGTGGAAAAGATCTTTTGCTGCTACTATACCATCAGGTCTATAAACCGGAGCGTCCCATGCCGCTTTTATTAACTCTTTAACTCTATTATTTTTAAGCATTTCGCTTGCATCTTTTAGAGGTAAATTAGCTACATGAGCTTTGCCTGGTTCGAGTAACTCAGCACATTGAGCAACTGCTTCTTGACCAGGTTTATCTTCATCAAACATAAAGACAACTGTCTCAAAGTTCATAATATATTCTAGTTCTCTTCTAATAGCATCTGGTGCTGACTTAGCTCCATTAGGTACAGAAACTACAGGCCATTTATTTCCTAATGCCTGAGATAAAGAAAGTGCATCTAGTTCACCTTCTACTACAAATAGTCTTTTACCTTTGCTTTGTAGGTTTTGTCCAAATAGTGGTAACTTCGAACCTTCACCAACAACACTAAAATTTTTATTTTGGTCGCGTGTCTTAAGCGCAACAAGTTTTCCATTTTTAAAATAAGGAGCAAGATGTCTACCACTACCAACTTTATAGCCAAAATGCCTCGCTGTATCAGCTGAGATATTTCGGCTTTTGAGTTCTTGAATTTTACCTTGCGAGTATACCGCTTGCGCTGCTTGGTTATTCGAGGCCGTAGTTTTGGAGAACTCAGTTGGTGTGCTATTGGGTTCTTGATCTTCTCCTCCATAATATGTATTACATGAAAAGCAGTATGCATGGCCATCGTCATAAATGGCCTTTGCATCGCTACTTCCACATGCTTCACAATTCGAGTGCGTCTGGAATGAAGCCGAGGTTTCCTGCATGGTCTGGTGCCTCCCAATTTTTAGGTTTAATTAAATCCCAACCACCACTGTGGTCGCGTCCCTCTTTAGTGCCGCGTATTTTAGACATGTTGGCTAAATGAACTTCTTGCCATGCCTCTTCTACGTCAACCCCTGCAATTGCCAGAGTACCTAATGCAAACACCGTTATATCGATTAAAGCATCAACCATTCCTTCAGCATCTTTGTTTGTAAATGCCGAGAGTAATTCCTCAAATTCTTCTTCAACTTGATCAACTCGAAGTGCTAGTTTTTCACTATTTAAAGGCTCGTGATTAAAACCATATTTTGCTTGTAAAGCATAAACATCTGCAACTAATGTAGACATTATCTCTCCTTAAAATAACTAGAAATAAACTGAGTTAAATTGTTTTTATCAAAATCATATTTAAACCACTGACCATATCTACCCATTGAAACAAGTCTTTGATATGCCTCTGAAATACCTTTAATTGTATCAAACATTTCAGCTCGGTTTTCTTTATTAATTTCATGATTTTGTTCTGCATTTTCATTGCTGCAAAGAATTAGCATTGGCTTATAATGCTCTATTGCTTCGTTCATTAATGCAACAGTGTCATATGATGGTGCATCTCTATATGCATAACCATACACTTCTTCACTTAATGCAAATCTATCTATTACACATGGAATATTTGCTTGAGACTCTAACCTAGCAGCAGTATGTAAAATGTGCCTGTGATAGACTTCTATATTCCAGTCTTTATGATAACTACAATGAAAATATTGACCACCTATATAGTCTGCAATTGCACGAGCTAAAGTGGTTTTGCCTGTACCGTCAGTACCTTCAATTATTACCAAAGGCGTGACCTTGTTTATCTAATTTATCAGCTAAACTTCCAACAGTAATTGTTGAACTTAGTATTGAATTTAATGATGTAGATGCTGTTTTGTCATACTCTTGATTACTAATCCAGTCATCTAATTTATAATAATCAGGTTCATAAATATGAGCTGATCCTGCTCTTACGCATAGTTCACCCATATCGACCATGAGATTATAGTAAGAAAATAACAATAGCTGTAATGCTTTAGCTACCATAGTAAATGTAAATACATCGTATGTCATACCATATACTATGTCTTGCGATCTCATATTAACTAATGCATTTAATCGTCCTTGTCTTATAATAAATTGCATACCTGTAGTGCAGGGAATATCTTTACTTTTGCCTGGGCGTTCACGCCATATATTAATATAGCAACGTCTTGAGTCATTATCTTCTTTAAGTTCATTAGCTGCCCATGATAATTGATCCATAATTTTAGGACCATAAGCACCATTTAATGTAAAGCCATCATCACTATATTTTGCGTAACTTTTCATAAAATTTGATATGTATTCTAAGTCATTTCTGCCTTTTAAAATCCATGCTGCTTCACCAAACATAAATTTGTAATTAAGATTTCTAGCTTTGTTACAAATTATTGGTTCATTCATGTCAACTGTATAAATATAATTTAGTCTTTCTCTAATTTTTAAGTTTCTAGGACTGCTTTCATAATGAAAATCTTTTCCACAGTCTTGCAGTGCTTGTTTCCAAACTAAATCTGCGTTCATATAAACTCCTAAAAAAAACGGGGCCGAAGCCCCGCTGTTTAACTTGCTAATTTATGAGGTTTGCCAAGATAATACTCAGCATATATTGCATTATGCGCATCGCGTCTTTTAGTGGTTTTTATATTCCAACCAGCTTTTCTAAGATCACGTATTCTTGCAGTTATGTTTTGAACTCTATATTCATATAAAGCTATTAATCTAGTAAGTCTTTTCCCACGTTTCATGTGAGTTAACATTTCACTACTTTGCGACATTTACTCTCCTAACCATTTATTTGGAATTAATTTATCTGCAAAGGGAAAACCATATTTAGTACACCAATTGGCATACGTGGTTTTACTTCCTTTGTTTATTTTTGATGATGAACGAGAAAACACAATTCTTATGTCAAGATTAGGGTGCTGCTCTTTTACTAATCGCATTTTTCTGCGGTCTTCTGATGTGAAGCGCCCCTTACATTCTATAATCATGTCTCCAATGATAAAATCAGGAATATATTTAGCATCTAGCTTGTATGGTAATCTTAATGTTTCATACTCATATTCTATTCCACTTTTATCAAGTTGATCAGCTACTTGTGCTTCTAGTCCACTACGATAGTTATTAACAAACTTTATATTCTTAAAAGTCGTTGAACTCTTCCGTTGTGTCACTAGTGATCTCCGTATTTTCATGAACATATCCATCTTCTTCTTCAAACTGTGAACCTCCAAACTCAACAAGGTCTATTATTTGAACAGCATTTAGATATGCAGTAACACCAATGTTACCTCCAGCAGAATATGTATTAAGTATACCTGCTAATTTAATAGTTGAACCATTGCCAACTGCTAAATCTCCTTTTATGACGTTACCTTTAGCATCAACTAACATAGGTTTTTTACTGGATTTAGCTCTTATTTTTAAACCACCAGCTTCATCGTCATTCATATAAGGCCATTTTGCTTTAGATAGTGATTTCTCACCAAATTCTTCTATAAAAATTTGTTTGGCCGATTCAACAAATTCTTTAGCATCTTCTTTTTTAACAATAAGATCACTTTTATATTTACCTTCGGCATCATACCTAGTGTCAGGTTTAGATAACCACGGCCACATAGCCGTACCTTTAGGACTTGTAAATTTAGCTTTAGCCATATTAGTTTTCTCCTATGACATAACAATTAGTTTGATTTGGATTAGAAGACATACTTGCTGCTTCTTTAAATATCCAGTTTATGCTTACACCGTGCATGTCTAAATTAGCTAAAACATCAACTGGTATAGCTTTATTTTCAAGAACCAGTGCAACAGCTGTAGCTATCCAATGATCCTTTTCATCATCTCTATGAACTCTATCGCCATAAAGACTTTGCCAATCTTTAGTGTGCTTACGCAAATGCATAGTCACTCCTTAATACTTGATTTATATTTAGTTCACCTTTTTCAGGTGTCTCGACCATATTTGAACGGCCAGCTGGGCTTAGCTGCTCATAGGTAGTATCGTGAAGATCTTGCATGACATCAAAATGCTCATACATAGCAACAAATTGTTCTCTTATTAGATAAAAGAACTTTTCAGTGTCTGCCATATGAGTTGCAAAAGAGTCATGAATTAAAAGATAATTATGAATATTATCTTCAATACCTGCAAGAACTGTAAACATTAGATGGCTAGCATCTAAACTATGAATAAAATTAGGTGCAGCTGCATTGCGCTGTTTAATTTTATCTATAGTGCCTTTTGGCTTAGTGCGTATATTACACATGATACATTTGTAAACATCGCCATCAGGTGTAATTTTACTATTTACACTAGCATTAGCTAAGTTTATTTCTTTATCATATAAAAATATACGTACCCTGTTTATATCCCATTGCTGGTAAGCGTGAACAATAGGTAAACCAATTGGAGTAACCCATGTTAATGGTTTTGCTTCATGTGCACAAAGTGATGCACATCTTTGAATGAACTTCATGCCAACAGCAGCTTTATTAACTACTACATTGACAGCTTTCCAAACTTTATCAGCAATATAACTTGCAGCTTTATGACCTCCGTCTTCACCAAATGGGTGTTCTTTTATGATACCATCTAGCACATCATCTGCTAAAGGCTTCATTAGATCTTCCATTTGTTGCTGCTTAAATCCATACTTTTCAGATGAATAAGCAAAAGTCATAACATTACGTTTTACAACTGATCTTGTAATACCGTAATCAAGCCACATCTTAGCAAGCTCATAATTTTCTGTATCAGATCTAACTTGATCTGTAACATTGTCTGCAACTATTTGATAAACATCTGCAGGCATATCATGAGGAACTAAGTTTACTGTTGAACCGCCTTCAGCATCTCTTAGTGCGGCACAATAATGTTGAACACCAGAGTTAGTACCATCAAGTGAACAAGGTAAGTAAGATACATAGCTATCGCCTTCTTCCATGTATCTAGCAAACTCAATACAAGCTGCTAGGAAACTAAAAGGCTTATCAGCGTTTTGCCATATATCTCTTGTAAGACCAGGTTTTTTACCAACCAAATAAATTGCTCTTTGGTTTTTATTAACCCAGTTAATGCGATCATTTAGACTTTTTTTACTAACTTTTTCAAAGTCACCATTATTAGCTACACTAATAGCAAGCCAGTACGCACCATTTTTACCTAGTGGTTTTCCATTAGCAAACTGAAACATAGCTCGTATGTGATCAGCACGCTGATGATTAAATGTAGGTATTGGATAAATACGACCACGCTTATCTAAGTTGTGTGGCTGGTAAAACTTATCATGTTTTAGTAAATCTTCTGCAGTCTGAAGATCACAAGTAAAGTTAACAATATCAGCATCAATAGCTCTATTTCTTAGAACTACTGACTCTTTTATTTTCTTTATTTTTTTGCGCTGCTTAGCATCAAGTTCTTCCCAATTACTTACTTTATTAGGAGTTTTAACTTTTTTCATACGAGGAAACTTTTTAATTACATCTCCTCTATGCCATGCAGCTTTTACTTGCTCATAAATAACCTTATTAATCTTTAATTCAGTATTTTGAATTGCATTAATAGAAGCATAAACTCTATCCATTTTACCTGATTTAGTTCGTATATCGATACGTTGCTTTTGTTCATGAGTAGCCATTCTTACTAATGGTACTAGACTAGCTAATTTAGAGTCGTGATAAGCACCAGTAGAAAAGTTAGTCCATTCTTTAGGTTTTTGTAACATAGGTTTGAAGATAGGAGACAACCATCTAACATCTTCAGTTAACTCTGATACAAGTTTAGAGCCAAGTTCAGTAAGACCTAATTGCTTAGGTTGTGTCTTACCATTTTTTCTAGGAAGTTCAAAAAGTTCAAATAGCTTTGAAGAATGAAGAACAGCATTTAAAACGGCTTGGCCTACATTAAGTTGTTGTTCTGCGTTCCATCTATTTAAACCATAACCTTCTCTTTGAGCGACAGCAGAAATAGCTTTAAGTCTGTGTCTTGGGCTATTATGGTTTTTTACAGCCATATTAAAAAGACGGTCAAATAAAGGCTTATTTGTTTTTTCAAAATCTTTAGACCATAGTTCAATACAAACTGCTTTTCCTATGTTTATGCAAATGTTAGTAACATCAGTTTGCTGACCAACACCTATGAATGCATAGTTTAAACCGATGTAAGCTGTAGTTTTTACATCTAAGTTTTCCAGAGCTTTTAACCAAAATGGTTTCGCACCTCTGTTAGTAGCGACAGTTGCAATTTCAGTTAACAATTCATGTGCAACCAGAGGAAGAACACCCTTAGTTATTTGAGTATCTATGGATCCTAAGATCCCATTTTTTCTAAGTTGTTCTTCTTGTTTGTCCCACCTTAAACTGCCATCAGAAATCATAGTAAGCTCATCAAGAGAATACATACTTCCTCCGTAGTTTAGCCTTGTGCTTAAGTGAGGCTAATTAAAAATTGCTGATTTTATTTAAGTCCAAAAAGTATTTTTGGTATATGTGAAGAGTGTCCTTTCTGAACACCTTTTGGTTAATGAAATAACCTTGTTTATTTTTTATTACGTATTCTTGTTTTATTAATGCTTTTAAACATCTTAGAACAGTAGTTCTAGGAATTGATAAAATTTGAGACAACGATAATGCATTAACTGAATAATGTTTTGTAGGTATATTAATAAGAGGATCAATATCAAAATAAGGAAGTATCATGTTTGTATGATTAGATGCTTTTAATACCTCGGCTATATAAGATTGACCTAAAACATGTATAACATCAGTTGAATATGGGTGTTTATAAATTTTACGTAGAGAAGTTCTAAAGTTAATATTAGCCAAAGACATGTAATATATATTTTGATAAGAAATCATAAAAAGTTTTTGAGTAATATTTCAATAGACATACAATTAAAGAGAATAAAAAAGAAATCAAGTATATTAGTGTCCAATACGGATATTTGCTGTTCTTAAGATTTATCAGGTTACGCAGTAAAGGTGCGCTCTAGTCGCCCCTATAACCCTATAATTTTTGTAGTTTGATAGAGCACCAGACTACGAATCTGGGGGTCAGGAGTTCGAATCTTCTCGAGCGCACCAAAACTGTGTCCTTTTTGCAATCAGGAATTGACTGCATCTAGCAGATCCTGGTCGTCAATATGAGCATATCTTAACGTAGTACTTATGTTAGAATGACCTAACATTCTTTGTACCATAGCTATGTTACTTGTCTTTTTAAGTAGACGAGTAGCAGTAGTATGACGCAAAGTATGTAATACAAATTGCTCATCATTTTCTAAACCAATATCTTCCCTTATTTTTGCCCAAAGACGATGAACTTGCCACGGTTTAATTTCAAACGGAACATGTTCTTCTAATAATCTTTTGGCTTCAGGAGTTAAAGGAACGGAGCGAGCCTTACCAGTTTTGGTTTTCCATAATCTAACCCAATTGCCATCAAGATTATCTTTAGTTAATCCTAATACTTCACCACGCCTCATGCCTGTATCAATTAAGATACGAACAACGGCTTTCATCTCTTCGCGATGTTTTCTAGCAATAAGATATTTAGCAGTGTCAATGCCTTCAAAAATAGCTTTTTCTTCAGCAGGCGCTAACCATCTTACTCTGTGAGGTGATTCAGTTCTTCTTGGAAAATATGGTAATTTATCTACCCAGTTTCTTCTTCTTGCATACCCTAATAAAGTGCTAATAACACTTACATTGCGATTAATAGTTGTACCGGTTAATGGCTTGCCCTTATGACTTTTTAAAGTCTCAAGAACTTCGACATACTTGTCGAGCATATTTGTATCGATATCAACTATTAGTGGGTCATTCATTATTTCAATTGCACGTTTAGCTTGCGAATGAAACGTTTGACAACCCACTTTATCACGCCATAAAGGCATGCCTGCTACGGACAGCAGTTTACTTAACTTCATCTTGTACTCCTTTCAAAAAACACCGGTCCGCAATTGGACCAGTGCATCAAGACACAAAAAATGCGTCTGAAAATTTTAATATTATCTGCTTAAGTGTAGCGTATTATTTTTTGGTTTTCATTTTAGCTAAACCACGTACTCCAAAGGCAGCAGCAACAGCTGTTAACCAAGCACCTATGTACCATTCAGGAACAGACTCACTTAGTGCTAAAAACCCTTCTTTTACTATTGGGGCATAGCCAGGAATAAAACACAAAGCGATAGGTATAAATAAGCATACTCCGTAAAATTCATCTAACCACCCATTACCTGCATTTTTAGCCATTTGCTGTTCCCAATCAATTTCAGCAGTTGCCATTTTTTTTGCTATTTCGCCTTTAGCTTTTTGCTCTTCAGCTTTTCTTTCCATGTAGCTTCCAGCAATATTTCCTACTAATCCTAAAGCTTGTCCGAGCATAGCTATCATTACCATTCTCCTGTTCTAATTTGTTCTGAAATTTCCGTGGATCGTTTTCCAACCTGTTTTGCCCACCGGGAATTTAAAAGTTCTTCTGCGGCGGTGCCGAAATCTGAGGCTTTTAGCGCTGCCATTGCGTTTTCGAACTTTAATGCTGTTCCTATCCCTACATTGAATACAAAGTTTATCAATGCTGCATATCTCGCAGGATTTAAAGCTGTTGCCCATGACATATATGTTTTGATCTGTTGATCTACGTTTTTCACATCGTTTTCCAGAAGCATGTAAGCTTCTTCTTTTGATATTCCAACATCTTCTAGGTTTCTTCCAATTCCAATTGTTAGTTTTTCTGATGTGCATCTGTATGGTTTAAGCTCCAATCCTTCATGTTTTTCTAATTGTTCTAGTATTTGTTGCATGCCAATCATTTATAGCGTCCCCTTTAAAAACATAGCAAAATAGTAAATAAATGCTCCACCTATTAAAGCTATGGCTACTCCAACAGTAATCATTAGATTTCTGTCTTTAATTTTTTGTTGCTCTCTTAAATCTTTTTGATGCCTTGATCTTGCTTCTGCAATAGTAGCTTGTAGCCTTTCCCATTGACCTGGTGATCCATAAAGTAAAAACATAGATCTAAGCTCATCTTTAAGTCTTGCTTGTTCTTCTTCTTTAAAATGCTGTGAAATGGCGTCGTCCATTATTCCACCAAACAAAGACTTCTTTTTTCTCTCCTTACCATGACCTAATTCTGCTTCAGCTTTTGCATATTTTGTTATTGCATTAGAAGCAGAAGAAAGATCTTTGCCCATTTCTACGCATTTCATAATAGCGCCATGAGCAGCCGTAAGTGCACCAAATGCACTAATCGGATCTATCATTGTTTACTCCTAATAGGTTTACAGTAAGACGTTATTTTTAAATTTTTATTTTCTGGTTGGGGTATTATTGGTTGTTTATTTAATTTTTCTGCAAAATATAAACACCGATTTAAGTCTTTAAAATTTTCAATAGAAATTACTTTGGTACCTAACATAGTTACCAAAGCAAACAAAAACATTTAGTTTCCTATTTTAATATTATACTTATCATTAGAGCTATGACAGTAACTGTACTAGCCATTAGCATTGCTTCTAGTCTCCAAAGTCTTTTATCAAGAGCGCTTAGTTTATCTTCAACAACTTTGTACCTAATGGCACACTCTTTTTCATGAGCTTCAAGCTCTATCTGTACTTGCAGTTCAGGCTTAAGCTCCATCTTCATTACCAACTAACTCCACTTGCTGTTGTTGGATTAGCTTTTGCATCTATCTGAGCAGCTATACCATCTTCTATTGATGTTACTTCATCTGCACCAAGTGCATCTTTTGCCCATCCAATAGCTTGTGTCTCTGTGATATCTGCGTATGGTGTTGGTGTACCTACAAGTGTTACACCGACTGTGCCATAAGCTGACCCTGTGTTACCATCTGAATCTTCATCAGATGCTCTCCAGTGCAAGATAGTCACAATATCTGTGTTGTCTCCCTGCACTAAGTCTCTTTCCATATTTGCGATTGTCCAAGTTACTGCCATTTTATTCTCCTGTTAGTTAGGCTGTTTCTAATGCTACTATTCGTGCTTCTAATTCTTGTATGGTCTTTACTAGTAAAGGTACAATTTTGCTTTGGTCTATACCTTGATATTTAGGTATTGTATTACCATCATCATCTAGCTTATTATCACCTACAGAAACACCATTAGGTAACTCTTCGCCATCTTTCCATACTTCTACTTCATTGTGTGTGCCAGTAATTGCTTCAGGTACAACTGATTGAACTTCATGTGCTAAGAAACCATCTACTGTAGTATCTGCATCTGCTATGAAGTTAAAACGTACTGGATTAAGTTGCTTTAGTCTAGTTGTTGCATCCCAATCTGCTGTCACATTTTCTTTTAACCTGTAGTCAGAAGTTGTTCCATAACTCGTGGAAGAAGCACTACAAGTTATTTGACCTACAGTAGCAGCATTTACTTTAAATCTTACTGCCGCACCACCACTTGTACTTGTATCACTAGTAGTAATCATAACATGAGCATTATTATTGCCTGTTACTGTAAAATAAGAATTTTGAGCAGGGTCATCAGCATCTATATAAACTCTTGTACGATTAGAACCATCTGATAATATACGCATACGTTCTGAGCCATTTGTAAACATTCTCATGTAATTAGAAGCATGACTGTAGTTAATCCAACCTCTATAAGCATCAGCACCTGAAGTACCATCAGCAAAAGCAATGCTTCCCTCACTTGATGTTCCACTAACAATAGTTAAGCCACTATCTCCTGCATCAGCAATCACAAGGTTATTTAATGAAGAGTTATAGGATGATGGACTACTAGTACCAATACCAACATTGCCATCGTTTAAAATTGTCATCTTAACACCTCTATCACCTTTAAGATAAGTGTTATGATTTTGAACAAAAAAGTCTAATCTTGGATTTAAATATGCTGGAGTACTTGTAGTAAGATGTCTTCTCATACCTACAGCATAAAAATCATCAATTCCGATTGCTAAATCATGGTATTGTCCTGCAAATTGTAATTGTGAAGAAACCTGAAGTGTATCACTTGCATTTGTATCTTCTCTAACTTGCAGTCTAGCAGTTGATGGACTACTAGTACCAATACCAACATTGCCTGCCGTATCAATACGCATTCGTTCACCATTATTGCCATCACCACCAAAAGTATGAAATCTTAAATCTGCATTTGCAGCATCACCACCTCTAAAAGATTCTATACCTATAAAACGAGAGTTTGATGAATCTGTACTAAAGCCAATTCTTCCTATGATTGCGTTATTACTTGCTGTACCATTACCTACAGCAATATTGCCATCTTTTATATGTAGTAATTCTTGTGGGGAAGAAACACCAATACCAACATTGCCATCTGATGCTATACGCAAATCAGGACCAGCACCAGTTACACCAATATCACCACCAATTAAATCTATAGAACCAATAGCTTTTATTCTAAAAACACTTGATGAGGAACTATCTCCAGTTGCAAAAGTTTGAGCAGTTATAGCACCACTGTTATTAAGATACTGTGTTCCCATTACTTGACTAGCAGTATCTCCAGTAGTTCTCATTGCAAATAATGCATTATCAGAACCATTAATTTCTAGCTTACCAGTTGGATCAGTAGTATTTATACCAACTTTACCTGCTGATGTTATACGCATTCGTTCTTCTGCCGCAGAACCAGAAGGCTGTGTGTAAAATGACATAAACTTAGCAAAGTTACTGCCACTTCCGTCTTCAGCTTTTAACCTAATTTCACCGATTGTGCTATCCGTATAAATAGCAAAATCAGTATTGTTATGACCAACGATTAAATTGTTAGCATCATCTGTTCCTGAAATTTCAAGACTAGCAGTAGGACTACTAGTACCAATACCAACATTGCCACTGCTGTCTATTCTCATAGCTTCTGTGTTGTTAGTGTAAAATGAAATGGGATTAGCAGATGCGTTCAATACATAAAATTCACCAGTTGCTGCTGATGCAAAACCTACTGCTCCCATAAATGTATCAGCACTGT
>Ga0255758_10001149_pt1 | contig 28014 bp, 29 predicted proteins | sample 011ome_24_FD_179958 | JGI IMG/M metagenome (GOLD analysis project Ga0255758, IMG submission 179958) | Coastal salt marsh microbial communities from the Groves Creek Marsh, Skidaway Island, Georgia - 011513CT metaG (version 2) | ecosystem: Environmental > Aquatic > Marine > Intertidal zone >...
CTCCTACAACAACATGCTCTCGGACTCCAATGGCACCGGAACGGATGCCCGAGTGGACTTCCGTGCTCACGCTGCCTCCATGGGTGCGCTCACCTTTGAAGTGGAGAGCCTCGCCGAGTTTGCCGATACTCTCCAGAAAGCTCGCGCGGCTGACCGCACAGTCGTCATTGTGACGAAGGTGCGGGCGAAGGACTTTACCGAGGGTGGTGCGTTCTGGCAGGTCGGTATCCCTGAGGTGTCAGAGCGTCCCAGTGTTGTGGAGGCGCGAGCCGCGATGGATCAAGGACTCACCGCGCAGCGACCAGGTATCTAGCGCTACTTGTTGACGACGGTGAACTCGAGAGAGTACAAATCCGTCCGATAGATGTGCTCACCATGCTCAATCCCTCGCCCCATCGAGTCATACGCGGTTCTCTCCATGGTGAGAACCGCGGCACCTGACTCAATATCAAGGTCACCGGCTTCCGCCTGGGTGACTTTGCGAGCACTGATGCGCTGCTTGCCCACCTGAGGAACAAAGCCTCGCTCCCGGAGGATTTGGTAGAGACCTTTGACATCCAGCTCCTCTTTAGTGAGGGTGCCAATGGAGTGGGGAATCCAGTTGTGCAGCACGGCCATGGGAACTTTGTCGGTATAGCGAATACGGATTGCCTCGGTGACCAGTGTGCCGGTGGGAACACCGAGACTCTGTGCCACATGAGCATTAGCGGGGTTGTTGCCAAAGGACACCACAGTGGTCTCCGCCTTCGAGCCACCTCGTTGGATGTCGTCATAGAGCGAGGTGAGCTCCATTCCCCTGGTCACCTGCCCGTGCACCACCTGAGATCCAATTCCTCGACGACGGACAATAAGTCCGTCGTCGACGAGTGTCTGGATAGCGCGACGAATCGTCGGCCGGGAGAGAGCCAAACGCTCGGCCAGAGAGACCTCGTTTTCGATCCGTGAGCCGGGTGGCAACGTTCCTTGTCGGATGGCAATCTCAAACTTTTTCGCGACCTGGTGATAGAGAGGCGTTGTTCCGGAGCGATCCAAATCAGCAAAGAGGGACTGAGGAAGGAGAACTTCTGTCTTGCGCAACATCACACCTAACAAATCACGACATTTGACAATATGTTATTACAAAGTCAGAGCCAGATAGTCGAATGAGGCGGTGTCCGCGACCACAGTTCGACTGTCGCCCAAGGGCGGATGGAATGATCTTGGAAGAAGGGTTGGAAGCCCCACACTTCAGCCTTGCCGCATCTGCAGTTGGTCAAGTTCCTGCACTCAGAGCTGTGAGTTCGACCGCGCTTTGCCTCGGCAATTAAACCCGCGGACGCCAGACTGGCCTCTTCAGCTCAAACGTTTCTATGTCATCGCTTCGAGCCAACGTTATCTCAATATCGTCAAGACCATTGAGTAACTTGTGTCGAGTGTGCGGGTTGATTTCAAAAGTCGCGCTCATCCCATTGAAAAGAACAGATTGCGACTCAAGGTCAACCGTTATTTCTCTTTCGGGGTGTTGACGGAGTTCTCCCCATAGTTTTTCCGCCGTTTCCTTGGAAACCTCGGCCAGAAGGAGTCCAGCATTTCCTGAGTTCCCTCGGAAAATATCGGCAAAGCTGGGAGCAATAACCGCCCGAATTCCGTAATCCTGGATGGCCCACACCGCGTGCTCCCGAGAAGACCCGCACCCAAAATTCTCTCCCGCAACTAGGAGAGATACCCCCTGGAACTCCGGCCGGTTGAGAACGAACTGTGGGTCTTTCCGCCACTCAGCAAACAAACCGTCCTCAAAACCTGTTCTGGAAATTCTCTTCAGAAAATCTGAGGGGATGATCTGGTCGGTGTCGACGTTGGCCTGAGGGAGAGGCGCAGCTGTGCCTGTGTGTTGAGTGAACGCTTTCATACCACTGCTCCCCGGTCCACATTCTCAATATCTGATGGCTCCGCCAGACGTCCCACAATCGATGTGGCAGCTGCAACGGCTGGTGAAACTAGATGCGTTCTCCCACCCGCCCCTTGCCTTCCCTCGAAATTGCGATTCGAGGTTGAGGCGCATCGCTCCCCCGGCATGAGCTGATCCGGATTCATGCCAAGACACATCGAACAGCCCGCACCTCGCCATTCACCACCAGCGTTAATGAAGACCTGATCCAACCCTTCTGCCTCAGCTTGGAGCTTGACCGCCACTGACCCAGGCACGACAAGTAACTTGATCGACTCAGCTGCCTTTCGCCCGTCCAAGATAGATGCAGCTTCTCTGAGATCTTCAATCCGACTATTCGTACAGGAGCCGATGAATACAGTATCGACTGCGATCGACTTCATAGGAGTGCCGGGCTCGAGCGCCATATATTTCTGGGCCTTTTGGGCAGACTCACGCTCAACGCTTTCGCTAAATTCACTGGGGTCGGGAACACGTGAGCTCAGAGGAACACCTTGACCCGGGTTAGTCCCCCATGTAACAAAAGGCGCCATGACGCTGGCATCGAGGACAATTTCGCGGTCAAACACCGCATCATCATCCGATCGCAAATTTTTCCACTGGGTGACCGCAGCGTCCCAATGAGAAGCCTTCGGTGCATACTCTCTTCCCTCGAGAAAGTTGAAAGTTTTCTGGTCGGGAGCAATCAACCCCGCTTTGGCACCCCATTCGATGGACATATTGCAGATTGTCATCCGGCCTTCCATCGAAAGCGCTTCAATCGCCTCCCCGCGATACTCGACGATGTAGCCTTGCCCGCCGCCCGTACCTGCGTGAGCAATGATGTTCAGAATGAGATCCTTCGCACTCACTCCTGACGGTAGCGTGCCGTTAATTGTCACCGCCATCGTTTTCGGCCTGAATTGGGGAAGCGTTTGCGTCGCCAAAACATGTTCAACTTCACTCGTCCCAATTCCGAAAGCAAGAGCTCCAAAAGCCCCGTGAGTTGCGGTGTGAGAGTCGCCGCACACAATCGTCATGCCAGGCTGGGTGATTCCCAATTCTGGGCCAATCACGTGGACAATTCCCTGCCTAGCTGTACCAAGCTTATGAATCTTGATCCCAAACTCTTTGACGTTTGCCCGCAGTGCTTCAATCTGCAGACGGGAGACCTTGTCGGCAATTGGAGCATTGATATTCAGAGTTGGGACATTGTGATCTTCGGTTGCAATAGTCAAGTCAGGTCTGCGAACCCTTCTCCCCGCTAACCGAAGGCCCTCAAAAGCTTGTGGAGAAGAAACTTCATGCACCAAGTGCATGTCCACATGCAAAAGGTCTGGTCCCTCAGGCTCCGATCGGACGACGTGCGAATCCCACAACTTTTGTGCAAGTGTCATCCCTGACAAGTCAACAACCCTTCCCTCCGCGGAATGTGTATATCCCGCCCAAATGTCATGTCACCCTTAAGCCAATCGCGCCTCAGGACCCTCACGGCTCCCCAGCGATGGATAACCCGAGTTTCAGCCTGTAAATCGCAATGTCACAGGCTGAAACCCAGGGATTACTACCAGAGGGGAACTGGCTTTTTTGGTGCCTCTAAACCAGTCTCGGCAAGGGCATTCGCCAGAATTTCATCCATCGGAGGCCCGCTGTTGAATACCGGGAGCTCGTCGGGGCGCTTCGAGCTCAGGTCCGCTCTTAGCTTCTCCGTCGCGGCCTGGTTTACGTTCCCGGACTCGTCGCACACCACGCCATACCCTGTCGCGCCATCAACAGAGACAAGGCCTCGAAGTACCTCGAGACCCACTAGCTCAGGATCCCGACGCAGGGCGTCGCCCCAGCCGCCACCTCCCCACGTGATGTAGTGAAGTCGATCCCCCGGATACACATTCACGTCGTGAACTTTGCTAGGGAGAACTTCGACTGTTCCATCAGCCCTCGTCAGACGCTTAGTGCCTCGCGCTCCTGGTTCGCCACCGTTCACACCCCAGGGATAGGTCAACCACCGGTCATCGTGGATGGCGATCGTACCGGGTTCGAGGAATCGATAAATGACCTCAACACCATTTCCACCTCGGTGGAAACCAGCCCCACCTGAGTCGGCGATGGTTTCCATTTTTTCGATCACCATCGGGTAGTAGGACTCAAGGTATTCGCAGGGAATATTGACGAATGACGGCCACAGCGAGTGTCCGTCCGGTCCGTCTCCAATGGGCCTGCCAGGGATTCCTCCGAAACCAATCGAATAGAGCTGGAACCACTCTCCCTTGTTCTTTCCTTGTGTGTAGGTCCCTGAATACATGAAGTGAGGGGAAGAGGAAAAACCAGCTGCATTGAGCAGGTCTGGGTTGCCCTGGCCCAGAAGGCCCCCGAAGAGGTCAAAGATTCGACCCACTCCGTGGTTTCGGGCATTCAGGGCAGCCGGATATCGCGGCTGCCAGAATGAATCGTCCGGGATTATGACGTCAACGAGCGGGTAGAAACCGTCGTTCCAGAGGATCTGAGGGTCCGCCACCGTGATCATGTAGATGCCAAAAAACATTCTCACCAAGTTCTCGTTGATGAAGTAGTTGATTGGTCCCTCAGCTTGCGGTGCACTGCCCGAGAAGTCGAGGATTACCTTTTCACCCTTGCGAGTCAAGGACAACTTAAGAAGATAGGGCCCGTTTCCTCGACCGTCATCATCGATGTAATCTTCGAACGAAATTGTCTCCCCATCCTTGAAGACTTTGCTCAGAAGAGCCTTCATAGCCCGATAGTTTCGTTCAAGCAGCGCATCCAGCGCTGAATTGTAAGTATTCGCGCCAAAACGGTCGCACATCTCCTGCACACGCCTGCCCGCCGTTCGGCATGCTGCGACCAATCCATTCAGGTCGGCACGATTCCAGTCCGGCTTTCTGACCTGGTTGAGGATGATCCGCAGAGAGTCATCCTGGAGGACGCCCTTTTTGTAGATCTTGATAGGAGGAATGACAATTCCATCTTCAAAGATCGTGCGGGCGTCGGTCGGCATAGATGCCGGGGTCTTCCCTCCAACATCTGACATGTGGCCAAACTGAGATGACCATCCAACAAGAGTCCCCTCATGGAAAATGGGCATGACGACGAGCCAATCGTTGGCGTGACTAATTGCCGCACCGCACGAATAGGGATCTGAGGTCAGTAGTACGTCACCCTCTTCGATATCACCATCGAAATTGTCCAAGAAATCAGGAACAGAAAGTCCAAACTGCCCAACGACCATCTTCCCTTCTCGGTTCGCAATGAGTGGAAATTCGTCGTGCTGCTCTCGAATTCCGGGGGAGAGCGCAGTTCTGAACAGAACTTCGTCCATTTCGTAACGCGCGTTTCTCAGCGCATTTTCGACCAAATCCATCGTGATGAGGTCCACGGGAACTGTTTCGAGAGCGGTTTTCGAGGTTTCAACTATGTGTGCCATGACTTAGCCTTTCGCTACTTACTTGGTTGGCTCAATGAGGAGGCTTCCCGAAGGATGCACGGTTGCTTCGTGGCCCTTGAGCACGAGTGTGGTTGAATCCATCTCTGTAACAATCGCAGGACCAACCACCACATTTCCCGCCTTCAAGAGGAGTCGATCGTAGGTTTTTGCCTCGACCATCTTTCCTTCGACGTACACTTCGGTCTTTCCGTTGACGGCGTGTGACGAATCCGGACCGCCGTCTGGGAGCTTTGGGGCTTTCACGGCTGGCCTTGGCCCATTTGCGGTGGCACGAATCGTCACGAGTTCATACTCGGCGTCGAGCAAGAAGGAAAAGAGTTGTTGATGCTCAGCGTCAAACGCTTTGCTCAGTGCCTCAAGTCCGCCACCCTTGCCATCAAACTTCGATATATCAACCGCTACGGGAATCTCAAACCCTTGGCCGAAGTACCTCAGGTCAGCCGAATACGTCAGGACTTGGTCCTTTTCAGAGACACCTTCTCGGTCCAAGAGAGCCTTAGCTGACTCGGCAAGTTCTTCGAGCATTCCCTTCAATTCGTCGTCCGTAGTTTCCGAGAACTGGCGAATCACGGTTCGTGCCGATTCGTTCCGGAGATTTGTGGTGGCGTCACCATAGGCGCACAAGACACCTGGTGAGGGAGGAATAATGACAGGCCACGATCCAGTGAGCACTCCCAATGCATTTGCGTGAAGAGGGCCTGCCCCTCCAAACGCCACCAATGCAAAGTCCCGCGGGTCGAATCCTTGCTGGACTGAAACGAGTCGCAAAGCCCCGAGCATGTTCTCATTAACGATGTCGACAATTCCTTGGGCAGCGTCTTCAACAGTCGCTAATGAGGTCGCATCCGCAATCGTGCTCACTGCTTTACGCGCTGCCTCGCGGTCGAGGGAAATCTCTCCTCCTGCAAGCTCGGTGGGAAGGTGCCCCAGAACAATGTTCGCGTCGGTGACAGTCGGTTCAGTTCCACCTTTGCCGTACGCGGCTGGTCCAGGTCGAGCCCCGGCGCTCTGCGGGCCTACTCTCAGCGCCTGGGTTAGCTCGGGTACGTGAGCAATCGATCCTCCACCGGCTCCGACAGTCCTGACATCAACTGATGTAGCCCGAACTTTGAGGTCGCCGACATTGGTCTCGCGGCCAATTCTTGGGGTGAGATTTTGAACCAAGGCGACGTCGGTTGACGTGCCACCCATGTCAACCGTGAGGAAATCCTTGAAGCCCGTCTGCTCAGCAACCCATGCGGCGCCAGTTACACCTCCGGCAGGACCAGAAAGCAACAGAGACACAGGGTTCGCCGACGCTGAATCTCCGGCAACGAGCCCGCCATCACTTCTGAGAATAAAGAGCTTCCCATTCATTTGGGCACCGGCTAGTTGCTTCTGGAGCTTCTCAACATACAAACGTACCTGTGGTTGGACGTAGGCGTTGGCCACTGTGGTAATTGTTCGCTCATATTCCAGAAGCTCAGGCAGTACCTCAGACGACAGCGAAATTGCGATCCCGGGCAGAACCTCCTGAGCAATCTCTCGAATTCGAGCCTCGTGGGTCCCATTGGAGTAGGAGTTAATGAGGCTCACAGACAACGCTTCAATTCCACGGCCCTTGAGTTTCTCTAGCTCTTTGCGGACGCTCTTTTCGTCCAGCTCAGTGATGACCTCACCTTGGGCGCTCATCCGTTCGACGACCTCTACGGTATTTTCCAGCGCCGCTAGGGGCTCCGGCTTGGGCCAAATAATCCACCCAGCCAAGCCACCCGGAACAAAGGAACGAGCAATTTGCAAAACCTGGCGGAAACCGTGAGTTGTTACTAGACCGACCTTGGCGCCTTTGCCCTCGAGAATAGCGTTCGTCGCAACTGTGGTTCCGTGAAGAACTTCGGAGATGTCGCTCAGGCTGATTCCTGCAGCGTCACAAACTTTCTCAATCCCACGAAGCATGCCTATCGATTGGTCTTCGGGAGTCGACGATGTCTTTGCGCGGAAAGTTTCACCAGATTTCTCATTCATCAGGAGAACATCTGTGAATGTTCCGCCAACATCTACTCCAATTCGATAGCTCATTTGCTCTCCTCGTTGTGAAATGACTACGTATACAAATTGTACTGGAAGGACTGCCCATAGAGGTAACGGCGCCTATGCCATACCTTCCTGACACTACTGGCAGGGTTTGCGATATTACAAACTGACGGCCTCGTTCTGCAGCGCCCTCCACCCGCGCAATTCACGCTGTTGTCGCTCAAGTTAAGAAAAAGGTCGCCCAAGTTCACAGCGGTTAGGTTTGGTAGGCCATAGTTTTAGTTTTTAAGCTGACCAAGGAGGATTCACATGAGTAGTGGACGGCTCACGGGAAAAAAGGCACTCGTAACGGGCGGCGCGGGAGGAATCGGGCGGGCATGCGCTGCAGCCCTTGTCTCAGCAGGCGCAAGCGTCGTCCTCGCCGATCGAGACGCTCGTGCGACGGAATCTGCCGCCCAAGAGCTGAATGCCCAAGGGTGGGTTATTGATCTCGCGGAAACTGCGTCGCTCCAAACAACATCCCTCGACTTTGACATCGTAGTGAATAACGCAGGCTTCCAATCAGTTCGCCCCGTAGAGGAATTTCCCCCTGAAACTTTTCGTGCGATGTGGTCGCTCATGGTTGAGGTTCCCTTCTTGCTCGCCCGCGCTTGCCTTCCCCACATGTACTCGCAGAAGTATGGTCGAATTATCAACATCTCGTCGATTCACGGGTTGAGAGCCTCTGCGTTTAAGTCTGGGTACGTCTCTGCCAAACACGGACTCGAGGGCCTGTCAAAGGTAATTGCCCTCGAGGGAGCAGAGCATGGTGTGACCAGTAACTGCATAAACCCTGGATACGTGCGGACGCCCTTGGTCGAAAACCAAATTGCCGAACAATCGCGCATACATGGAATCCCCGAGGAAGACGTTATTGCCAATATTTTATTGGCCAAGAACGCCATCAAGAGGCTGGTGGAACCCTCAGAAGTTGGTGCACTAGCGGAGTGGCTCACCCGAGAGGAAGCATCCATGATTACGGGCTCGTCGTACAGCATTGACGGCGGCTGGTCGGCCTGATCTCAGTTGCGCCTACCTCATCTGGAATCCGCGATCGGGTGGGCGCCGCTATTGACCAATCGAGTTGTAGTGATCCAAGTCGACTAACTCGTTGAGTTCATCCAGGAGGACGATGTGTGACTCGGCGTTGCGAGCGTCACCCGAGGTCTTCAGTGTCGAAAAGAGTCGGGTTACAGACTGCATGCCGAGCCTCAGTGCCGAAGTTGGGAATACCACCAATCCGAACCCGAGGTCAGCAAACTCCTGCGCAGACAGCGCTGGCGTGAGCCCGCTCTCGCTCATGTTGGCCATCAATGTCGACCCCGCAAGCTCCTTCCCAATACGCTCCAAATGCTCCATCGACTGAGGCGCATCTATAAACAACACATCAGCCCCAACATCACGGAACATCTTTGCCCGACGCAAAGCCTCATCAATAGACACCGGAGCCAACGAGTCAGTCCTCGCAATAATCGTCGTATCCGGATTGGACTTCGCCTCAACAGCCGCAGCAACCTTTCTCACAGCCTCATCAGCATCAACAACACTCTTATTAGCCATGTGGCCACATTTCTTCGGCCACGTCTGATCTTCAAACTGAATAGCCGAAGCACCAGCAGCTTCCAAAAGGCGGACCGTGGAATGCACCGACGCTTCGTTTCCATACCCCGTATCAGCATCACAAATCACCGGAAGCGAACTCACCCGAGTCACAGCCGTCAGTGCCTCAGCAGTATCACGAGCCCCCAACAACCCAATGTCAGGAAGCCCGTGCCTCCACGCAGCTACTGCATAACCACTGAGATAAAAAGCAGAAAAGCCAGCCTTCTCCGCGGCCAAAGCCTCCAAGGGAGTCCCACCACCCGGCACAACAACCGGAACCTCCAAAGACTTAGACAACATCGACTTCAAAACAGTTGCATTACCCATTCACATAACCCTTCTAATTTCGATGAACGCTAGTTCACTGGCCGATGCTGTTGTATTGTTCAAGATTCACCAACTCATTCAGGGCATCAAGGCTCATCATGTCGCCCGTGAATTCGCGCGAATCACCTGAAACCTTCAGGGCTCCAAAAAATTCACCAATTGATTTTGTTGCCGCTAACAGTGAGGTGGGCGGAAACACGATCAGCCCGTACCCCAAGGCAACCAGTTCATTCGCTGACAAGATTGGGGTGAGTCCTCCTTGGCTCATGTTGGCCATCAATGTCGACCCCGCAAGCTCCTTCCCAATACGCTCCAAATGCTCCATCGACTGAGGCGCATCTATAAACAACACATCAGCCCCAACATCACGGAACATCTTTGCCCGACGCAAAGCCTCATCAATAGACACCGGAGCCAACGAGTCAGTCCTCGCAATAATCGTCGTATCCGGATTGGACTTCGCCTCAACAGCCGCAGCAACCTTTCTCACAGCCTCATCAGCATCAACAACACTCTTATTAGCCATGTGGCCACATTTCTTCGGCCACGTCTGATCTTCAAACTGAATAGCCGAAGCACCAGCAGCTTCCAAAAGGCGGACCGTGGAATGCACCGACGCTTCGTTTCCATACCCCGTATCAGCATCACAAATCACCGGAAGCGAACTCACCCGAGTCACAGCCGTCAGTGCCTCAGCAGTATCACGAGCCCCCAACAACCCAATGTCAGGAAGCCCGTGCCTCCACGCAGCTACTGCATAACCACTGAGATAAAAAGCAGAAAAGCCAGCCTTCTCCGCGGCCAAAGCCTCCAAGGGAGTCCCACCACCCGGCACAACAACCGGAACCTCCAAAGACTTAGACAACATCGACTTCAAAACAGTTGCATTACCCATTCACATAACCCTTCTATCGCTTTATTTGCCTCAACTACGGAAAACGGATGATTTGTCGGATTGCCTCCCCGTGATGAAGATCATCCATCGCCGCATTGATGTCCTCGAGCGAGATTTCCGCCGAAACGAGGCGCTCCAGCGGCAGGCGACCTTGTTTCCACAGGTCAACGTAAAACGGTATGTCTAATTCTGGGTTCGAGGAACCCAGATAACTTCCCACTACCGACTTCCCCTGAGCCACAAGCTCGAGAGGCGATAACGATATTCGCGCTGTTGGGTCGGGTAGCCCCACTGTCACAAGCTTGCCCCCTGGAGCAGTCAACGAATACGCGGATTCGAAGGCCGGCACGTTACCCGCGGCCTCAATGACAAGATCAGCCGCAAACGCCTCAGGTATGTCGTGGGGCAAGAATGCCTGCGAAGCGCCCATCTCTCGTGCCCGATCAAGCTTGTCTGCTCGCGAATCAAACACGGCTATAGAAGACCCTCCCATCGCCACTCCGACTAGTAGAGCAGCCATCCCTACACCGCCCAAACCCACGATTGCGAGGCTTTGATCGGGGTGGAATAACCCGGCATTCTTCACTGCCCCTCCGCCGGTCAGGACCGCACATCCCAAAAGTGCAGCGACGTCGGGCGGAACATCCTCTTCTACGCGGACGACTGACTTCTCGCTAACCACGGCGTGTGTCGCGAAAGCTGACACGCCCAGATGATGGTGAACCCTTTGGCCGTCTCGACCCAGTCGCCCTTCACCGGAAAGCAAAGTTCCAGCGCTGTTCGCAGAACTGCCTGGAACACACGGTGCAGTTGTCCCGGACATACAGGGTCGACACTCTCCGCATCTCGGCAAAAAGGTCAGTACTACGCGGTCTCCCGGCCGAACCTTGGTGACACCCTCGCCAACCTCTTCGACGATTCCTGCAGCTTCGTGGCCTAAGAGCATCGGAGTCGGCCTCAACCGCGAACCGTTAACAACCGATAGATCCGAATGGCATATCCCAGCCACTTCAATTCGAACCCGTAACTCGCCATCTTTTGGAAGATCCAACTCGAGGTCCGAAATACTAATTGGACGGGACGTTTGAAAAGGCTCACTCCTCCCACAGTCTTCGAGGACCGCACCGCGGATGCTGATCCGAGAGGAAATCATCGTTCATGCACCGCGAGAGCAAGACCCTTTACCGTAAGTGCGTCACCTTCGAGTGTTCTCTCAATCGTGCCTTTGCGCACCACATGAACGCGATGGCACAAGTTGACAAGGTCCTCGAACTCGACGCTGCTGATAAGTACGGTCGCTCCTTCTTCGGACATTCGCGCCAGTTCTCCGAAAACTTGGCGTTTGGCTCCCACATCAACACCCTGGGTTGGCTCATGCAGGATGTAGACCTTAGGCATGGAATAAGCCCACTTGCGAATCAAGACCTTTTGTTGGTTACCCCCACTGAGCGTGGCTAGGGGTGCATCTGGATTGGGGGGGTGTATTCCCGCTGAGCTCAGTTCAGCCTGAACCGCGGTTTTCTCGCGTAATTTCCGGAGAACCCCCCAGGAAGTAAATTGCCCCAAACTTGGAAGTGAAAGATTGGACCCCACAGAAATAGTGACGGCTCCACTCGAGCCTTTTCGATCAGCTGGCAGGAGGACTACCCCGAGGTCGAAGGCTTTACCTGGGGTAATTTTCGGCAACGGAGTGGTCTTATCTTCGACTGATACGGTTCCCCGCGTAGCAACTTTCGCGCCTACTAACAGGTACGGGAGCTCGTCGTAGCCTTCGCCGGGGAGTCCCACAAATCCAACTATTTCTCCCCGCTTTGCGGAAAAGGATGCGTCAAGCAGCTGGGAACCAGACAAACCATTAACTCGAATCACGTCGTCGCCGAGAGCTTCGTTTACCTGGGGATAAATGTCCTCTGGGACCTGACCCAGCATCTGTTCGACCAGGTCGCGCTCCGTCTTACCTTTGAGCGCGATATCCGCTACTTTCTGTCCCCCTCGCAAAACGATTGCGCGACTGCAATTGTCGATTACCTCATCGAGACGGTGTGACACGAAAAGAATGCTGATTCCTTGGTCAGCAAGACTACGAATTACCCCAAAAAGCCTCTCGACCCCGTCATTCGGGAGATACGCCGTGGGTTCATCCAGCACCAAGAGACGAGCATCCAGCTCGTCACCCGAATCAATCTCGGACAAACTCCGGGCGATAGCAACGAGTGCCTGCTCCGTCACTGAAAGATCGCCGACGCGGGAACGCGGATCGACGTTGAGGCCAACCATGTCCAAGTACTTGGACACCACTTGGCGCTCGTGCTTCCAACGGATTCGGCCAGCAAACCCAGTTTCGAAATCGGTAATTCGTAAATTCTCGATAATGCTCATTGACGGAACGAGTGGCAGGTCTTGGTGGACAAACGCCATTCCTGTTGCGCTCGCCCTAGCGCCAAGAGACTCGGTGATATCCCGCGTGCCGAGCATAATGTTGGCACCATCGTCTGGCTCATGAAAACCCGAAAGAATCTTGATAAAAGTCGATTTGCCACTGCCGTTTTGGCCTATCAGCGCAACTATTTCGCCAGCCTCAAGGGTCATGTCGAAATCCGAGAGAACCGTGTTCCCAACAAACGTCTTGGATACATTCACAGCCGACAGTGTTGTAGGCATTGTGGGGCTTCCTCCGAACTTATGTCTCAACAGAAGGTGTTGCCAGTGTTGCACTGGTTGGTGGGGGTTGTACCACCCCCACCAACCAGCTATGGGTTACTCAGTCCAGAGTGCCTGGAACTCTTCGATGTAACCGGTGTAGCCGTACCATGCCTTTTCATCGGCGGTAGAGCTGATGATGTCCTTGTTCGACTGGTCGAACACGCGGATACCAATGTTGTAGTTCTCGATTGGTGCCTCGCCTTGGAGAGCCCGGAAGACCGAGTCCGCTGCGGCATAAGCCCACCAGGTGTTGTCGCCACCGACATCCATCTTGAGCCCACTGGTTTCATCGTTCAGCAGCTCAACGATTCCTGGGGATGCGTTGAAGGATGCCACGCTCACCGTGTCAGCCACACCTGCCTGACGAATCGATCCGAGACCTCCCAGTGCCTGGCCATCATAGATTGGCAGCAAGTACTTGATGTCAGGGTTGTTGTTGATCGTCGCCTGGAACAGGGTCGGAATCGACGCTGCCCACTGTGGAATCTGAACATCTTCCACGGTCACAGTACAAGCTGGGCAGAGTTCTTCAATCTCACTCTTGGTTGCTTGCCACTGGGGCTCAGAAGCAGGAACGTCATCCGAAGAAATAACCAGAGCGCTTCCCTGACCTCCGGAATCGATCACGAACCACTGACCAATCAAGCGACCAACGAGTTCATAGTCGAAGCTGACCTCTACATCCTGGCCACCTGTCAGACCGCGGGTCATGGAGCCGGAGTTTCCGGTGATGACCTTGATTCCTGCAGCCTGAGCTTCAGCAATCTGGTTCGCGAAAATATCGGTGTAGAACGCCTGCAGCATTACGATGTCGGCATTCGTGGCAATCGCTTGCTGGAATCCACGGTTTGCTTCGTCGACTGAGCCCTTAGCGTCGATGATTTCCATCTCAACGCCAGCAGTCTCATCCAGAATCTGCGTCAGGAGTGTCGACCAGTAGTTCAGAACGGGGATTCCGTCATCAACACTGATGTAGACCACTCGCTTACCTTCAAGCCCAGAGACAGACACTGTCTCGGTCGGGCCTTGCCAGCTTGCCTCTTCAAGGTAAGGAAGGTAGCGCTCCTGTGCTGCCGCAACACTGGCAGCAGGATCGTCCACTGCCTCCGTTGTAGTCTCGGCGTCAGTTGTGCTCTCCGTTACTGCACTTTCGGTAGCAGAAGAGCAGGCTCCCAGAACAAATGCCGAAGCAACTGCAATGGAAGCCATCGCCAGGCCTCGTCGTGACTTAACAAGTCGACGAGCTGTTGATGAACTTGCTGTCATTACTTTTCTCCTTTGTATTGTTTCTCGTTGGTGCCGGAGTTACTACGTGAACTCCTTAACGAGCTGTTGAGATCCTGGGCGCCGGTTCTTGTTTGAACGCCACTCAGGGCTTCTACCTCTTCTCCCCTCGTTGCCTCGCAACGAGGTAGCTGGCCGTAACTGCCAACACAAGAGACGACCCGTAGAAGATTTGTTCCGGCCATCCCGCATACCCGAGGTACTGCAGGCCTGTGACCCCTGTGACCAAGAAGTAGACAGCGACAAAAGTGCCCCATGCGTTGAAGCGGCCCGGGATAATCGCGGTAGAGCCCAAAAAGGCTGCGGCAAAAGCAGGAAGGAGATAGTAAGCGCCAGACTGGGGGTTTGCCGCTCCGTTGGTTCCTGCCAACACAATCCCCGCAAGCCCCGCGAAGGTGGATGTCGCCATCATGCCGCCGGCCCTGATCCACTTAACTTTGAGGCCGGCTAGTCTCGCGACTTCGCGATTCGATTGAACAAAGTTCATCCGCCGACCGATGGGAGTGTGCTCGAGCACAAACCACGCAACGACAGTGAGTAACACCGCGATGTAAAAAGGAAAAGGAATCCCCAGGATCCGCGACGTCATAAACGTCACGATGCTCTGGTCTAGCCCTGTCACCACTTTGGTTCCGGTGACAAACAAGGTAAGTCCGGTGAGTACAGTGCCAGAGCCCAGCGTGACAATAATCGATTGCACCCCTACATAAACAGAGAGGAAAGCGTTTATCACACCAAACGCAAGTGCCGTGGCCACCGTCAGGATGAGGGACGTGGCAACTCCAAGCCCCAACACCCCATTGAGAACTACCACAAGGGAAGCGCTAAAGCCCACGACGGCCCCCAGTGAAAGGTCAAACTCACCAACGGCGAGTGAGAGCATAAGCCCGATAGTCGCAATCAAAATCACGGTCTGAGTGCCAAAGACAAGGCGGAATGTTGCCAGAGTGGGGAATGTCTCCGGCAACATGAACGAGAAGAAAGCCAAGACAACAAGCCAGACGATGATGATGCCGTACTTCTCAAGAATGAAGGACACCGGCACCTTGCTTTTGGTTCGAGTACCAGAAGTTTTCTTGAGCTCCGAGACCTCCGACGGTTCTGTCATTTCGTGGCACCTTCCCTAACTGAGTGCAAATAGTCTAAGACTTGAGCCTCGGACAGTACTTCGCCGTACTTCTGCTGGATATCGAAGAGGTTGGCTTCATGGGGAGCGTCGGCACGATCGCCAACAGCTTCTCTGGGGACGACAGGAAGAAAACCGTGCTGGATCGCATCGACTGCAGTAGCGCGCACACACCCACTAGTGCTGACCCCCGTCACAATCAACGTGTTGATCCCCTGGGAGGCGAGGGTGGCGGAGAGCGACGTACCAAAAAAGGAGCTCGCGTACTGCTTCACGAGAACCGGTTCGCCCGGCCGAGGTTCGACTTCAGACATAATTTGACCGAGCTCCGTGTCTCCGACAAAGTGCTTGAGAGCCCCGACCTTCTTGAAAAAGTGACCGCCATCTGCGCCTCCTTCTGTGAAGGACACCCGAGTGTGGACAACCAAGATTCCGGCATCTCGGGCCGCATCAAGAAGCCTGGCTGCAGAATATAGGCAGTCATTTTTGCCCATGTAGAGCTGAGCACCCGGCTCAAAATACGCCCGGACAAAGTCCACCATGATGATGGCCGGTTTGTCCCCCAGAGCCATGTGCGTGCCAAAACCCGACTTCGTTTCATCCAAGACACGGGAATCTCTCACCGTGCTTTCCCTGTCAGACATAACGCTCCTGCTCCTTGGCAAATCTTGGAGTTCGAACGACGAGACCAAACATCGCGTGCATCGTCGCACAAATTTCCAGGTACCATCAGTGGCACATCACTAATGTATACGTAGTCATTATATTGTCAAATGACAGGACTGGTTTGTTAGTCGAGCTCCGCGTTATGAAGCATAAAGGCCCTAAACGGTGTGGAGAACGTATCCCAACCAAAATCCGCGGTTCGGTTGCGGGAGTGTGTTCGCGAAAGAAAGGAAACAAAGGGAAATGAAGAAAGTTGCGTGGATAGGTCTAGGCCGCATGGGTCTCCCCATGGCTACCCATTTGGTTGATGCGGGTCACAGCGTTACAGGGTATGACCTCAGTGAAGAGTCTCTGATTAAAGCTGAAGCCGTGGGTATCGCGCGGGCACAAACAATCAAGGATGCCGTCGCTGGTGCCGATGTTGTCTTCACGATGCTCCCTCAGGGAGCTGACGTGCTCAGCGTATACAAGGACCCAGAGGGAATCCTTGCGCACGCCACATCGTCAACTCTCCTTGTTGACTCATCCACGATTTCCATTGCAGCGTGTCATGAACTCCACTCCCTTGCCAAGGAGAGTGGATTCAGGTTTCTGGATGCCCCAGTTTCTGGAGGAACGGTAGGAGCAGAGGGTGGAACGCTGGCGTTTATGGTGGGGGGGGACCAGGAGGCGTTTGACGATGCTTCGCCTGTCATCGAGCCCATGGCTGCGAACATTTTCCACACGGGTGGGCCCACCACCGGTCAGGTGGCAAAAATCTGCAACAACCTGATTCTTTTTATCAATCTCTCCGCAACAGCGGAGGGTGCGGTGCTTGCAGAACGTTTGGGCCTAGACAAAAAGAAATTCTTTGACATTGCATCCGTGTCCTCGGCAGACAGCTGGCCGTTGAGAAATTGGTACCCCGTTCCCGGTGTTGTCGAAACCGCCGCATCGAGTAGAGATTTTGAGTCTCCCACGTTCACGGCGCGGCTTGCGAGGAAAGACGTCTCCCTCGCTGTGGAGGCTGCTCACGACATTGGCGAAACCCTCAGGCTCGGAGAAATGGTCCAAGGTTTCTACGATCAGCTCATTGACGATGGCCTCGGAGAGAAAGACTGTTCCATCATTTCTCGCCTTATGTAACTTGGGACAGCAGTTCTCAACGCAGAGTGTAACCACCGTCGATAAGAATCGTCTGGCCGGTCATGAACTCTGATCCGCGAGATAAAAGGTACATCGTTCCTGCAACGAGGTCCTCGGGCTCGCCAAACCTCCCGATAGGGATTCGGGAGAGAAGGACGGAGGCAAACTCTGAATCCTCGAGAGATTTCTTCGTCATTTCCGTGCGGATAAACGTGGGTGCGATTCCATTGACCCTGATGCCATCGCTCGCCCATTCCGCAGCCAAGCTCTTCGTCAGGTGGATGAGCCCAGCTTTGCTCGCTCCGTAGGGACTTCGATTTTCAATGGCGACAACACCGGCCTGTGACGAGATGTTCACAATTCGACCAGAGACCGCGTTCGCAGTCCACTCGCGATAGAAAGCCTGGGAGAGAAAAAATGGTCCGGCCAGATTTGCCCCCAAGATTTCTTCCCAATCTTCAGCAGTCACCTCCGCAGAAGGCTTTGGCCTGTTCACACCTGCGTTATTGACTAACCCGTCAATCGGACCGTGTTGGTCCCACAGGCTTCGGACAAATTCCGAAATCTCAGAGTGGTTTCTCTGGTCAAGAACTAAGGGGGGCGTTCCGAGGCGGGCAGAGATTTCAGCAGCAGTCTCATCGTTACGGCTCGTTCCAAATACTTCCGCACCCGCACGATGCAACGCAGATGAAATCTCCAACCCCAAGCCCCGACCAGCTCCTGTTACGAGAACTTTCATTCCTGAGACGGAAAACAACTCACTCGGATCCTGAGTCATTGGCTTTCCTCATCACCAAGACCCGGGCTTGCACTACCGAGGACCCAGCGCGACCCCCCTCTGCAAATTCGGAGAGCAGATTTATCCTGGCGAGGACTGATGCGACCCCTGTTGGCGTTCGTCACGAGCCAAGCTCATTCTCAGCGAGAGGGAGGTGGGCATTGATGAGTGCCATTACTCCATCTGAATCAGGTTTGATGTCGTGCCCAATTCTGAAAACGGAACCGTCCGGCATCAACAGGAATTTCTCAAAATTCCAGCGAATCGGGCCATTCGTGCCGTCTGAAAACGGAACCTCTGTGAGCTTCGCATACAAAGGATGCTGATGAGGTCCGTCCAACTCAACCTTCTTCGTCATAGGAAATGTGATGCCCCAGGTGATCGAACAATAAGCCTTGATGCTCTCCTCTGAATCCAATTCCTGCTGGAACTGATTCGATGGAAAGCCGAGGACCGTGAAGCCCCGGGGGGAAAGCTCCCGATGGAGAGTCTCTAAGCGCCCGTACTGGGGAGAAAAACCGCAACGCGATGCCACATTGACCACGAGCACTACCTTGTCGAGAAAATCTGACATGGATTGTGTCGACCCATCAATCATCTCAAGTTTCACGGATGCGAGGTCGTTAGTCGTTGTCATGTTTCCACATTACCTAAACCCTTACGATGCATAGTTTTACCTCGCGAGCAATACGAAGACCGCAACAATGCCCACAAAGCCGATGATCCCGCGGTAGACCCGCTCGGGAATCAGCTGGCCGAATCGACCACCCAGAGCGCCACCAATCGTGGAGGTGATTGCCAGAATTGCAACCACCCACCATTCGACCTGCGCAACGGTAACAAAAATGGCTGCCGCGGTCCCATTGGAAACAGTCACTAAAGCGTTCTTGTATGCGTTCGCTCTCTGCAGAGAACCCCGCAGCAGAATTGTCAGATAGGCAAGTAAGAGAATCCCCTGGCCTGCTCCGAAGTAGCCACCGTAAACGCAGGCCAAAAACGTAGACCCCGACAGCGGTCCACCACTATCCGACGCTGATGTCGGAATCTTGCGACGAATAAATTTTTTGATTGTCGGCCCCGCAAGGACCAGAGTTGTGGCGAAAAGAACCAGAAATGGCACAACAGCTTCAAAGATCTCAGCCGGGAAGAAAAGTAGGAGAGAGGCGCCCACAACCCCACCTGCACCCGCCAACACAAGCAGGGGACCGAGTGTGGCCATTTCACCCTTCAGCAGACGTCGATAGGAGAAAGTTGCTGCAATGATGCCGGGGAGAACCCCTAGGTTGTTCGCGACATTAGCGCTGAGAGGGCTGAGCCCGGTGCCCACGAGCAGGGGGAAAGTGAGGAGGCCCCCGGACCCGACGACCGAATTGATAGAACCCGCAAAGAGACCCACTAATGCAATCGCCACGACCGCGCTCGTTGTCATGATGCGACCACCCTCGACAGCGTGGACAATGCCGAGATCACGAAGACGAACGTCTAATAATGAGCTCAGGGGGCAGGAGCTTCTGGATTGCGAGGACAGTCGGATCTTGAAATCGCATCAGAATTCTTCGGATGGCCCAACGGGCCATGGAGCTCGAGTCCTGTCGAACGGTGGTCAATGAATACGTCGACCATTCCGAGAGGCTGACGTTGTCAAAACCCACCACTGCGAGAGGGCGACCTTTGCCCTTTGAAAACTCCCGATGCGCATCGATCACCCCAGTCGCGAGCAGGTCATTTGCGCAGAAAACCGCGGTGATATTCTTATCCGCCTTGATCAGTTCCCCGAAGGCTTCGAAGCCAGCGCGATGAGAATATTCGGTATTGACAATAAGGTCATGGGGCAGGACCAGCCCCTCTTCCAGAAGCCTCGCCGCGAATCCCGCAAGGCGATCGACTGTTGTGGAGGCGTCAAGAGGCCCTCCGACGAAACCGATGTGTTCATGTCCTCGGGACAGAAAATGAGAGGCCACTAGCCTTCCCCCGGCGACGTTATCTGTAGCAATTTGGTCGAACGGAAGATTGGAAATTCTTCGATTCAACAACACGACCGGCCTAGTCGCTTGAATAGCCTCCGCGAGTTCCTCCGAAGACTGCGTCGCTGTGGTGAAGAGAAGCCCATCAATCGACCCAGACCGAATGGCGTCGATAGCAGCGGGGTTCGCTCGTTTCCCGGACAACCACACGACAAGGCGCACTTGTTTGAGGCGGGCTTCGGCATCGAGAGCCTCGAGCAATTCGGGGTAATAGGGATTCGACAGGTCTTGAACTACGACCCCAATGTTTCCGGAGCGACCCGTCTTCATTGCTCGAGCAGCGCCGTGAGGCACGTATCCAACTTTGCGCGCGGCATCCAATACTTTTTCCGCAGTGGCAGCCGTGACTCCGGGCTTTTGCCCCATCACACGAGACACAGTCGCTTGGGAAACCCCCGCATGCGCCGCAACATCTCGACTGGTCACCACAGTTCAACACGATAACGTATGAGGAGAGGCTATGGAAGAAAATGACTACGTAGTCATTAAGAGCTAGTCTGTAGTCACAGCCGTCGCAACCCAACGAGGACCTATCATGACGCAATTGGCAAATTCCGTGGAATTCACCGCCCTCAAGTCCGCCCTAGTCGAATCGAATTCAACCGGCTCAAACGCCGATGTAAGACACGTTGTCGGAACTGTCATCACGGACATCCGACAACGCGGTGACGCTGCAGTCAGGGAGTACTCAGAGAAATTCGATAATTGGTCTCCTGAGTCCTTTCTCCTGAGTCAATCCGGCATTGATGACGCGATTGCGTCACTTCCATCCCAGGTGATTGACGACATCCGGTTCGTGCAGGAACAGGTTCGAAATATGGCTCAAAGGCAGAAAGATTCACTCGAGGACTTTGAAATTGAGACCTTAGACGGTGTCTTTCTTGGCCAGAAAAATGTGCCAATTTCTCGCGCGGGAGCTTACATCCCTGGCGGGAAGTACCCACTGTTGGCCTCTGCGCACATGACTATCGTGACAGCGAAAGTCGCGGGGGTTGAGGAAGTGATTGCCATGACTCCCCCCCTGAACGGGAAGGTTCCGGCCGCCACTATCGCGGCAATGCACATGGCGGGAGCTGACCAGATTTACCTGCTCGGAGGAGTGCAGGCTGTTACAGCAATGGCTGTGGGAACCGAGACGATTCCCTCGGTGGACATGATTGCAGGGCCAGGAAACGCATATGTTGCAGAGGCTAAGCGCCAACTCTTTGGCGAAGTCGGCATCGATCTCTTCGCAGGGCCAACTGAGGTACTTATCGTTGCCGATGGCAAAGCCGACCCTTTTGTTGTAGCCGTTGACTTGTTATCTCAGGCCGAGCACGGTCCAGAATCACCCGCCATTCTGATCACGACGTCTTACGAGGTGGGCAATGAGGTAATTCGACTTATCGACGAAATCCTCCCCGATATGCCCACCAACGATTACGCCGAACCAGCATGGCGAAACTTTGGACAGGTGCTCGTGGTGAATTCACTACACGACGCGTATCGGCTCGCCGATAAGTTTGCTTCGGAGCATGTGCAGATCCTCACCGAAAATCCTCGGGAAGCCTTGGAAAAAATGCGTCACTACGGGGCGTTGTTTTTGGGAGAGGGCACGTGCGTCTCATATGGCGATAAGACAATTGGGACCAACCATGTGCTCCCCACAATGGGGGCGGCCCGATATACGGGAGGGCTTTGGGTTGGGAAATATCTGAGGACCGTGACGTACCAGGAAGTGACAAACAAAGAAACCTCTTCTTTTCTTGGTGACGTGACGGGGCGAACTGCGCGAGTGGAGAACTTCGAGGGGCACGCACGATCAGGCGATGCGAGAGCATGGAAGTATGGGGGACGTACGTTTCCCTGGATTGACGCAGTTACCTAGGGTCGCCGCTACCCCTCGAGGAGACAGTGTTGTCAAAAATAAGAGCTAGTGCGATAGAAGCGCTCGCTGAGACAGTTCATGATGGAATGACTGTCGCGGTGGGCGGCTTCGGACTCTCGGGTATCCCCACAAACCTGATTTCTGCCCTTCGCGACAGCGGGGTCAGAGATCTCACTGTGGTGTCCAACAATATGGGTGTTGACGGTAAAGGTCTGGGCATAATTCTGGAGAATGGTCAGGTCACCAGAGTCCTGTCCTCCTACGTCGGCGAAAACAAACTTTTTGCGGAGCAATTCCTCAACGGCAGCCTCGAAGTCGAATTCGTTCCGCAAGGCACGCTAGCGGAACGCCTTCGAGCAGGTGGGGCTGGCATTCCCGCGTTTTTTACCCCAACAGGCGCGGGAACACCGGTTGCTGAGGGAAAAGAAATTCGCGACTTTGACGGAACACCCTGCATTCTGGAACGTGGGATCAGAGCAGACCTCTCCCTCGTTCGAGCGTGGAAGGGTGATCCCGAGGGAAACCTGATCTACAGACTGACAGCACGCAATTTCAACCCACTGGTGGCCATGGCGAGCCACATGACCATTGCGGAGGTCGAGATTCTCTCCGAGGACTTCCTCGATCCTGACTCCGTGATGACCCCGGGTGTTTTTGTGCAGAAAATCGTCGTTGCAGCAGATCCGACGAAGCACATTGAACAGAGAACCGTTCGTGAGAGGGGAGCTTTGTAATGTGGACACGAGATGAGATGGCCGCTATCGCAGCGTCCGAGTTGGTGAACGGACAGTACGTCAACCTGGGAATTGGAATTCCTACGTTGGTAGCAAATCATCTTCCTTCAGGAGTTGACGTAACGCTTCAATCAGAGAACGGCCTGCTCGGGATGGGCCCCTTTCCCCTCGAGGGCGAAGAAGATGCTGATCTCATCAATGCGGGCAAGCAGACGGTCACCCTCCGACCAGGAGCAAGTACTTTTGATTCCGCGACATCGTTTGGAATGATTCGGGGCGGTCATGTGCAGGTTGCCATTCTCGGCGCGCTGGAGGTCTCCCAACGAGGAGATCTGGCGAATTGGACCATACCGGGCAAGCTTGTCAAAGGCATGGGTGGAGCAATGGACCTGGTCGCGGGCACTCCTCGTGTCATTGTCATTACCGACCATGTCGCCAAAGATGGTTCCCCGAAGATAGTGGCCGAGTGCTCACTTCCCCTCACCGGGCAGCGCGTGGTCAATCGAATCATCACCGACCGGGCAGTATTCGATGTTGAGACGGAAGGGCTCGTTTTGAATGCTTTAGCCCCCGGAGTCACCGTGGATGACATCACGCTTATGACGGGCGCTCCTTTTCGAATTGGAGACCTAGCGGGCACCGCAGGTGAGAGAGTCGGAGATGAAGCATGAGCGTCATCGCAGCCTACAAAAGAACTCCATTTGGGCGCCTTCTAGGCTCCCTCTCCTCGGTGAGTGCCAGCGAGCTCGGTGCCATAGCCGTCCGAGCGGCTTTAGCCGACCTCCAACTCGACCCCCAAGACGTCGATATCAGTGTGGTGGGACATGTGCTCCAGGCAGGCTGCGGCCAGAACCCAGGCAGGCAAACTGCTGTGTCCTCGGGGATACCTCTGAGCGCTCCGGCGCTAACTCTCAACGCAGTGTGCCTGTCCGGAATGGAAGCCATCGCATACGGTCACCGGATAATTCACAGTGGCGAAGCCGCCATCGTGGTGTGCGTAGGTCAAGAATCCATGTCCAATGCGCCTCACGTGGTGAGAAATTCGCGAACAGGCACCAAGTACGGAGCGATGGAAGTTGTCGATTCGTTGGAACTTGATGGTCTCACCGACGCATTTGGCCAATGCTCGATGGGTATTTCCACGGAGGAAGGCAACGGCAAACGCGGTTGGGGCCGAGAGGAACAAGACAGCTGGGCTGCTCAATCCCATCAGAGGGCTTCGACATACATCGACTTCCTTTCCGGTGAAATCGCACCTGTCTCGATCGAGAACCGGCGAGGTGTCGTCCTCGTAGATTCGGATGAAGGTGTCCGGGGGGACTCCACCCCCGAGACGATGGCGCAACTTCGACCCGCCTTTGCAGCGGGCGGGACAATCACAGCGGGAAATGCCTCACCAATATCGGATGGGGCCGCCTGCATCATCCTAATGAGCGAAGAGGTGGCGCATTCACGCGGGATTACCGGACTCGCCCGCATCATCTCCCACGCATTTGTCGCTGGTCCCGATACCCAGCTCCACTCACAACCTTCATCCGCCATTGCCGCAGCTCTTGGGAAAGTTGACAAGAATGTTGCGGACTGTAGTGCATTCGAAATCAACGAGGCATTTGCGTCGGTGGTGCTCCAGTCGATATCTGACCTTGGTGTGGATCAGACACTTGTCAATAGGCGCGGAGGGGCCATTGCGCTCGGCCACCCGATTGGTACGTCTGGGACGCGAATTGTTGGCACCCTCGCGCGTGAGATAGCGCTCATGGGTGCGGGGACGATCGGCGGAGCTGGGATTTGCGGCGGTGGTGGACAAGGCTCCGCACTGATCCTCGAGGCCATCTAAAGTCCCAGAATATGTCAGCAGTCCCCTACTCCCCGGTCATTCTCGTGAAAAACAGGATGCTTGACGCATCAACAACGACCTAACTTAGTTGCGCCGGAGTGAAGTCCCCAAGCATTGCCTCCGAGGTCATAATTTGGGCTTGGCAACGCCTGCATCAAGTGTTATATCTTGGCCCGCTCATATTGCCCAGGCCAGTGAACATCTGCTCCTAGTTCTCTGGCAGCGCGCAGCGCATAAGAGGGCTCCCGCAGGAACTGCCTCCCCATCAACACCACGTCCCCGACACCATCCTGGAGAGCATCCTCCGCCTGTTGCGCTTCGGTAATGAGGCCCACCGTCCCCACCGAACACGACACCGCATCAGAGATAGCTTTCGCAAAGCCCATTTGGTATCCAGGCCCGAGCTTGATGGGTTGTGATTTAGCCAGTCCTCCCGACGACACGTCAATCAGGTCAACACCGAGGGTCTCCAAATCTTTCGAGAGCTGTATGGATTCCTCCAGTGACCACCCATCGTCAAACCAGTCAGTCGCAGAGATCCTCACAAACAACGGCATAGTCTCTGGCATCACCAAGCGCACCGCCTCCACAACTTCCCGAACAATGCGGGTGCGATTCTCAAAGCTTCCCCCGTAGTGGTCCTCTCGGTGGTTTGAGAGTGGGGAGAGAAACTCATGCAGCAGGTATCCATGCGCAGCATGGATCTCGATGGCATCAAAGCCTGCCCGAATTGCCCTGGTCGCTGAGTCTGCAAACGCAGACACAATCTCCGCAATTCGAGCAAGAGAGAGCTCTGCGGGGTCTGCAAGCCCTTCATAGGCCTCGGCTGAGGGAGCTTCTGGAACCCAGCCACCCTCGGCAGGTGGCACGACAGTCTCCCCCGGCAAGAAAGGCGCCCTGGTGGACGCTTTGCGTCCAGCGTGGGCTAACTGAATAGCCATCGGAACACCTTGTGCATGGGAAAACTCAAGGATGGGCTTCCAGGCTGCTTCTTGTTCGTCATTCCATAAACCAGAGTCAGTAGGGGTAATGCGCCCTTCTGGAACCACAGCGGTGGCCTCCGCAATGATCAACCCCGCTTTGTTGATCGCCCAGGCACCTAAGTGAACATGGTGCCAGTACTGCACGACACCCTCCACTGCTGAGTATTGACACATGGGTGACACCCACAAACGAGAGGGAATAGACAACCCCCGCAAGGTGATCGGACTAAACAACAACGACATAGAAACCTCCGCCTCCAACCTAGGGCGTCAGCGCACCAAGAGACCCCAGTGCAACCTCGCCACCTAAGAAGGAATCCTCACCTTCTCCCGGAAAAGAAGGGGCGTAAATACTCCCGAAGGTAGGGGTCCACCACATATACGAAGGTGCCGCGAATTCCGCGAGTGAGGAGGACTCGGTAGATGTTCTTGACGTAGTCAAGAAGGTCTTCATCGGTATACACAATTCCTAAACGGGGATTGTTCTCTTTGCCTTTCTTGTCGTGGTAATTCTCACGGTTAAAGACCATCTTCTGGGTAACCGGATCGAAACCGAGGTCCGCTCCGTCACAAACTCACGGAGTTGTTCTAGAACTGATTTTTTCTCCATAAGGCAACCGTAGCGTCCCATGTCCGCGAACCATTGGGCGCGGAAAGCCTAGGCCGAAATTTCTTTAGGACTTTCCCCGTACTTGTTCTTGTCGGCATCTGATTCGAGCACTGTGAAGACCAACAGCACAATCCCACCAATGAGTGGGACGAAACCAATCAATGCCCACCAACCAGTCTTGCCGGTGTCGTGAAGTCGACGAACGAGGACCGCAAGTGCGGGAACAATGGTGACCAATATCCAAATCAGTCCCACAATTCCACCGCCACCGTTGGCAATGAAACGATCAACGTCACCACCCATCAGGGCCAAATCGATAGCCGCAACAGCGAGGTTGGTCAGAACCAGGAAGAGCTGAATCCACCAGTACTCAGCGCGACGTGAGCGTCCCTTGAACTTCGAGTAGTTGGACCAAAAAGACTTGACTGCTTCAACGAAACCCATGACGTCCTCTTCTTTTGCGTGTGGTTGCAAACTATCTCACGACCAGGCGTGAATCCAGTGTGACGGTGACGGAGTTCTTCTTCGGTAATGGCTGTGAATTGCTGGTCACCCCTGTACAGCTCTTCCCAACCGGCGTAGAGTCCCGGAAACCAAGGAGTTCGCCTGATGATTGAACACGAAGCTGATTACTGTCCCGAATGCAATGCAATCTGGCCAAAAGGGCAGGAAACCTGCACGGGCTGCGGGTTTGTGGCAATGAATGAGGGTGACGTGCATTCTGGGCCGGACGGTTATTCCCCCAACACCGCCTACCTGGAAACCCAATACGGCAGCGGTTTTGATGAGGAAGCGGAGTGGAACCACTAGGTTCCCCACTTCCTCTCACACTGCCCTGCTAGCCTCACCCTTTGCTTACCGGAGGAGATGAGGCATGGCCACGCTGATCGGTGTGTATCGCGCTGACGCGGGAATCTTCGCGGAATTGAGACGTGCGCTTGGCAGGCTAGTGGGGTCTCACGCCTGTTGGCTCTCTCAACTCACGCACTCACCCTCACGACCCACCGCCCAATGGTCCGCTCTCGAGAAGACCATCGAGTCGGAGTTTGGTCACACTTTCTCGCTGGTGTTTCGCAACACTCGAACCCCTGAAGAGGAGGCGGCCAGCGCTGGGCGAGAGCCGTGCGTGCTTATCGATGATGGGCAAGGACATCTCAGCATGATCGTGGACTGGAACGATCTCGAGCTCGCTGAGGGTGATGTCGAGCGATTTGGTCGGATTCTCCGCTCAAAACTGCTGATGTATTAGCCTCGCGCCGCAGTGTCGGTGGTCACTCCTAGGTTTTGTCTCATGGCGACACACTGCGGTTTTCCTTTCGTTGGGTTCTTGTTGTGTCCTTTCTCCCCGCAGTGTGTCGCCAGCCCACTCTCAAGAGGTGCCCTCTGATGCGGGTCATCCTCACCGCTGTGATGGTTGTCTGGTTACTTGTCGGGTGTGCGACTCCTGATAAGCCCGACGCAACGGCGCCCACCGCCAAGGTCAATCCATCGTTACTAAGGGACACTGAACCTCCGAAATAATCCCCTACCGCCTCACCAAGAAGGCTCGAGCCTTTTTGCACCCATGACCCGCCCGACAGCTCAAAGACTCTCACCTGTCCTCGCAACGATGCTGTGCGCCATTCACCCACCGCAACAATTGACCCATCATTGCTAAGGGATACTGAGTAACCAGACTGATTCCCATTTGCTTCACCATCGATATCCACGCCCACTTGCTCCCAGTCAGTCGCGGCATAGGCCGGAGGACTTGAATGTGCGAGGACCAGAGCGGTCAGAGTGACAAGGGTCAGTGCGGTGAGGAAACGAAACATCAAGCGCTCCTTCGGGTCTGGGCTTGCAAGGAAGCCAACAAACCCTGGCGGAGCAGTCTGCTGTGGCACGAAGTGCTTAGGGAAACCATTCCATGAGTTATGCACAGGGGCAAGGCGGAACCTTGCGAACGACTGCACGGACTATCGTGATGGAGAGAAATAAGGGGTCGCATGTTGCAAGAACACATCGTGGATGTTGACCTGCGCTGGGGTGACGCTGA
>Ga0255758_10001156_pt1 | contig 27942 bp, 21 predicted proteins | sample 011ome_24_FD_179958 | JGI IMG/M metagenome (GOLD analysis project Ga0255758, IMG submission 179958) | Coastal salt marsh microbial communities from the Groves Creek Marsh, Skidaway Island, Georgia - 011513CT metaG (version 2) | ecosystem: Environmental > Aquatic > Marine > Intertidal zone >...
AGGCAAATACAACTTCCACGCCTTCTTTTTCCAGGGCTTTTACGAGCACATCAGCACCTTTCATTTCAGGACATGATTGACCTGCATTGTTGATTTCGGGAGAAGATATAGGTTCGGATTTCATACAACTAAAAGATTTATTCACAAAATGCCTCAGATGTTTAACTTACACAAGGTCAAAGCATAGGTTGAGTTGGAACAAAAAAGCACTTAAGACAGAATTCTCTCTACTGTGAAAAGGTTTGAAAGTAAATACTTTACAATGGCGGAGAGGGCGGGATTCGAACCCGCGGTACCTTGCGGTACACAGCATTTCCAATGCTGCACAATCGGCCACTCTGTCACCTCTCCCATGCCACAATTAGAAAATCGTGTATGAATACTTCAATGAACTTCGTCAATATTCAAAAAACATCATTTGTTAATAAATATGAGTACTACTTCTATTTTTTAGTCGTGTACTTTTGGGGTTTGCTTGTTTCAAGAAATAAACTAAAACGATTGGCATGATTTCAAACGATGTAGGTTATAACAGTAAGGTCGAAGGCGAGGTTGTGGTTACCCGTGCTGATGCCGTCATCAATTGGATCAGAAAACACTCCGTCTGGCCAATGCCAATGGGTCTTGCATGTTGTGCGATTGAACTAATGGCATCGGCTGCTTCTCGTTACGATATCTCTCGTTTCGGTATGGAAGTAATGAGATTCTCTCCTAGGCAATCTGATTGCATGATCGTTGCTGGGACAGTTACTTACAAAATGGCAGAAGTTGTTCGCAGAATTTACGACCAAATGGGTGACCCTAAGTGGGTCGTTGCCATGGGTGCTTGTGCATCAACTGGAGGAATGTATCGCTCTTATGCTGTTATGCAAGGTGTCGACAATGTAGTACCTGTGGATGTTTATGTTAGTGGATGTCCTCCGCGTCCTGAAGCTTTGCTCGACGCGATGATGAAATTGCAGGGAAAGATCGGGAGCGAATCGGCAGTAAAAAATCTGTCGAAAGAACCTGAGGAAATTGGAGTTTCCTAGTTAAATGATCGACGATGATTTTGTTAAATCCTTACTGGGAAGTAGGGGCTATCTATCATTTAAACACAGAGACGATTGTTTGACACTTTCTTGTCCTCCCAAACACCTTCTAGAGTTTTGTAAATTTCTAAGAAACGAGGAGACATTTGATCTTCTTACTGACTTGACTGCTATTGATCATGGAGAAAATGCTTCTCCGCGCTTTTCTGTCGTTATTCATCTCTATTCTTTAATACATAAATCATATCTGCGTATTCATGTATGTTGTGATGACGACAATTCTCCTAGTGTCCCTTCGGTTAGTGAAATTTATCCCGGTGCTAACTGGCATGAAAGAGAAGCATACGACATGTTTGGCGTGAAGTTTTCGGACCATCCTAATTTGAAACGCATTTTAATGTGGGATGATTACCCCTACTTTCCTCTTAGAAAAGATTTTCCCTTGGCTGGAATTGAAGTACCTTTACCCGCAGCTGATGTTGCAGAGGTTACAGGTGCCAGTGTGGACCCAGCCCCCATGATGGGAGGCCCTTTTGTTTCCCCTGGTCAAGGTCGCATGAGTGAAGCTGAACCAAGTGCAAAAGATGAAAGCTGGACCGAAACCTTTGAAAAACCTCTGTGAGCACCACAACCAAAGAAATTAATGTTGGGGATGTGGGTGCCCGTGCTGAAGCCATCTCTGATGGAAGCCGAATGGCTCTCAATGTTGGCCCTTCACACCCGACAACACATGGCGTTTTGAGACTATTGATGGAGTTGGATGGGGATACAATCACAAATTGTGAACCAGTTCTTGGCTATTTGCACCGCGGTGATGAAAAAATTGCCGAGAATATGACATATAATCAGTTTGTTCCTTACACAGATCGTTTAGATTATTTGGCACCTTTGGCAAACAATGTAGCTTATGCGATAACAGTTGAACGGCTTGCTGGTATTGAATTACCCCCTCGTTGTGAAGCCATTAGGGTTCTGATTTCTGAAATGGCTAGAATTTCTAGTCACTTACTTGGCATGGGTGTTTTTGGTATGGATGCCGGTGCTTGGACTCCGTTTATGTATACTTTCACCGAGCGCGAAAAACTATACACTTTATTCGAGGAATTGACTGGTGCTCGCTTTACAACAAGCTATACCCGGATCGGTGGGGTCGCCCGTGATCTCCCTGAAGGTTGGTTGCCCAAGGTTGAAAAATTTGTTGATGAATTGCCCAAAGCAATCGATGAGGTGGAGAAATTACTTACTAGGAATAGAATCTTTTTGGATAGAACGGAAGGAATTGGTACAATTTCCAAAAATGATGCTCTCGCTTATGGATTGACTGGGCCAAATTTGCGTGCTTGCGGTATTGATTTAGACTTACGAAAAGATAAACCCTATTCTGGATACGAAAATTATGAATTTGATGTACCGATTGGTACTAAGGGTGACTGTTATGATCGATACCTTGTACGAATCGAAGAGGTTAGGCAGAGTATTTTGATCATTAAGCAAGTCATTGCCTCCATGCCTGGTGGATTATGGTATGCGGAGGATGCGAAAAAGATTTTTGCTCCTCCTAAGGAAAAAATTATGACGAACATGGAGGAACTTATTCAAAACTTCATGATTGTTACTGAGGGGCCTCAAATACCAGCTGGGGAGACTTATTTTGAAGCGGAAAACCCCAAAGGTGCTCTAGGCTTTTATCTCGTTTCAAAGGGTGGTGGAGTGCCTTACAGGCTTAAGATCAGGGCCCCCAGTTTTTGTAACTTGAGTATTTTAGAAAAACTCGTCCCTGGCCACATGCTGAGCGACATAACTGTGATACTCGGAAGTTTAGATTTCGTCATGGGAGAATGTGACCGATAATATGCAAAATTCTTTAAAATTGTCTGAGGATACTTTACTTAAAATTGATGAAGTTGTTCCCAAGTATCCCGAAAAAAGGAGTGCAGCCCTGATGGTTATTCACCTTGTTCAGGATCAATTAGGTGCGGTTGATGATAAAGCATGTGAATGGATTGCACAACGACTTGAACTTCAGCCCATCAACATAAAAGAGCTGATAACTTTTTACCCTATGCTTCGGGAAAAGCCATGGGGAAGAAAACATATTCGAGTTTGCAGGACTCTCCCTTGTGCCTTGCGAGGTTCATATGGAACATGCAAAACTTTTGAAGATAAACTTGGCGTTAAGGAAGGACATATCCGAGATGATGGGGAATACTCCATAGAGTTTATGGAGTGCTTAGCCGATTGTGGACAAGGCCCAGTAGTTATTGTTGATGAAAAAACCTACGAAAACATTGAAGGCAAAAGGGCGGTTGAATTCGCTGATCTTTTGATTGATGGAAAATTAGAGGAATCAAAAGAGTTCCAAAGTTATGAAGATTCTATCTCAAGTAAAAGTAATTCATAGTAAGACATTTCTATTGTGAGCGACTCAAAACCAGCTGAAAGAAGATTAATTCTTAAAAATGCGGATGACCCAAATTATTCGAATCGAATCAGTTGTTATCTGCGAGAGGGAGGGTACAAGAATTTAGAAAAAGCTTTTAAAATGAAGCCAGAAGATGTTGGGGAAGAAGTTCTCAAGTCTGGTGTTAGAGGTCGGGGAGGTGCTGGTTTTCCAGCTGGCATGAAGTGGAAATTTTTAGATCGCAAATCAGGAAAACCAATTTACCTAATTTGCAATGCTGACGAGTCTGAACCTGGTACCTTTAAAGACCGTCAAATCATGTACAAGGACCCTCACCAATTAATCGAGGGTATGATGATTGCCGCCTATGCAATTGGAGCGAAACAAGCGTTTATTTATATCAGAGCTGAATTTCACGAGGGAGCTCGCATTTTAGACAATGCTATCTTAGAAGCAAAAGAAGCTGGTTTTTGCGGAGATAGAATATTAGATTCTGATTATTCTTGCGATTTGGTTGTGCACAGAGGAGCAGGCGCTTATATCTGTGGTGAAGAAACTGGTTTAATTGAATCACTTGAGGGTAAACGTCCTAACCCGCGAATTAAGCCTCCCTATTTTCCTGCTGTTTTAGGACTCTATCAATGCCCCACTATTGTTAACAATGTCGAAACCCTTTGTAATGTTAAGCATATCATTGATATGGGGGGAGAAGAGTTTTCTAAGATTGGTAAACCCAACAATACAGGCACGCGTATTTGGTGTGTTTCCGGACAAGTTATGAAGCCCGGGTATTATGAGTTCGAATGCGGAGCACTTACTCTAGGTCAAATGATTTTTGATGTTTGCGGGGGACTCCGTCCAGGGAGATCACTTAAAGCAGTTATTCCCGGTGGGTCTTCTGCAAAAGTTTTGCGTGCTGACGAACGTTTTTCAGGAAAACTCAAGGATGGAACAGAATTTGACTGGGGTTTGGAAGATATTCCGCTCGATTTTGATGGTCCTATGTCAGCTGGTAGTATGTCCGGTTCCGGTGGGATTATTGTAATGGATGACACGGTTGACATCGTTGAGGCTATGGCCAATGTCAACGCTTTCTATGCTCATGAATCTTGCGGACAATGTACGCCATGTCGTGAAGGCTCCTTATGGATGAGAAAAATTAGTCAGAGAATGTGTAACGGTGGTGCCCGAGAAGAAGATGCCGATTTACTTTTATCAGTGGCCAAACAAATTGAGGGAAGAACGATTTGTGCTTTCGGGGAGGCTGCATCTTGGCCAACCCAAAGTTTTGTAACTAAATTTAAAGAAGATTTTGTTCGAAAAGCAATGGATTCTTCGTCAGTCAGGGATCCTAAATCTCTCCAACTTATATAATAGAGCATATGATTTCATCCAAAAACGATGAGACTGTTGTAATTACCCTAAATGGTAATGAAGTGGAGGTGCCTAGCGGAATGAACGCAGTTGAGGCTGCAGCACTCCATGGTAGCGAAGTGCCCCATTACTGTTATCACCCTAAGCTCAGTGTTGCTGGTAATTGTCGTATGTGCTTGGTGGAAATGGGAACTCCTCTTAGGGATAGGGCTAGCGGAGAAGCTATTCTAGAAGATGATGGCAGCCCTAAGATCGGTTGGGTTCCCAAGCCTGTTATTGGTTGTGCCACGAATGTATCAGAAGGTATGCACATCAAAACAGAGTCCGCTTTAGTTTCTGAGTGCCGAGAAGGCATTATGGAATTTCTTCTTGTCAATCATCCCTTAGATTGTCCTATCTGCGATCAAGCCGGCGAATGTAGGCTTCAAGAGTTTGCTACTGATTACGGTCGTGGATACAGCCGATATATTGAGCGTAAAAATGTTAAGCCGAAGCGTACTCGTCTAGGTCCACGCGTGACCTTGGATGATGAAAGGTGTATTCTTTGCTCACGCTGTATTCGCTTTTCCCAAGAGATCGCTAAAGATGATGTGTTGGGATTTGTTGATCGTGGAAGTTTTTCAACTCTCACTTGCTTTCCTGGCAAGGAACTTTCAAATAATTATTCTTTGAACACGGTTGATATTTGTCCTGTTGGTGCTTTAACTAGTACCGACTTTAGGTTCAAAATGAGGGTTTGGTTTCTTAAGGAGTCCAAAAGCATTTGTTTTGAGAGTAGTGCAGGTTGTAACACGACAGTTTCTAGTCGTGAAGGTGTAATTCAACGTATTACCCCTCGTCGAAATGACCTAGTTAACGATACCTGGATGACAGACAGTGGAAGGGCACTTTACAAGTTGGTAGACTCAAATGAACGTATTCTAAGGCCTTCAGTTGACGGTACTGACCTTCCATTGAACCAAGTAATTTCTCAAGCTAGTTTAAATCTTAAAAATAGAAAAATAGGTATTGTTGCTAGTTGTCATTCGACTTTAGAAGAGCAATTTTTGATACGTTATCTAGCAGATGAGACCCATGCTAAAGTATTTTTGAGAGGGCACTTCAGTGATGACGATGGAATTTTACTTTCGGCTGATCGTTCTCCTAACTTGAGAGGGGCATTGGTTTCTGGTCTTACAAAAGAATACCCCACTAGCCGGTTGAATAGCCTCGATGAGCAGTTAGCTTCAGGCGATTTTGATGTTTTGCTGGTTGTGGGAGAAGATCTTGCCGATTCTGGTGTAAGCTCCGAAAATTTAAAAAATACAGATATTATCTTTGTTGGGTCTCATCAGAATTCAACCAGTGTACTTTCTAAGATTGTTATTCCTGGTCTCACTGTTTTCGAAAAGTCTGGTAGTTTTATTAATCGCTCATTCCTTCTTCAATCGTTCGAAGAAGCTATCCCTTCGCCAGTAGGGTTAAAACCAGATTGGATGATTTATTCAGAAATTTTGAAAATTATTTCTGGTGATTATTCCGATATACAAACTTTTGATGATGTCTGGAAATTGTTCAGCACTGAAAATGGTTCAATTCTTTCACAGGTCAACTTCTCTGATTCTCTTGATCATGCCATCTCAATTGATGCATCTGAATGGGCAGGTTTGCCATTTGTTGAAAAAGAGGCTCTTAATTATGTCCCCAACAAGCATCTCATTAACTGATGGACTTAATTGCTCAAAATTTATGGTTTCTTGTTAGCCTCAAAGTTTTCTTTGCTTTGATGATGATTGGTGCTGTGATGACGATGGCTGGTTACTCCGTTTTAGCCGAAAGAAAAGTAAGTGCATGGATGCAGGGTAGGGTAGGACCTAACCGAACTGTTCTTCCCTTTGTTGAGTACATCCCAGTTCTTGGTCCATTTTTAAAAAATCTCGGTATATTTCAGCCTCTTGCTGATGGTTTAAAATTCCTTTTCAAAGAAGAAATTGTCCCAGGCCATGTTAATAAATTTTATTATTATCTAGCACCTCTAGTTGCCTTGGTGCCTGCCCTCACCACGATGACTGTGCTTCCATTCGGTGAGTTTTTTTGGCCAGATGGGACAGTTAGCACATTAGCTCTAGCGGATTTAGATGTGGGTATCCTCTTTGTTTTTGCAGTTTCTTCTCTTGGAGTTTACGGCATTGCTCTAGCAGGATGGTCTTCCAATAATAAATATTCTTTTTTAGGTGGCATCAGGTCATCAGCTCAAATGATTTCTTATGAACTGGCTATGGGGTTATCTTTATTACCCGTATTTTTGTGGGTAAGTGCTCCTGGCGTTTCGATTTCCGGATTAAGTATTTCTGCTATTGCTAATTCACAGGAAGCTGGCGCATGGCTCATTATTGTTCAACCTCTGTCCGCATTCATTTTTCTGATCGCACTTTTTGCCGAAACAAATCGGTTACCTTTTGATATGCCTGAGTCCGAGACTGATCTTGTTGGAGGTTTTCATACTGAATATGGTAGTTTTAAGTTCGGTATATTCTTTGTGGCGGAGTACGCACATATCGTCATCGGTTCCGCAATTTTTACTCTAATATTTTTGGGCGGATGGCATTTTCTTCCATTTCTAGAAGATCCTTGGCCATCTAACTGGATAGGCTCGCTGTTAGGTGTAGGTTGGTTCTTATCTAAAACTGTTTTTTTAATTTTCTTCTTTATTTGGGTACGTTGGACTTTACCTCGTTTTCGTTATGACCAAGTGATGCAACTTGGTTGGAATAAATTATTACCTTTGGCTTTATTGAACCTTCTCGCTTATGTGGTGATTGTCACTATTCTTGATCATTCTGCCGCGAGTTCTCTTTAATTTTATTATGGCAAAAACTGTTGTCTTAGCACGAAAACCCCTTTCCTTATCTGAACGAACTTACATTCCCCAGATAGTAACTGGTCTAAAAACTACCTTGGGTAATATGTTTAAATCTAAAGTTACTCTGCAATATCCTGAGGAAAAACCTTTAATTCCTAACAACTACCGGGGAGTGCCTACTTTAGTTAAAGACCCTAATGGCCGAGAAAAATGTGTTTCTTGCCAGCTTTGTGAGTTTGTTTGCCCTCCCAAAGCTATTCGCATCACCCCTGGTAGCGTTCCCATTGATGAGGAAGAGAGGGAGCATGTAGAGAAAGCACCTCAAGAATTTGAAATCAATATGCTACGTTGCATCTACTGTGGATACTGCCAGGAAGTATGTCCAGAAGAGGCAATATTTCTTCAGGATGAGTATTCTTCTTCCGGGTTTACTCGAGAGGAAATGATTAATAATAAACAAAAGCTTTATGAATTAGGTGGAACCCTGCCAGATCGCCACTACAAATGGGATAAGAAAAAGTTGGCTGAAGTGGAAGGAAATGAACACTAATTCCCCCCCACTTTATGAGTGCCGTTGATTTATTGTTTTGGATTTTTTCTGTCCTCTCAGTAGGAGGCGGATTTTGTATGGTTTGTTCCAAGCATCCCGTTTCTGCTGCAATGTTTATGATTATCTCCTTAATTGGAGCTGCCGCTTTATTTGTTCTTTTAGATTCTTTCTTTTTAGCAGTTCTTCAAGTTCTAGTCTATGCGGGTGCAGTTATGGTCTTATTCCTCTTCATTATTATGCTGCTCGATGTTGGACCTGATGCAAGTAAGATTAAATTTTTAAATTGGAAAGCTACTGTTTTGGGGGCTGTATCCTGTTTTTTTCTAGTTTTGGTTTTTCTCGTTGCTGGTCGTTCTTTTGATTCTACCTCTCATTTACTTCCTATCTGGCCGAATTTAGATACCTCGATTATTTCCAACAATTCCATCTTACCTTTTTCTACTGAAATTCCTGCCTTTGGATATGGGCTTATGACAAAATATATGCTTCCAGTTCAAGTTTCTGGCTTTTTACTTCTTGCTGCCATGGTTGGAGTGATCACTTTAAGTAAAAAAATCCCATCAAAGAGATGACCTACAAATTTAAGCAATTATGTTAAGTGTTACTCCGCAACATTTTTTGATTCTTTCGTTTCTTTTGGTTGGAATAGGATTTCTTGGAGTGTTAGTTCGGCGAAATGTGCTGTTAATGCTTATGTCATTGGAATTAATGCTCAATGGTATTAATATTGCACTCTTAACCTTTTCGCGAACAGGCAACAATCTAGATGGTGGGATTTTCGTGTTTTTTATCATGACTGTAGCAGCCGCTGAAGTTGCAGTAGGTTTAGCACTTTTAGTTGCTCTTTTTAAAAAAAGAAAAAGCGTGCTTTCAGATGACATGGGTTTACTGAGGAATTAACTGTTTTATGATAGGTATTGCTCTAGGTATGCTATTCCTTCCACTGCTATCATCAGCGGTGACTTTGTTTTTTCTTCGGAAAAATGGAAATCTTGCCTCATTATTATCTGTATTTACTTCAGCCGGAATTCTTCTTGCTGCTATTTTTCTAATCTTCAGTGGAAACGGTGAAAAATTGGTTTGGGATATGAGATGGTTTGCTATGGGAGGGTGGGAATTACGTTTTGGAATACTCCTTGATTCTCCTGCTAGACTTTTGCTTTTCATTGTAGCTTTTGTTGGTTTTCTGATTCATGTTTTTAGTCTTGGCTACATGGCATCTGACCCTGCACGCCCAAGATATTTCGGTGGTTTATCTCTTTTTATGTTTTCTATGCTCGGAATCACTTTGTCTGATAATCTGATCATGATTTTTGTCTTTTGGGAATTAGTGGGATTTAGTTCTTATCTACTTATCGCTCATTACTTTAAGACTGATGAGGCTGCCAAAGCATCCCGCAAAGCTTTTATTGTAAATAGAATTGGTGATTTTGGTTTTCTCATAGGAATCATTCTTACTTATTGGTCTTATGGGACTGTAAACCTAAATGAATTAGCTGATTTAGCTGATTTTTCTCCAAATTTAGCGACTACCACTCTTTGCTTAGCATTGGCATGTGGCTTCGTAGGCAAGTCCGCTCAGTTTCCTTTGCATGTCTGGCTTCCTGATGCTATGGCAGGTCCTACACCGGTTTCTGCGTTAATACACGCTGCAACAATGGTTGCTGCAGGTATATACTTGCTTTTAAGAATTGATTTCCTTTTCACTCAGGATGTGCTGGGTTTGATTGCCGTCTTAGGAGCGATTATGGGCGTCTATGCTGGTTTCTGTGCTCTTGTTCAAAGAGATATCAAAAAAATTCTAGCTTACTCGACACTCTCTCAATTGGGTTACATGGCAGCTGCTTTTGGTTTAGGAGCGCCTGGTATTGCATTATTTCATTTAACCACCCATGCTTTTTTTAAGGCTTTAATGTTTCTTGGGTCTGGTTCTGTCATTCTAGCCTGTCATCATGAACAGGACATTTTTAATTATGGTGGATTAAGAAAACGAATGCCTGTAACTGCTCTAACTTTTCTAGTGGGAGTGCTCGCTATTTCTGGGGTTAATTTTCTCTCTGGTTATTACAGTAAAGATGCCATCCTCTTATGGGCATATAATTTTAATATGCCCATTTTCATTATTTTGTATATCGGAGCCATCCTCACATCTTTATATATGTTTAGGCTATATTTCATAACTTTTGAGGGTAAGTCTAGGAGTCAAAAAGCTGAAAATGCTACCGAAAGTCCATTAAGCATGAAACTTCCTTTGATCGTACTAGCAGTGCTTTCCATTTTCGGTGGTTATTATTCATTATATCCAAACTCAATCGGTTCTTTCCTAGGTCCAGATTTATCAGCAGTTTCACTTCTTCCTCATCACATGTGGATGGTTGTTTTGGGTACATCTGCATGGGTCATGGGTCTTTTGGTTGCTAGGTTTCTCTTTGCTAATGTCAGTAACCAAGATCCAATTTTCAGTCGTTTTCCTAGTTTTTTTGAAATCTGCCGAAGTAAACTTTTCTTTGATGAAATTTATCAGTTTTCTGTTGATAAAATTATGAACCCGTTTGCACGGTTCATTGAAGTTTTGGAGTTACTTTTCATATCCGGATTATTGGTACGAGGTACCGCAGGTATTACCGCGTTATTCTCTATGCTAGCCAGAGCCTGTTATGTCGGGAAAATTAATACATACGCCTTTTGGTTCGTTTTGGGCACAATCGGATTTTTGTTATATGCCACAAGTTATACGGGGCAGTAAAATTTCATGAGTTTTGATTCAATACTCCTTTTAGGCTCAATTATTGTACCAGCCATTGGCTCGGTTTTATTTATCTGTGGATACCCTCGATCCGATGAACAAATAAAAAAATTGGGGTATTTCTTTTTTGGTTTTCCATGTATTGCAGCAATTATTCTTTTTCTTCGATTTGATAGCACAATTGGTTACAACTTTGAGATTTTCTACGGAAGGATGGGCCTTCAGGAGTTAGGTATTACCTTCCATTTAGGATTAAATGGGGTATCTAGCCCTTTATTTGCAATGGCTGGAATTATTGGTTTCGCGGCTGGAGTGTCTGCCCTGTACTCAGGTGCTGAACGGCTTCGTTTATACCTTTCTCTTTTGGCACTTATGTTATCTGGATTGATGGGTTTGTTTGCTAGCATTGATCTCTTTTTTTATTATTTATTCCATGAGTTTGCTTTAATTCCTACCTTCATAATGATTGGTATTTGGGGAGGGAAAGACAAAAGAAGCATAGCACTTGAAATAACCATTTATCTAACTCTTGGGGCTCTGATTTCACTAGGTGGGTTGGTTGCCCTTAATGTTATGGTCGAAGCCCCTAAGTTTGATTTCCCCAGCCTATCTATGGCATTACAGGATGTGGAGATTTCTGATTCGGCTGCATTTAAAATTTTCGGTCTTCTCTTACTGGGATTCGGTATATTGGTTGCTCTTTTCCCTTTTCATACTTGGGCATCTCGTGGCTATGACACGGCACCTACATCGGTTTCTATGCTACATGCAGGGGTTTTAAAAAAATTTGGTCTCTACGGCTTGATTCAAATCGCATCACCTTTGTTACCAGATGCAGCCATAACCTGGAGCCCCTTGCTGATGTGGTTAGCGTTAGGGAATGTATTAATTGTAGGGCTAATCGCACTTGCCCAAACTAGCTTTAAGACCATGGTCTCATATGGTTCTATCATGCACATGGGATATTGCTTTTTAGGAATTGGCGTCTGCAATGCATTAGGTGCTGGTTCTGCGGTTATGCTAATGTGTGCTCATGGTTTGTCCGTTGCCCTCATGTTTCTTTTAGGAAGTTTTCTCAGGAAGCGATCAGGCACCTTTGAAATGGATCAAATGGGTGGATTAGCGGGTCGCATACCTATTTTAACTTGTTTCACTGTAGCCGCCACTTTAGCAACGATTGGATTACCCGGTTTTGGGAATTTTTGGGGAGAATTTGGGATTTTCCTATCACTCGGAGAAATACCTGAACATAGAATATTTCTTATCCTTGCCGTTTTGGGTATTATCATATCAGCCATCTTTGGTCTTCGTGCCGTTGCCAAAATGTTTTTCGGTCAGGAAAGTAAGGAACTTTCTAACGAGCTGAAATCTAGTCCGCTCAAAGACTTATCAGGTAATGAAATAATTACTGCTTCCTCACTTCTTTTTGCCCTCGTAATTATTGGGTTATGGCCAGCATCCATCTCTGATCGGATTGATTCTGAGATTACAAGCCGCTACAATGATCGCACTTTGTCAAGTTCTTCGATTGTAAGACCATCATGTTGCCCAGCTGAGGTTAACTTACCTCAGTCAATTTCTTCTGAATCTAAGAAATGAGTATGGATATTTACCTGAAATTTGCTCATAACAATCTCTGGGGGGAATTATGGCCGGAAATTCTTTTATGTTTAGGGGCACTTACGGTGCTAGGTCTGGATTTATTTTCCAAATCTCCCAATAACAAAAAAAGAATCAGTATCTTTGCGATTGTCTTTCAATTTTCAATTCTTTGTCTTCATCTGTTAGATTATCTTGTTTTAAGGCACACTTTTGATCGTGAAAGTTTCTCGGGAATGCTCAAGCATGGTATTCACCAGGATCTGATGCGAAGTTTTTTCCTTCTTTCTTCTCTTCTTGTATCAATTATTGCTCACAGATACTTGTTTTTAAGAAATCTACGCTCAGGCGAGTTTCACCACTTAACCATGATCGCTACTGCAGGATTAATGGTACTTTGCCAATCCCAACATTTTGTTATCTTCTTTGTTTCTCTCGAGACTGTTGCTTTATGTTTCTACCCCTTGGTTGCATTCGATCGGGATTCAACGAAAAGCTTGGAAGCTGGTATAAAATATTTAATTTTCGGTGCACTAAGCTCAGCCTTACTTTTATTTGGTATTGTTTTGCTTTATGGTGTTGGTTCAAATCCTGAGGCATGGGGAGCATCTTTATCAGTTATCCCCTCGAATGATCCTTTTTCCTTCAACTTCTTGTACCACCTTCTGGCAGAGAATCCTAATCATTCTATTTTACTTACTGGTGTTGTTCTTATTATATCAGGTATTGCTTTCAAAATAGGTGCTGCCCCCTTTCAAATTTGGGTTCCCGATGTCTACCATGGTGCACCTTTACCCGTGACTGCCTTTTTAGCGGTCTCATCAAAAGCCGCAGGGTTTTTTATTCTCATATCTTTTGTCAATGGGCCATTTGCTGGAATAAGTGATTTTCTTCTTCCTCTTTTTGCTATTGTTGCCACCTTCACGATTTTCTTTGGAAATCTTGCTGCATGTACTCAAAAAAATCTCAAAAGAATGCTTGGTTTGTCAGGCGTAGCTCATGCAGGATACCTTTTGGTGGCAGTCATGGCTTCCATGCTTTTGCCTGGAGAGAGCGATCGTGCTGTTTGGGTGTTATTTTTCTATTTATTTACTTACCTATTGGCTTCATTTCTTGTGTTCGGAGTCATGAGCCTTGTTCAATTAAATGATGATACCGAGCATCAATTTTCAGACTATGAGAATCTGGGCACCAAGAAGCCTTGGGCAGCTTTACTGCTTGTTGTGGGTATCGGCTCTTTAGCTGGTGTGCCACCTCTTGCTGGATTTATTGGTAAACTCCTTCTTTTTTCTTTGGCTTTTGAATCAAAACTTTATTTATCATTAGTCGTTATGGTCATTGGTGTGGTAATATCGATTTATTATTATTTCGGTTGGGTTCGCGAAATTTGCTTTCACCCACGCCCAGTTTTTGAAGATGAAACACCTCAAAAGAATTATTGGTCGGAAGTTAAAAATGTAGGGATTATTAAACCAGCCCTCTTTTGTTTGTTATTTGCATCTATTCTTTTCGGCCTTTGGCAGGGGCCATTTGGTGATGCCTTCTAGTACCACTGAATTCTTTAATGGAACAATTTTTATTTGCCCGGGTGGCGGAATTGGTAGACGCGCCAGATTTAGGATCTGGTATCCTATGGATGTGGGGGTTCGATTCCCCCCCCGGGCACTAAGTTCTTATTCAAGTTAATTGGGTTCAAACACTTAGCTTGTTGATACCTTAGGGCGGTCTGTAAATCCGTCCTTGCTTTGAGTAAAAGCTCTGCCATTATTAATGTATGAAAAACACTTGTCTTTCTTTGGTTAAACAAGGTTGGTTGGGCATGCCATTGTTTTTTGTTGGATTGGTATCGTTAGCTTTCAGTCAATTTGATGGCGAGTCTTCTCAACAAAATGTAAGCCCTGATCAACTGGTTGCTGAAATAAAAAACTTGGTTTCTAAAAATGACGCCGCCCTTAATAATCTAACCGGTGTCGGTAGATTCCTCGACGAGAAGAAAAGTAAGTTCAATTCAGTTTTAAGGAATTCGCTTAGTCTCGGTAATTTGACTTCCGAGGATCGCATATCTTTGGAACAAAAATTTCAAAGCTCTGTTGACCGATTGAGTAAACGATTAGATTCCACAAATGAATCCTTTTCTTTATCACAATCTAATTTAGAGGATGCTAAGGAAATCTTTTCCGATTTGACTGAAACTTTTGCTGGAAGGTTGGAAGAAGCTCAATCTCCTTTGTTCGTTCTTCGAGAGAATATCCTGAAGACTGACATTGAAATTAATGCCTTATCAAAAATGGTGGATGGAGTGGTGGATGATTTCATTTTTGAATCAGATGAGATTATTTCTCAAATAAACGCGATAACACCAAGTCCTGACATTCTTCCTGATACGATCAATACTGCATCTAATATTGATACTGAAGCTAAATCTACTCCAATTCCTCCCTCTCCTAGGCAGCAGCCGTCAACCTCGATTGGTAGAAAAATTGCATCTGTTATTGAGGCTGATCAACCCATTGCTTTTAATGATGTGAATCCTGCCAGTGAAACGAATACCTTCGCCCCTTCTTTCTCTGAGAACTCATCTGATTTGTTTGATCCCTCGGGTGTTAAAAATCCTAACGATCTCATCCTGGAATTAAAAAAAGATTTAGCGATCTCTAGAAATGTACAATCTGAAATGTCGATAGATGCCGCTTCTTTAAAGTCCGATTTACGCAAGGCTTACAGAGAGATTGTCGCTTTGCAAAATAACCTTAATGAATCACAAGCTATCATCAATGAATTGGAGCAGACTAAGCAGTCATTTTATAAAAATGAAGATGGTAGCCGAGCGACTGCTCAAATGGTTAGACAAAAAATTTCAAGATTAGAAAAGGACCTTGAGAGTGCCAAAAGTGAATTAAGCCAAGCTAGGCAAAGCTTGTTGTTGGAGCAGCAACGCTCGAATGCCATGATATCTTCCATCACCACGGAGTTGGAGAGAACCCGTAAAGAATTAGACTTTGCCCGCCAGGCAGTACAGGGCAATGGGGTTACTTATGATCAGCTTGCAATGCTTGAGCAGGAATTAGCTAAAGCAAAACAGGCTTTGAGGTCTGCCCATAACCAAAGTATAGAACCAAATGAGTCCGATTATTCAAAACTACAAGAAGAATTACGTAAATCCCTATCTGAAATTGCGAATATGGAAATTGAGCTTTCCAAACACCAAGCTCTTAAAGATGAGTTACAAGAATTGAAAGTTGTTGTCGCCTCAAGCAATGGGTTGGAATCTAAAGGGGACGGAAGCGGAAGAATATCTGCAAACTATGTGAAAAAGCTACTTGTTGAATTGGGAGATGCAAAAGAAGAAATTGCTCAACTTAGGAAAGGAGCAGGTGAGCAGAAAGGAGATCTTTCTGTTGTCGTTGATGAGTTAGAGAGAAAGCTCAAAAGAACGAAGGATGATTTAGATGATGCAAGACAAGAAATCGAGTCTAATCAAGAATCACTTGCTAAGAGAGAGCTAGATTTCGCCAACACCATAAAAATTTTGGAGGAAGAGGCTGAAATAGCTCAAGCAGTTCTTCAACAGGCAGCAGATGGTAAAATTTCAGCCTTTCCTTTTATTAGCGAAATGGAAGATGACTTGGCCGCATCTGAATCAAGAATCCGTTTGCTCTCAGATCAATTTGCCCAAGAGCAGAAAAAAGCATCTGAGGTCATAACTGGTCTTCAAGAGGAACTCGAATTAGCTAAAGCTCGTCAAAAAAAATCTTTGGATCAACTAGAAAGGAGGGAACTTGAGCTTACGGGCAAGGATGAAGAACTAAAGAATTTGAATCGGCGTCGCAAAGATTTAGAGGAAGAACTACAAGTTGTGAAAGTCATTGCTGGTCAGTTACAGGACCTTAATAAAGTCCTTGAAGAGACTAAAGAAGCTCAAAGTTCCCAAAGTCAAACATCGGACGAGGTTGTTGACTCTCTCAGAGACGAATTGAATAAAGCAAAAGTTGAGCTTGTTGTTTCCCTAGAAGAGAAAGAGAAAATGCAAAAAGAATTTTCTGACAAAATATTTAGCCTTGAACGGCAGCTTGATGACTCCAGAAACGAGATGATCGAAGAACAAGAACTGTTTTACGATAGTTCTGAAGAATCTAAAAATTTGATAGTCGAGCTTAGGAATGAGCTCAAAGTTGCTAAAAGCCAAGTTGCTAAAATGAAAGCATCTGGTTTCACCGAATCAGTTGAAACCAAGCAAGCGGTTTCCCAATTACAAGAGGCACTTGGTACTATTCGCATTTTAAAAGAAAGCCTAGAGGATGCAGAGAGAACCAATTTGGAATTAGATAATCTTCGGGCAGATTTGGCTGATTCTATGTCCACTCATCTTGAGGAGTTGCAAAATTCTGATAATGAAAAACAAGCACTTGCTCAAAAAATTTTAGATTTAGAAACTGAAATCGATGTTCTTAGGGAACATTCTACCCATACAGGGGTAGCTCAATTAAATGAAAGTGCTATTCTATCCCAAAAAGTAGCTTCAACATCATCTGTAAATAAAGATTTATTGCGTCAACTCGCTGATGCTGAATCAATTGGAATTAGTTCACTTGTTGACCTCGAGGATGAGATTGCTGAATTAAGGGGAGTCAATGAGGATTTACGTAGTCAAATCGAGCAGATTAGTGGTTCGAGTAATGGTAATAAAATTAAGGATTTAGAAAATGAGCTCGCTCAAACAAAGTGGAAATTACAATCTCTTACTTCTGGTTCCAAAGAGTCAGAAGAAGATTTAAACAATCTGCTTGAAGTTGAAAATGCAAACCTTAGGGAGGAACTTGCCAGCATCAAAGAAAGGCTAAATTCAGCAGATCCTTACAACTCTAGTAATGCTCTAAATGACTCAGAGGAACTTGTTACCCTCCAAGTATCCTTAGACCAGGCACTAGCTAGAATTGAGGAACTAGAGTCACAGATTTCTAGCGGTTCTGGTGTGGGTTCTTCTGATTTAGTAACTGCCCTCGAGGGAAACCTGATAGAAGCTGAGCAAACCATTGCAAATTTGCAATCTGAAATTGATACTAAACGAACTTCTCAATCCGACCTTCTTGCTAAATTAGAGGATGCATTTGAGCGAATCCAATTACTTGAATCTAAAAATCAACCAAGTCCGGTAATAGCATCCTCAGAATGGGAAAAAATGGAGAAAGACTTAGACGAATCTAAGATTAAGATTTTAGAATTGGCTGAAGAAATTTCTTTATTGAGCCAATTACAACTAGATTCACCTGCTAATGGTAAACCAATTGAAGATGTTTCCTCTATGCAGGATGAAATCAATTCTTTACGATCCGAATTAACCATTTCTCAAGAAATGCTCTCCAGTTTACCATCCGAAAATGAACTTCTTGCTATGCAAATGGAGATTGAGTCACTTCGCCAAGAACTAGCGAGTAAAGATGGTGTGCCCGAGCAAATTTCAAACCCGGATCAAACTGAACTTGAGGATCAATTGAAAACTGCTGTAGCTGAAAGTTTTGATCTACAAATGGAACTCGAAAGGACATTGGATAGATTAGCACAATTAGAGAAAGCATTTGAAGAGAATAGTGATTCCTCTGGGTTATCGAGTTCGGATGCACAAGCCCGTATCGATCAGCTTACGCTCGCTCTCCAAAATTCTGAACAGCTAAGGGAAGAAACCGAAGATTTAGTTGTAGAACTAGAAAAGAAGGCTCGCCAAGATGATCCAGGCGATTTTTCTGAATCACCAGAATTTATTGACCTTCAGAAAGAAATGGTAGCACTTCAAAATGAGCTTCTAATGCTTCAGGATTATGAAGATCCTCGTTTAGCTGAACTTGAGGAAGCTTTGGCCGGAAAGAAAATTGAATTTAATAACCTTCAGTCTGAGTTAACGAACACGAAATCTGAGTATGATCGTCTTTCAGCAAGAGCAAGTGCTTTAAAGAATGAAAATTCCCGTCTCAGGAATCTGTCGATGAATCGTGATGAAGGCACAAATGAAAACTCACTTGCATTGCTTAATGCGAGGATATCAAATTTAGAATCTGAAAATTCTGCTTTACTTACCCAACTATCCGAGAAGGAAAAAAGAATTTCTGGATTAAAGCTTGATCTCAGTTCGAATCTTACTGGAGGTAATGAGAAATTATTACTGGTGCAGCTTGAAGAATTAAGAAACCAACTTACTATTTCGAAGGGAAATGAGGATCGTTATCTCTCCGAAAATAGATTAATTCGCGATGAATTAAATCAGATGCGTTCTAGACTCAAAAATACGCAAAATAGCTCCAGTCCTGTCGAAGCTAATTTATCTATCGAATTAGAACGAATTCGTTCTGAAAATGCTAATTTAAAAAATCAATTGTCTTTAGCTAAAAATCTTTCCAATAGGGATCGTTTTGAGGAGCAAATTCGTGAATTATCTGAATCTAACATGAATGCCCAGGTTATGCTGAATCAAGAAAGAGCCGTGGTTGATGAGCTTAAGAGACAACTTGCAGATGCTCGTGAAATTAAACGAGAAGTATTGGAAAGAGGGAAATCCTCTAGACTTAAAAGTGACTTACTTAACGATGAATTAACGGATGCTCGTTTACGGATCGGATCATTGGAACAAGCTCTCGTTTCAGCTCGAAATGCAATCAGGGTTTTACAGGATGGAGGGTCTGTTTCATCTATGATCCCAGTCAGCTCTCCGCTAACTACTAATTTTTCTTCACGAAATAGTCGATTCGGCAGGACAGCCTCTCCTCTGCCTGCCTCACCTCGTGGCTCTTCTACTTTACAACCTCGTTTTTCTCGTCCTTCATCTACCCTTTTCATACCTGGCTCTAATGATTTACCATCCATAAAAAATACCTCAGGGGGAAGCTCCAATTTGAAGGTTACAGCTAAGGTCAAGTTTTTGGATAACAAAACACGTCCCGCTGCTTTTACTGAATTTTTTGTAGTTGAAGATGACCTTCAGACGATACTCAGGAGTGAAAATATTGGCCTGCCTAGGTCGGAAGGCATCCAAAGCTTTGCAGAATATTGGGCTCGTTCAGTGCAACGAGGGTATAAATTCCCTGGTGCGGCTGCGAAAATTAGAAATGCACTCGCAAGAGCTAGTTTGAGAAGGATAAAAACGAATTCACTTGGAGAGGGTAATATTAATAATTTACCTCGGGGTAACTACTATCTAGTTGGTACCTCACCATTGGGACAAGTCGGAGTAGTTTGGTCCAAGGCAGTCAGTCTTAACGATGGTGACAATATGATTGCTCTTAATTTAGCTGATGCTTCTTGGGCTCAGTGATCTTGTTTGAAGTGCTAGAGTCTTTTTAAGGCGTTCAGGTATTTTTTCGCTTCAATGTCACCTGCTTGTACTGCTTTTTGAAGATAATCTTTTGCTTTTGTATTATTTTTTGGGACACCCTGCCCAAGGAAATTCATTATCCCCAAATACCTTATTGATGTGGGGTCACCCATCTTAAATCCTTTTAAAAAGTATTCTTGGGCGTTTGCATATTTCTTGTTTTGGTAATTTTTGAGTCCTTCTTTACGATTTAAGAGAATTTCAGAAGAATCTTCTTTTTTATCTAGATTTACCAAATTAGATTGTTTGTATTCGTATTTGTTGCTTTTGGAGTCATCAATGTCAGAGTTTTTATAAGGTGATTTGAGCAATGTTTGAAACCTTCTGAGTTGTACTTTAGCTTCTTCTGAATCGTTGAGTGCTGCTTTCTTCAACCATGCAACTCCATGTTTCAGGTTTCTTTCAATACCGTCTCCCATGGACAATCTCATGCCAAGGGTTAATTGTGCTGAAACTAACCCTCTGTCTGCTGCAGCTCGAACCCAACGATTGGCATAATCTTCGTTTTTAGAAACACCATCACCAAATATGTACGCAAGACCAAGATAAAACATGGCTAGGGGATTCTTTTGTCTAGCAGCTCGAGAACACCACATGACTCCTCTTTTAACATCTCTTTCATGACCTGAACCTGATAGATAAATAACTCCAAGAGTAGCCTGAGCAGTGGGAAAGCCCTTATTTGCAGATTCTAAAATGTTTCTAATTCCTTTTTCAGTATTTTTTGGGGGGTGATCAATTTCCATAAGACCTAGGCAAAAAAGTGCAAAGGGATTTTTGGATTTTGCTAACTCACGTAAATTGGAATGAAGGTAGGCCTCGTCGTATAGGAACTGGCTTCGGTCAAAATTACCTTTTTCCAGATGTATTGATGCAAGAGTTGCCATTCCAATCCCGCTTCCGTTTTTAGTTGCTGTTTTAGCCCATCTTTCAGCTTCCCGAAGTTGAATTGATAAGCCCTTTTCTCCATACTTATAAAAAAGAGAAAGCACTCCTTGATAATAGCTGTCCCCTTGTAATGCTTTTGATTGAATGGATTCTAGAGATTCTTTAAAGATACTGGATGACGCAAGTAAGCTTCCTGAAAACTGAGACAAGAGTAAAAAACAAAAAAATGAAAACAGCTTAAATAGGGTAGGTTTATTCTTCGGAATTATCAGTGCGTATATGGCTATTGGGTTTAACATTGAAAATTAAACCTCTCTAAATTAACTCAATCATCAAGGTGAAAAACAAGGGAACTTTTTATAATTGTAATCTTTGCGATTTTGAGTGGCATTCAATAGATGGGCATACTTGCCCAATATGTAAAAGAATAGATAAGGGCAATCCCGAAAAAGAATTCAGTTACGATGATTTGAATGGGAGAATGTTTGGTACTGGTCTGAGAGGGAAGCGAATGGGCAAAATTTATTCATCCATTGGATTAATAACCTTGGTATATATAATATACGCTCTGCTGAAGGGGTAAGGGGTAATTTAATTCAGGTCATTGGCAGGATTTTGTTTATTCTTAGGCAAGAAAGGATCTATAAAAGCCTTAGTGAAATCATACCCATCTTCAAAGTCTTCAAGAGAGTCATTTTCGGTTCTCCCTAATATTCCATGTTCAACTAAGTTGAAAACAATTTCCCCAAAGTCTTTACATTGCCGAACATTCCAATGATCCATTATAGTCTTAGTCATTGGACCGAATCTTTCTAGCGCGTACTCTCTAATTCCTTCGAGTAATTCATTCCCTGAAACATGTCCACTTTTAGAATTTTTGCTTTTCTCCGAAGCTTTCAATGTGTGGTCTAAAGCCTCACGGATAAAATAATAGGCACCTTTCCCATAGCGGTTATCTTGATTATGGATTTCACTAATCACATCTGGAAAGTTTTTATCGCTCATTAGTCTAGTTTTTTATAATAAGTAAGTTCGATAATTGTTATTCACTTAATTTAAACTATCAACGCGAATTTTATGAAAGTTTCCTATTCCTTAGCAAAAGATCGTGCCTCGCCGCACTGCATTTCATGGACCTATCGTAAGAAAAGGTATAGAAAATTTTTCCGTACTCGAGTTGATGCCTTTAGCTTTAGAAACCAAAAAGAAATGGAGCTTGGAATCAAAGATAGGGAAGCAATCGAAAATGAAGTTATTTTTATGGTTCTTTCCGAAATCAAAGAAAAACTGTTAAACTTGGATGAAAGAATTGGGAGAATGGAAGAATCTCTTATTGATCAGGAGGAATCCATGCGAGAAATTCGTAAACCTCCTGCGCCCAAAATTCTCAAAATTACAGAAGCTGCCAAAGTTTTGAGGATATCACGTAGGAAGTTGTATTACTTGCTCGATAAGAAAGTTTTTAAAAAGTATAAACTTCCGCATACGAGAACAACCTTTATCAAGCTTGATGAAGTGGAAAAAGCACTAGGATCCTCAAATATTGAGGATTTATTAAATTAATCCTGTTTTGACTTTTAAAAAATTCTTTTGCTTCAAGTAAACTGTTATGACAAGAGAATATTCACTAAACTAAATATATTATGAGTAAAAAATTCCCTGGAGGAGTAGCTACTGGAGATGCCGTACAGGCAATCTTCTCTGACGCCAAAGAAAACGAATATGCATTACCAGCTGTCAATGTGGTGAATTCGCATACTGTCAATGCAGTTTTAGAAACTGCTGCATCAGTTAATTCACCTGTAATGGTACAGTTTTCAAATGGTGGAGGCCAGTTTTTCGCTGGAAAAAGTTTAGATAATCAGGCACAAAACGCTGCGGTTGCTGGTTCTGTTTCTGGAGCCATGCATGTACACGCAATGGCAAAAGCTTATGATGTGCCAGTTATTCTGCATACCGATCACGCCGCCCGGAAATTACTTCCATGGATTAACGGTTTACTCGATGCTAGTGAGAAATTTCACGAGAAAGAAGGGAAATCTCTCTACAGTTCTCACATGTTGGACCTTTCTGAGGAACCTATCGATGAAAATTTGTCCACTTGCAAAGAATATTTTCAAAGAATGAATCATTTAGATATGACAATTGAAATTGAACTTGGTGTAACTGGTGGCGAAGAAGATGGTGTGGATAATACTGATATTGATAGTGCACGTCTCTACACTCAACCAGAAGAAGTCAATCAAGCTTATGAGACTCTTTCTCCTGTGAGCGATCGTTTTACCGTTGCTGCAGCCTTCGGGAATGTACACGGAGTTTACAAACCCGGTAATGTTGAGCTTACTCCAATTATCCTTAAGAATTCTCAGGAATTTGTTAAAGAAAAACACGGTCTTTCCGGGAAACCCATAGATTTTGTTTTTCATGGTGGTTCAGGTTCATCTCGAGAACAAATCCGTGAGGCAATTAGCTACGGTGTGGTTAAAATGAACTTAGATACAGATATGCAGTGGGCATTTTGGGATGGGGTTCATGGATATTACAACCAAAACCGGGATTACTTGCAGGGGCAACTTGGTAACCCAGAGGGTGATGAAAAACCCAATAAAAAATTCTACGATCCAAGAGCTTGGTTGCGTGCTGGTGAAGTCGCGTTTGTGGATCGTCTTAAGCGGTCTTTCGAAGACTTAAATTGTTTAAATCGTAATTAATTCCTTGGTTCACTTATTTGATTAAAATTAATAAAATGTATTTATTCTTTAAGTGCATTTGTCTGCTTTGTATTTTACTTTAAGTTTTTACGATCAATTTATACTTATCCAGTTCAATTATGAAAAATACAAGTGATGCTTCTTTACCCAAGCGAGTCGTCCGTACCATTACATTAACTGATGACGATTTAAACATGCTAGATCAGATTGAGCGGGTTATTTCTAAAACAGGGCAACGTGTTAAAACTGATTCAAAATTAATAAGGTCGGCTATAATCGTGGCATCCAAAGCTTTGCATGGAAAGCCTTACGACATTAACGAAATTGCTGAAAAAGTAGTACGCGAAGATGGTCGTTCTATGAGTAAACTAATTTCTAAATAAACATTTTTGATGAATTTAGTTCCAAATCTCGTCAATTAATTCCTGCATTGATTGAGATCTAAAATTGAAGGACCTTCCGTTTACTTCGATGGATGTTTCATTTCCAGTAAACAAATAGACGCTGCGGTGGGGTTTGGAACCCATCAGAAATGCAAATTCTTGTAGGCTTTCAGGTTTCATTGTAACTTTAATGACACCTATTGAGGAATCTGTTAGTGCAGCAAGTGCATGACCTATTCCGTCAGGAGCTCTTTGTGCGATTATTGGATAAGCCCCAATGGCTTCTTGAAATTCCTTTTTCCATTTTTCTCGATTTTTACCAAATAAACTTAGTGTGTGAAAACAGCGTAAAAGCGAAGAATTTCCTGAAGGCATGGAATGGTCGTACCATTGTTTTTGAGGAATGAGGCATCCGTTAAGCATGTTTGGGTCTGATGTATAAAAACCAGCTAACTGAGTGTCTTTGAATTTCTCGACAGCTGCCTCTAATAAAATTTCAGATTTTTCAAACCAATTTTGGCTGTCTTTAATGTCAAAACCTTCACATATTGAGGCAAAAGCGAGCATTGCTTCCGTCCAATGAGCGTAGTCTTCAAGAAAGCCCCAATGGCTTTGCTGGTGATCTGGGTACAATATGGAAAGAACCGTGCCATCAACACCTTTAAAAGAAGATTCCATCCATTTTAGTAAGCACTCTGCTTTTTTAATCAATATTTTGTCAGAAAAAGCGATTCCTGCATCGACATAAGCCCGAACAAGCAGTGCGTGTTGAGAGCAGGACCTTTTTTCATCTTTTTGAGGTGAAGAAAGACCATTCCTGTTAAGTCGTAGCTTTTCTAAGCTATCTTCCAATATATCCATTGCTATTCGATCCTGAATAACGATTCTTGGTAGGTAGAGTTTATTAGGTGTTTCTGCAAAAGTCCCCCAAGTCAGTATTAAATCTTTAGCTAGTTTTTCCCCTAAAACATTTGATAGCTCTTTTTCTGTCCAAAGATAGAAAGCCCCCTCCATTTGATCAAATTCAGCTGAAATAGAATTTGCAAATCCAAGTTCTTGTGAACCCAATTCCTCTTCAATCCAATTCAAAGTTCTGACAACTATTTTTCGATCACGGTTTTTTTTAAATTTTCTAAATGAACGAGCATAGGTGGATACGAGCAATGCATTATCAGACAACATTTTCTCAAAATGTGGTGACTTCCATTTTTGATCCAAGGCATAGCGAAAGAACCCACCATGGACATGATCAAATAAAGCTTCGTTCGCCATCGCACCTAAGGTTTTATCAAGGCAATTATTTACTTGATCGTTCAATGCAGTATTGTTGCGAAGTGCATTTGCCTCAGTTATAGATAGGAGAAAATCAATCTTCATTGAGGAAGGAAATTTAGGAGCAGGGGTAAATCCACCAAATTTATCGTCATGAGCATCACAGAGACTTTTGCACCCATGAATTAGAAGGTGAGTACCCCAATCTCGTGGGTCTGTTATGGACGCATTATTGGAGTGTGAAAGATTTGCTAAGGCGTTTCTACCATTCTCTTCTAATTCCTGACGATTTTTCCGAAAATGCTCTGCAATCCTCATTAATACCTGGGGCCATGGTGCAATATCTTGTCCAATATCTGTTTTTGGGAAAAATGTACCACACCAAAAAGGAGAACCATTTGGTAAACAAAATGCATGAAGTGGCCATCCTGCAGACTGGTTGAACATTCGGGCAGACTCCATATAAAGGTGATCCACATCTGGTCGTTCTTCCCTGTCAACTTTGATGCAAATAAAATGTCGATTCATGATGGAAGCAATATAGTCATCCTCATAGTTCTCGCGTGACATTTGGCGACACCAGTGACACGAGGAATACCCAATTGAAATGATAATTGGTTTATCAAGCTTTTGGGCCAATTCAAATACTTGGTCTTCCCATGGATGCCACTCAACTGGCTGTTCTGCCAATTCATTCAGATAGGGACTCGGTTGCTTGTGAAGAGAATTCGGCATTCTTAAATCGCTGTTTAGGATACAGACAAACTTACTCTTCCCAAGCCTGAATACATTTTTGTTTTTCACATTGTCCTTCAATGTCTTGGCGATTACGGAATAGGTATGCCAGAAATTCGTATTCTATCTGATCAGGTAGCCAATCAAATTGCGGCAGGGGAGGTTGTTGAACGTCCGGTTGCTGTTCTTAAAGAGCTTGTGGAGAATAGTTTAGACGCCGGGGCAAGCAGAATTGAAATCGAGTTTCGAAATGGAGGTAAATCCTATCTACGTGTGGAAGATGACGGAAAAGCAATGTCTCCAGACCAAGCTCTTTTGTCCCTTGAAAGGCATGCAACTAGCAAGATTCGTAAAGCGAGTGATTTGAATAGTGTGGAGACATTTGGGTTTAGAGGTGAGGCACTGCCATCAATCTCAAGCGTTAGCCGGTTTATTTTGCGAACTAGACCTCTTTCATTTTCTGAAGGAACAGAGATTTTAATCAACGGAGGCAAAATGGTACATTGCAAAGAATGTGGAATGCCCCCAGGCACGAGAATCGAAGTCTCTCATCTTTTCAATTCAGTTCCGGGTCGTAGAAAGTTTCTAAAAACTGAGGTCACTGAAGCAGCCCACCTGATACATATGGCCAAGCTTTATGCCTTGGCTCACCCAAGCGTCACTTTCTCCTTGATTGAAAATGGTCGTTCTCTTTTTCGCTCTCCTGGTTGTGAAAGTCCTGCAGAAAGAGTGCGGGAAATTTTTGGACGTGTTTTAGCTGAGTCTCTTGAACCGATAGATAAATCAGGACAGGGGTTTTCACTTTCCGGTCTTATTGCAAGACCTGGGCAAAGCCGCTCTACCCGTAAAGAAATGATTTTTTTCGTTAATCAAAGGCCGGTGGAAAGCAAAACAATTTCTTACGCGGTCATGGAAGCTTTTCATACCTTTATTCCTAAGGGCAGATTTCCGCCTGCTATTTTATTTTTGGAAATCGATCCCGAGGCGATTGATGTCAATGTCCATCCATCCAAAAGAGAAATCCGTTTTAGAGAAGAGCCAAAAGTAAGGAGATTTATTCTTCAGAGTATTCTTTCTAAGAATAAGGAAATGACTGGTCATTTAATGGCTGAAGAAGAGGAGGAAGTTGCCAACAAGAATGAAGATGAAAAAGCAGAGGAAATTCCTCAGATTGATGCTAGAGCTCTTGAGCTTTTTGGTTTGAAGCATCCTCCTTCCCTAAACTCGAAAAGTGAATTTACCGAAGACAAAAAATCTTCTGTTCAGAACCACATCGGTCCAAGGCAAGAGAATCAGCGAAGTATTCAAAAGACCCAAGATAATGAAATAATTAGTCAGACTCTAGTTGGGACAAGAAGAGACCTTGGTGCTCAATGGCGACTACTCGACAGAATGCACGGTGACTTAGTCATTTTTTCTACTCGTCAGGGAGTGGTTGCCCTTCATGCAAGGGCTGCTTATGAGCGAGTCAGATTAGAGCAGTTGGAAGATAATTTAAGAAGTCGCAATGCTTGTGTTTCTCAATCGCTCCTCCTTCCGGAAGCTCTTGAGTTTGATGGAGTTGATCGAGCCAATTTAGAAGCCAGTGCTGATAAACTAAGAGAACTCGGTTTTATCTTAGAGGAATTCGGCCGAAATTTCTATCGTTTAGAGGGATGTCCAACATGGGTACAGCCCGAGCTTGCATCTAAATTTTTAAATGATTTTCTTGCTATTGCTCGGGAGTCCTCGGGCGAACCGAAGCTCGAATCTTTTGCCCGAGAAGCTCTTGAACGACAGGCTAACTACCGGCTTGAAACCAGCGATGATTTCTCAGACGAGGAAATAATTGATCTGACTGCGCGTTTGTTAAAATGTAGAAATCCTTATGTTTGTCCCAAGGGGCGCCCCGTTTATTTTGAAATTCCATTGAGAGATTTTGAATCTCGCTTTAAACGCAAACTTTAGTTTCTTTAATCTGTCTTCAATTTGTGAAAATTAATTATGAGCAAATCTTCAATATTCATTATTCCATTCTTCCTCTTGATTTTGTTGGCCAACCTTTCAT
>Ga0255758_10001157_pt1 | contig 27940 bp, 32 predicted proteins | sample 011ome_24_FD_179958 | JGI IMG/M metagenome (GOLD analysis project Ga0255758, IMG submission 179958) | Coastal salt marsh microbial communities from the Groves Creek Marsh, Skidaway Island, Georgia - 011513CT metaG (version 2) | ecosystem: Environmental > Aquatic > Marine > Intertidal zone >...
GCAATTATGGGCGTTAATCTACTTGATATGAATACTGGAAATCGTTCGAAGTTACGAAATCCTGCATATGAAGAGTTGAAAAAGTTGAGAGGTAATCAGGCGAAACTTGAATATCATTACTTGACTTTGAGGAACCAAGGAAAGATAGATGAATTTCTGGACTTCTTCCCGGAATATACGGAAGATTTCAATATGTATGAATGCAAAATCATGAATTTCACGCATACGCTCTTTGATCGTTATTTGTCATGTTACCTACGACAAGAGAAGCCATTACGTCAATATGACCCCTGTTACAAGACCCATATGTATGCAATTCACGAGGACTATATGAGCAATCATGAAAAGACGACTATGAATACAGTTGAAAAATATGTTCGCTGTATTCCGGAAGCAGTTTTGATGAGTTCTGTCAATACCGAGTTTTATAGACAGAATGTTCAGTTATAAAAAGTAAATAAAAATAATGTAGAAAGCAGAAACAATGAAAAATAGAAAGCAGAAACAATAAAAAATAGAAAGCAGAAACAATAAAAAATATTAAGTATGTAATTTGTTTAATAAATTGTATTTTTTATTCGATGAAAAGTTGCTCTATTTCTTTGAACAATATGATACCATCATCACATGCTGATTTGATATCTTTCACGATGACTTCTTTATCAACTTCCTGCTTGTAGGCAATACGAATAATACTGTAATCATCATGTGGATGCTGTTTTTGGTAACCAATATATGACAAGGTAGATTGTTCTTCGTAAAACTTGGTGTAGAGCAGGTATTCTAGACATTTCCCGAAAGTGTGATCTTTTTCAAACAATATGATATCGAAAGAGTTATCAATGTTTGTATCAGATACATTAATTTGCACAGTTTCGTTTTTAAATGTTTCAAGACTGTCATAAATGATTTTGCAACTTTTTTTAACAAGCTCATAACAGGTGAAAATACCAACTGTTTGTACTGTGAAATCATAACTGTTTTTAAGGAAAATACGTTTTGCGTCTAAATTATACCAATCATTTTTAATATACTCGATATCCTGCTTGCTCATATCTTCATTCTTGGATAATTCTTTTTCTTTGATATTCCACTCTTCATCCACCTTGTCCTTGTCTTGCGTAAATCCGTAACATGAAGCACACGCAACATTGAACATATAGTCTTGTTTTGCTGAAGCCTTACTGATTTTACACGTCAACTTAATCTTTTCTCCAGGAATATCTCCAGAAATGCGAGGCCGTAGTCGCACAAAATCAATAAACTGGTTGGTGATGCTATTTTTTGGGAATATGTTTTCCACCTCCTTTTGGGGCATATATGATTTTGTGACAACATCATACAATTTAAAGTCCTCTGTAGTGACATACTTCATAATGTTTGTGGTATTTTCTTCGTCTAGAGTTAATATAAAATTTTCAATTGGAAAATCGGGGTCAGTTATATGGATAGGAATACAACTAAGTCGTTGCTTAAGGATCTCGTTGTTTAAACGTGTTGTATTTATTTCAATACTCGCTTCGCATTCTTCATACGGATAAGTTTTAAACACGCATAATTCAATATCAGACAAAATGGTCCTTCTTAGAGTATTGGCGATGGATACATCTACATTTTGTAATGTAAATTGTAGAGTATCATTATCCAGGAATATATTGTCGATTTGCGGATTCATTTTTATACTATAATAAATACATTTTAAATTATTTCAATTTTATATAAAATAATATTTGTAAACTATATATTATGCCATTTAATAGTGCAACTGACAACAAATCTCAATCAGATAGAATGTATGAATTATTGAATCAAAAATCTTTTGGATATATGAGCGATAAGAGAAAAGGAGGTGTGGAAGCGTGTGATACTGACTATAATAATATTTCAAGGTGTAACACTAAAGAAACGGCTTCCTATTCTCGTAAGTACACTTCCCCCATATTAGTTCATACTAACGGAAAGCCATCGTCAGTAATAACATCATCACAGAATACAGAAAGGATAGCAGTAGACAGGTTAACTTGCACATCATGTGATTCCGATGATGAAGATAACGTAAATCAAAAACGAAGTAGTTATGCGAGATATTTAGCTAAACAAAAAAAAGATAAAATATAAGTTAAAGAATGCAAATATATATAAAGTAAGTAAGTATGGATGTTCTCTATTATAGTAATTATTGTAAACATAGCAAAGAGTTATTAAGTGCAGTTGCGAAATCGATTATCAAACAAAATTTATACTTTGTATGTATTGACAAAAGGATTAATAAAGGTGGTGTCATTCATGTTGTCATGGAAAATGGAAAAGACATAAAACTACCGGAGATTATAAAAACAGTACCTTCTATGATTTTATTTTCTCGAGGCAATCTGTTACTCGAAGGAAATGATATTTACAACTACATTAAAACGTTTGAAAAAAAACATCAAATACATAACGATGAACCTAGTGAGTTTTCACTAAATTACAACTCATTCAGTTCGGACTCTTATAGTTATTTAGACACAGATCCCGAAGATATGAATGCAAAAGGAAACGGCGGAATAAAGCAAATGCATAATTATGTAGCTGTAGAAGAGTTTGATGCAATCACAACACCTCCCGAAAATTATCAGTCCAATAGAATATCATCGTCAGACGATAGCGAGCTGAATAAGTTTATTGAACAGCGTGAAAAAGATATACCAAAGCATAAAAATCCACTAACGGGTAGAGATGTATGAATTAAGTAATAAGTTATAATAGCTTAAAGATTTCACGAACCTATTATATAATTATGTCTAGTCCATACTTGCCAGCATTTAATAATCAGTTTCTTGAATTTATCGAAGATATTTTAAGATTGTTCCCTAATGATCCTGATATCATCGCCAGTAAAAATAGTCTACTTTTAGTGAAGCGTGTAAATCCGCGCCTTATCATCATGACATGGAGGGATCTAATTGCAACTCCATATCAACAGCAAATTGAGGAAGGTGGTATCGACTTCTTTTTGCAAAAAGATTATAGTGAGGATTTGAAAAATGCACAAGATGTTGAAAAGACACTAGCTATTATTGAACGCTTACGAACACCTCTGAGAAATTTGCATGAAAGGGATAAAGATATGGCTATGAAATATATTACAAATCTAACAAAACTGTCTTTGATGTACAGATAATTTTTCAAAAAATTGATTTAAATCATGTTTACTATATGTATAGTAAAAACATGATTAGTAGGGGAATTTTTAAATTTATGAATAAGCCGATACAGTATACGCTAGGGCGATGGGGAGTTTTATGTGAAGATAGGAAGAAAATTGTCATAGATAGAGCAAATGTTGATCACTGTGGTCCTTGTGGTACAGACAACGTGATTAACGTGGACGAAAGAATGAAGGAAATAGAGAAAAATATTGAATTTTATAAGTTCCGTGCTGATTCAACAAATAATAAGCCTAAGAGATAATAATTAAGTTTATTTGATTAACAATATAAATATATAATCCATTAAATAATTACATGCAAGAAGAAAGTATTCCAGTTAATGAGTTAAAAGAGGATAACGAGGTATTTGTGGAGGATGTAAGCGACAGTGATGATGAGGTTGCTCATGAAGCTACGAGCAAAAATGTGGAGGTGGAAGAAACCAGTAAAAACAAGTTTGAGAAAATTATTAGTGATTTTGTGCGTGATTTGAAAACTTCTTTTCCGGAGTTTAAAGATCAGATTTCTACGTACTACGATGAAGAAGGTAATTTGAGAACAGGTATGTTATATGATCATTGTAAATCGGTATATCCTGAGCGATTTTTTGATTTTCTTTATAAAAACGAAGACGCTATATCTGATGGGTCTTCCAATATAGAAATTCTGCCTTCTATTGATTTGAAAACAATATGGGCAGTCGAGGGACTTACAGATAGCATCAAGGATACTATTTGGAAATACTTACAACTGGTTCTTTTTTCAATCGTCGGAGATGTGGATGATAAGAGCATATTCGGTAATACTGCGAAAATGTTCGAGGCAGTTGATGAAGATGAGCTGAAAAGCAAAATGGAAGATACCATGAAGGATTTGTTTGACTTGTTCCAGAATGGTACAAATGATGAAAACGACGAGAATTCCGGTTCTACAGAAACTCCCGAATTTTTGAACCCTGAAAATATGCAGGAACATATTTCGTCACTCTTGGGAGGAAAACTGGGTCAGTTAGCTACGGAGATTGCAGAGGAAACTGCAAAAGAATTTGAAATGGACATGGATGGAGCAACCGATAGCCAAGATGTGATGAAAAAATTGTTGTCCAACCCACAGAAGCTGATGAAATTAGTGAAGAAGGTAGGAGGAAAATTAGACGATAAAATGAAGTCTGGAGATATCAACGAAGGTGAATTGATGAAAGAAGCAGGAGAGTTGATGAAGAAAATGAATGGAATGCCTGGAATGAGTAATATCAGTGATCTTCTCAAAGGTGCTGGGGTAGGAAAGGGCGATTTGAATAATATATTGAAACAAATGGGAGTACCAAATGGAGGAAAAAATGCCAAAGTGAATATGAGTGCTTACAACAACATGATGCGGAAACAGGAAGCTATAGAAAAGGCGAAACATCAAGCAAAAGCGCATGTAGAAAAACGGAGAGAGCAACAACGATTGAAGGAGGAAATGGAGGAAAGAAAGCGTAACCATATAGCTCCCACCAACGACGACATAGATACCCTAATGAAACAATTAAATTTAGAAGATGACGAACCATCCTCGGTTCCAGTGAAATCATCATCATCTAACAAAAAGAAAAAGAAAAAAAATAAAAAGTAAAATAAAATTATCCCAATAATGTATAATGCCCGATATCATATGGCTAAATAAACCATCTGTTTTGGTTAAAGAAAAATATATTACTGAATTGATTCCAAAATCATATATGAGCAAGTCGCAGAAAATAAATGCTGTGACACGTCTCATTATACTTATTACTGTTCTCTCATTTGTGTTCACGGGAAGAATATCTTTTTTAATGAGTGGAGTTGTTTCTTTAGGCTTAATTTATATCATATCGATGCAAAAGAAAGAGGGGCTTGAAAGTTCTTTAAAAAGAAAAAAGAAAGCACAACCTCTCACGGAGAATGTATCAAATCCTTTAAATAATGGTATGATTGGAGGAGATCCCTTAAAATCAGAAGCACCAAACGCATATGATAAAGATGTTGTGGCAAATATTAATAAATCAGTGAAACAAATGATCCAAGATCAGAACGCTTCTATTGACAATATAGATGATAAATTGTTCAAGGATTTAGGAGAAAATTTTGAATTTGATCGCTCTATGAGACAGTTCTACTCCACAGCAAATACAACTACTCCCAACGACCAAAGGGGGTTTGCTGATTTTTGTTACAAAGATATGGTATCTGGTAAAGAAGGTGATGAAACTGCTCTTGTGAGAAACACGGTACAATTACACAAACTCCAATTATAAATGTTTAAAATAATAAATTTTTTAATATTATTTATTATTATATAATAGAATGGCGAATAGTTCAAACTATATGTTCAACAGTCTAACCGGATTAGGCAATGACAAATGTTTTTTATCGCAAACGGAAATACAGAATAAGAGCCAATTTGAGTATAATGTATCTAGAAAAGGTAGCAACATGAACTCATCTGTGGATTTAGCTTTGTCGAATGGTATTAATTACACGGGAGGCAAAAATACTACTGGACTTGAAGGGTCTAATGTGGATCAAAGTAGCAACCTCCTTTTGGGTGCAAGAGGAACGCACCCTCAGAACAAATTGTCATTGCGTGAACGTGATTACCTAACCATACCTTATCTAGGACGCGGAAAGGGAAATGTGGGAGTTGAAAATGATTTGATGCACGGTGAACAACATATTGAGAATAAAAAATCCTTATTCCCTATGAGTGAGCAGAGTTATATTCAGTACAGTAACACTCCATTGATTACAGAAATTGAAGAGACGATTACAAATCCTGAGTATTTGGTAGAGGGCGCACACAATGGCTGGATTCGTGGTGGGCTACCTTCCCGAGAAATTAATAGGGATACTAAGGTAACAAAATAATTTATTTACTTGTGCGGACAATATAATATTATCAATTATTATAATATTATTATATAGTATCATGGCTTCTACAAGGAATAAAAATACAAAAGAAGATTACTGTTTAGAGAAACAACAAAATAGAAATTTTGTACAATATCAGGATTATAAGTATAGCCGACACAATTATCAACCTCAATTGCCTGGGTTCGGATTAACTCCTACACATGTTCCTGGTAATGATTTAAGTCATAATTATGTTACCATCGAATCACAACTTCGTGGTATTGGAGCAAACGATTTAGAAAATCCACGCTCCGTTCAGTCACCTGATTACATTCATATGAAAGAATGGGATTTAGTGAAACAGGAACCTGTACTCATGCCTAATCCATTGGTCGTAGAGAAAAAACAACGACACACTCCCTAATTCCATTTAAGTGAGATAATTATTATATAATATAATATCATAGATATATAATGGCTTCTACAAGAATAAGTAATGACCGATTAAGAATATATAAAAATTTACAACAGTCTACTGATGTGGGGCGACATGTAATGAATGTTCCTGGTAATGGTTTAGATGTTCCTTTTGTAGAGGATCCTCATATTCGTATGCAATTATGGGGTGCAAATCGTATGAATGATATTATCAGTGTTGAGAATTCCTTGAAGAATATTGACAGACCACTCATTCGTGAAACTACACAATGTAAAGAAAGTTACTATACCAAACCAGATATAAGTAGAATGGACTACTCCAACGCTACGTTTGAAGTGAACGATAGTTTTATTTCCCAACCCGCATGGAATCTACGAGATAAAGAAAGTGATCGTGATCTCGGATATTGCGACGAGCCTAATAATGCGCATATATTCATTCCATTTAATACCAATTTGGGAACACGCATACACGAAAAAGATTTATTCTGTAAATCAGATAATTAAACCAACAAGTAAAATATTGTAATAAATTATAGTAGAATATAATAATTCATTACAACTATCATGGAAACTAGATTGAGTATATACAACTCTCTACTTCGTAAAATTAAATCACCGCAAGAGCCAGTAGAATTTTTAAAATCGGGTAAACTTAATGTATGTCTAATTGAATATCGAAATATGACTGAAATCGAATATGTGTTGAAAGCTTTGTTACAAGTTTATGCAAGTAGTGAAATTGGATTATCCATTGTTTGTGGAAATCAAAATGTTTGCTATGTATCAAACGTTGTCAAAAAATGGAAAAATGTTAGGATCATCAATACTGGACATGATAATTTAAATAGAGGTACCTATTCTCAAATGTTAAAAAACCCAACGTTCTGGGAATACTTTACAAAGTGGTCTCATGTCTTGATATATCAGACGGATGCCCTCATCATGCGAAAAATAGACGACGTGTATTTTTCCTACGATTATGTTGGTGCACCATGGAAAAATATTGACAATTGGGTTGGTCCTTCAAAGCCAAAATACAACGGAGGAAATGGAGGATTTTCACTTCGTCGAGTTTCTTCGATGATTACAGTATGTGAACAATTTCGGGGTGCTTCCCAAAATGATATTAGTCTTTCAAATGAAGACGGGTTTTTTTGCAATCAAGAATTACTTTTCCCCCCGGAAGATATACACAAGAATTTTTCCGTGGAAGAAGTATTCGCTTCGTCGCCTGTCGGATGTCATCAAGTATATAGATACCTTACTGATGAAAAATTTCATGAAATGATAGAGTATATGAAATATCAGTTGCTTGATGAAAGACCTTTGACAAATATTTTGACAACTATTAAAACAAATTCTGAAGATACAAATGGGGTTTTGATTTTTGACTTATTTGGCGGTATAAATGGAGTAGGATTTTACAACCAATTGTTTTCATTGGAATTGGCCATCTACATGTCTAACTTTTTTAAACGTGCTTTATATTTAAGGGTCACTCGGCCTCTTGCAACTAAAGGTGTTTGTTCCTGGGACTATGGTACTATTTTTGACTATATACTGAAAATAGACGATTTACTTCCCTATGGATTTGTAGTTTTAAGCGACAAAGAATGCTATGATATTATTGAAGTTCATGATATTGTTATATCTCAATATATGTCATCATCTTATTATGTGGATAAAGAATTACGCATATCAAAAAACTTACAAGATATTGCAGATTTTTCCAACGGAAGGACGGATATATCTGAACAATTGGATGTATTATTTGATAAAAATCTCTCTACTATTCATTTTAAAGGTAGTAACGCATCGAGGTTCTTTTATAACTTTTATACTACGCACAATAATTATTTGCTTATGAATAGAATAGCACTGCATTTATCGAAATATACTAGTGTTATAAATAATATATTTGAAAATATAAAGTTACCTACAAAATATATTGCAATCCATATAAGACTTGGAGATTCCGGTCACGTGAAACCTATGGACAGCAAAGAAACAAGATTAATCCAAAGTAACTTTGACAGATGGATGAGAATTAACAATATTAATAATTATCCAATATGTCTTATGTGTGACAACGAAACTCATCCGATAGTAGAGAGAATAAAAGAAAAACATAGTGTCATATTGACATCTGAATTATATGACAAAAAACGCTTCGGCAGTTTATACAGAAATACGTCCATCGCTGAATTTTTATTGGAAAAAAAGATATGCGAAAACGCAAATGTTTTTATAGGGACAAGAACTAGTACCGTATCGGTCCATATAAATTATGTAAATTATATCAATTATAGACCTTATCAACATTATTTGAATTATGAAAACGCAAATTACGACACAGATCGATTATGTTATAAAGTGATGGCTTCAGATAAAAAATGGTCATGGTCTTCATATAAATATGATAGAGGCCATCCTATATCCTGGACATTGTTTTTTGATGATAATGTTTATAGATAATGATAGATACCTTATTTACATGTAGTCACTGTAAAATTTAACATCTGTGTCTGAAGTATGCTTCATATCACTAGTTCTGTTTGTGAACTTATTTATTTGGTACATCCAAGATTGTAAAGTGCTTTCATCAAACACGTTTTGATTGCCATCCAATACCAGCACAGGAATGTTTTTACCCTTCATCAAATGTATCATTTCGTCATGGTAACTATGACAACTTGTCAAATACTCTTTACTGATATTATTCTCTCCTTTTCTTGAACGTTTTTCTATTCTTTCATGACAAACAAGAGGATCTGTATTAACATAAACAATATGCGTAATTTCTGTTTCCTTGTTGAATGCATCAAACCACTTGTTGTAAATTTGATATTCAAATGTGTTCATTTTTCCATCATCGTACAGCATTTTAGCGAATACATGTTTATCGGTTGTCAAACTTCTTTCGGTAAATATTACATCTTTATCCTGCTTCATGGCATTTTTTAATTTGTTTAGTCTAGAAATATAGGCCATCATCTGAAATGGAAATGAAAATGTCTGCTGATCTGCATAGAATTTACTAAGAATATCTTCCCCATCTTCGTCCTGAATATCCATCCATTCTTTTACAGGCTCATCCAAAAATAATTTTTGGCTGTTGTGATTATGCTGTTGGAGTTTTTGAATAAGTGTGGACTTACCTGAGCCAATATTTCCTTCGATTGATACGATCGTAGACATCTCTTAATATACTAACTATAGGATTTATTATTAAAATCAATTTTCTTAATAATTATATATTCGGAAACAATAGATCATAGTGTTCTAAATTTGAATACAATAGTTGTATTTCTTCTCTAGGTTTATGGTGATCAATTGGATAATATATTTCTTTATCATTATCATTCAATATTGATGATGAAGAGGTCATCCAAGTATAAATAACTACCTTTTTTCGATAGAGTGTTGCTACAATCGTAGGTAAAAAGTCAAAAATGTCTAAATCGTATACTCCACTTTGTTTCAGTTCGTGTAGATCTTCGGCGATATGTTCCGTGCTCATTCCTCCGATTTGTTGCAAGTAATCTAATATAAGTGGAGTTTCTTCTATGTACTGGATCAACTTATGCCTAATCTTCATACCAGAAATTTGAATGTTTTTTGACAATCGCAAATATTTTGAAATCGAATTAAAGAAGCAATTACCAAAAGGTTTAGAGCGATATAATTTAAATTGTAAGTGGTCTAATGATTTTAGCAACGTTTTGTCCTGATATTGCATTAATGTATATTATGTTAGTATGATGTGTCTCGTTTATATTTATTTACATTGAAATGATGAGTTATTTTTACCACTTTGTTTTTTTAACGTTGATTCTTGGCCCTTTTTTCCTAGCTGCGTTTGGGTCATACGCATCATCTTCATCATCGTCTGAACCAATATTCTGTGATAGTTCCCAAAATTCACGTGAACCTAATCTGAAGTCATTATGAGCACTTGCTTTGTACCAGAAAATTTGATCTGTTAATTTATTTGACTTGGAATTATTGTTAATAACGAGACATTCAAAATTTTCTGTACATTGATCCATGACTTGACAAAAGGATTCAAATGTTGGAAACATACCTGCATAATTTTCATATATACGTTTTCTATTATTGATGTAGGGTTCGCGCAGTATGAAAACATAATCTATATTAGTTCTCAAATTAGGGGGAATACCCAATGGATATTGCATAGTGATTATGAGCATCACTTTCCAATGACGTCCATTCATGAATAAGAGTCTCATCATTTTATCTTTTGTCCATGATGCGTCATACAAGCAATCATCCAATATGACAAATGTTCTTGGATCAATTGTGCTTCGCTTATACGTTTCGATCTCTTTGTTTACTTGTTTTAAAACAGTACGTTGCCGTTTCATAATATTTTCTATGATTGCTGTATTGTATTCGTCATGAATAAATAATTTGGGTACATGTTTGGAATAAAATCCGTTGCCTTCCTCTGTTCCAGAAATTACGGTTCCTATAGGGATATCTTGATGATAATATAACAAATCGCGTACCAAAAAACTTTTTCCAGTATCACGACGTCCTATAAGAACTATTACTGGTCCTTTATTTTCATTTGATTTAAAGCTTATATTTTTCATGTCGAATTTTTTTAGCTGTAGCGTCATTGATGTTAAGCAATAGGAAAAAACAAAAATATTAACGCAATGAATGAGTTTAAATATTACTAAATTAATATGTATAAAACGTATTATGGATCTTCATTACAGTAAAAACAATAATTCTACTTTATTTAAGGATTTAGAGAAAATGAATTTGTTTCAAATTCATAATTATGTACCTATTTATGATTTGTTATTTAAAATGAATACAGATAATTATGATTCTGTAAATCTCGACATACCAGAAAAAATACTATCTCTTGAAAAGTGCACCACCTATAATAGTGCTGATGTATTTGTGACAACTAAAGACCATAAAAAAAAGAAGAGAAATATATTTTTCAAGTTTGCTCCCCTTATTGATCCTATTCGTTACATGGCAGGCAAGTACAAGGATGTTTATTTGTCGCTACCTACCTTTGAAAATAAATCAACTTCTGAATATAGTAGTAAAATTTGCAACCCTTATAATTGCGCATATATTGATGCGTTCTTTACCTATGTGTCTTCCCAACTTTTGAATTCTGGATTTGAAAATGCTCTTAATTTTCATGGAATGTATATTGGTTATCACAAGAATTTGAAAGTAAATATCATAGACGATTTAGAATTTTTAACTGAGTCTAGTTATTTTCATAGCAATTTGAATGTACTATTTCAGATAGAAAACGAGGACTTACTTTCGGTAGATACATCGTGTAGTGGAGAGAATAAAAAGAAAATTCACATATGTAACACTTTAAAAAATGGTACAGATTATATTTTTAATGAAGAGAGTACAGAAGATCCGATACTGAGTGCGGTAAATTTGAGTGAATTAAATACTTTACATGAAATGAATGAAATTACATATACAGATGATACTAGTGTTCATCTGGATGATATGTCTAGTACATGTTCATCAGCAAGTAGCTTAACGGATGATGAGTTTACTCCTTCCAACTCATTAGGCAATGATGGCATAGATAATGACGAACCGGAATGTGATGATAGCGACGGTAGTTACAGTGAGGAATCATCAGAGATGACATATGTCGAAGGTATCGTGAATAATATTCCCGTGAGTATCATATCCATGGAAAAATGTACTAATACACTAGACTCCCTTATGGATGATGAATTTAGTACAGATGAATGGATTTCTTGTCTATCACAAGTGATATTTACTCTTGCTTTATATCAGAAAAAATTTAATTTTACACACAACGATTTACACACGAGTAATATTATGTATGTAGAGACGAAGAAAAAATACTTGTACTACAAATTTAACGAGGTAAATTATAAGGTTCCTACGTATGGAAAAATATATAAAATCATCGACTTTGGACGTTCAATATATACCTTTAAAAATATATTGTTCTATAGTGATGCATTTAATAAAAAGGAAGATGCCTCGACACAATACAATTTCGGTCCTTTTTTTGATGATAAAAAGCAAGAAATAACTCCCAATTTCAGTTTTGATTTATCCAGATTAGGGTGTTCGTTGTATGACTATTTCGAAGATTATCAGATAGATAACGAGAAAGATGAAGCACTGGTTAATTTAATTAAACGATGGTGTGAAGATGACAAGGGAAAAAATATATTGTACAAATCTAGCGGTGAAGAAAGATACCCAGAGTTCAAACTTTACAAAATGATTGCACGTACGGTGCATCACTGTATTCCTCATGAACAACTTGCCTCACCTATATTCAATGAACAAAGAGTGGATGATAATAAAGTGAATATAGATCATTTAATGGATATCGACAAGTTATAAGCGGTATGGGATGACTAAAATAATATTTGGACAAATTCAAATATTATTTTTCAAATTATTCTTCATGATTATTAAAATTCAGGATTTCCTGTAAAGATCTCAGTGGGTTTCACTACTGCCGTATCGATTGTTCTCGAATTGGACATTATGTAAAATCCACACAAGGAGCTAAAAAACACAATGAGTGTGTTTTTACATACAGTTTTTAAAGGTGTAGCTTCGTCGGTAATAAAACGCATCTCTAAAATATTAAATAACACATAACATACCGCAATGACTGTGGAGTATACATAAGAATTATGAGACATATCCATTTATTGTTATACTATAATAAATTCAATATAATTTAACGAATGAAGTTTAAGGCAATTCTTCGATATCTAAACTTATGTGTCCATCATCCTTGTCCAAAGATTCAATATCCAGGGACACGGCTTCGTCGGTTATATGAATAGGCGCATCGTTCAAATCGGATATTCCTAAATCGTCATCTGAAGCAATTTCATTGAATGTAATGGCTTTCTGATCATTTGATTGATCCGTAAAATCGTTTTTGATATTGTTTGAAACGATGAGAGTTTCATCCATAGGCGCTACTTCTTCTAAATTCAATTTACCTTCGTCTGATGTTGATAATAGTTCCTCTGTACTTACCGCCTTCCACGTTTCTTCGCTATCTAATTTCTTAGGTTCTTCCACTTCATACTTTTTCTCCGATATCTCCTCTTCAATATCTTCTTCGATATGCTCATCTATATATGCTTTCAAGAGCTCTTCAATAGGCATATTTTGTCGTATAGTATTGATGATAGACTCTTGAATTATGATTTCGATTTCACGATTATATTTTTGTCTTTGAAGTGGTGTCACGTTTTGCTCGTACAAATAGATATTGGTATAAATTTTTCTGGCTGAATTAATGTAGACATGGTGCAAGAAGGTGGTAAACTTGGGTATATCGATATCTATTTTTCTCTGCTCTTTTCCAGCTCGCACACAAGTAAGAATTTTCAATTGAATAACGTGAGCACATGAAAGTAAATCTGAAAGATAAGTACAATTGGACTGTTCAACAATTCTATTGTATTCTTTTTCTAAAATTGCCTCGTTCCATTTGGGAACTCTTGCCAATAAGTTCTGTAACGTCATCAAATACTTCTCCTTCTCGTTATTATCCTTGCATAATCTCCAAGATTCTTCAAAAATGGAATTAAACCCGCTCATTACCAAAGGTGTCAATACAGAAATAAGGCGTGCAGACCATTCGTTTCTTGACTCATAAAGATTGCTTAAACTAAAATCATCCATTTTTACATTCTAAAAATATTTCTTAATTGAAATCACAACGTATTCTCGGCCAATTGAAAATTTAATTTATATATAATGAACGTCGCTCAATTCTATATCCCACTTATTTATCATAAAATTCAAAATGATCAATATCAGTAAACGCTCGTCACGAATGTCCTTTTTGATTTTGTTTAAGTAAAATAGACCAAATCGATATTTATTATCAGTAGTGTCTGAAGTGTTGCTAATTAATTCTAAAAGATTTAATCCAGAATAGCCCTTATTGTATATCTTTTCCGCTAACTGGAAAACATTCAAAGTATTCAACTTTTCAAGAATTTTCTGCAATGACTTGATTTTGTTGGATGATGATATTTGATTATATAATCGATTATTTTGCTCATAAACATATATACTACAAAATCGCGAATGAATAGGATTCAACAGCTTGGAAATATTATCCACCACCATAAAAAAACGAGTAGAATGACTGAATATTTCTATACATCGACGAAGAGCTGATTGCGCATCAATAGTCAACTTATCTGCGTTGTATAACACGATACTCTTAAATATTTGATTATTTACGTTTGTTTTGGCAAAATATTTCAATTCCTCCCGTACAAATTTTATTCCTTTTCCATGTGCACATTCTACGAACATGACATATTTGCGAATATTAATATCACTTTCGTATATTTGATGTATGAAATTTGAAACTAATTTTTCTTTTTTAGATGAACAATCACCATGAAAAATAATATTAGGTATTTGTTTGCTCTCAATAAAAGAATTCAATTTATCAGCGACGATAGTATAATTATTATTCATAGTAATATACATAATAATTATTTTTTATATTAAATTTAAACTATCTCATTTATGATGAGCATTAATTTATGCTACACTATTCAAGGAGTGTGTATATGGATTATTCTTGAACGCGTCCAATAAATCTGGCTCTAGTCTTGTATTCTCCTGTTGTTGTTCAGGAGCATTCGTAAGCCCACTTGTTTGGGTAGAAGGTGATAAAATTACTGGATTTTTGTTTGGAACCCACATTCTATTGTTTTCTCTGTCTTTCTCTTGCTTTGTTATACACTGTTCACTAGACAACTGGGTAAAGCTTTGTGTATTTCCTTGTGGGACACGATTGTATGTAGTTGCCTCTTTCATATCATTGTTTGTCTGATTATATGCAGCGTCATATGTGGCGACACCTTCGTTCGTTCCTGATCCACCCATACCGCCACTATAATAAGTTGTAGTTTCATTTCTATTCGTTGGTACCACATGATCTTCGCTAACCTCATAACCACCATTACCTTGTTTTTCTATATTATGATGGTTCAACGAATTTGGATGCATTTGACGATTTGTAGTTCTTATGTCACGTTGGTTGTTTACATATGCCTTCGGATAACTTGGATTGACATCTCCGTGAATTCTTACATTCCCTATAGCATTTTCCTTACGTGATGGTCTTAGTACATCTATGAGTGGAGATATAACAGCACCTAGAGTGCTTCCGACGATTCCAAATCCTAGATCTCTTCTGGTGGTATTTCTGTTATTTTTATAATGAGTGTAACTTTTTGCTCCATAATCATGCGGTGTCGCCATATTTTTATCGGTAGCTGAGGCAGGGTTTAATTGTTTTTCGCCCAATTCTACCCTGTCACTAGCAGCATATGTATTTTTGGAATAATTAATGTGCTTTTCTCCTTTTGCAACTCCTTCATATTCCATGGCAGTAGTTTCTCTGTTTTCTTCTGGTTTTTCAATGTAGACAGAACGGGCAGCCTGTTTTGTTTCTACACCTTTAGTTGTGAACCATCTATCTCTTCCACTTTCATAGTATCTATCTGGAAGATGCTTTTCCATGGCACCAAATTGGCCTCTCTCTTTCACAGGCGCACTCAGAGGTCCCTCGTGACCATCTAAACAATAAGTTTCCTTGGGGTTGGTTAACACACGTAAATCGTCTACGTTTTTTGGCATATAGGTCTCTCTTTGATCTAAAGCGGAATTCATACCACAAGATCCATCATTTGTATAACCTAAATTAAGACCAGGCGCAACTTGCTCCTCCTTCCATGGTTTTACATTTGACATCTTCATACTAGGATTAACTCTCGACTGATAAAAATCACTCATATTGGGTGCACCGTGAGAATAGTTCATGTTTTCAGACGGGTTGAACAACGGCGCAGTTTCCGTCTTTGATTTCATTTGAGAACCACTTCCATTCATGTTGTCCATAACCTGTTCTCTCGCACCATCGTCATTGTAATTACCTTTTATTTTCGCTCCAAAAAATGGCACCATATTATTGTGTTGAAAATCGTTGTTATCTAATTTATTTCCACTCAAAGATACAAATCCAGACGGGATTGCTGTATTCTGTTTTTCAAAAAAAACGTCAGTAGTCTGATTTGGATCACGATATTCATTGTTGACAAATTTTTTCTCGTTCTGATCTTCCAGAGAACTCTTTAGAAGAGCCACGGGTACATCCTCTTCTTCTTTGTCATTACTATTATTTTCAAATGATTCGTTAGACCTATTAGATATAATATACATTCCACCTAAAGCAACAAATGGTATAACTACTTCCATATAAATATTGTGAATATTTTTTATTTGATTTTAACATTAAATTGCACATTTAATAAAATATACACATAGTACAATGATTTCGCTAGAAAATTTGTCCATGTTTGCTAAATGGATAACTGTTATGCCTAATAAATTAATTGAAAAATTTAAAAATATTTATATTGCTAATGTAGAAAACAATCAAGAGTTCTTATTGTATAGCCAACTTTTTGAAGATACCGATTTAATATTGAATAATATATTATTTAATCCATCATTTATTACTAAATCGAGTTATTCGTTTAATTTATTCGTATTTTTAGATGTATATGACTGGGTTGATGAAACTTTTTTGACTGAAGCTAGTGAAAACATCATGGACAAGAAAGGCGAAATGTGGTTTTTATGCAATGATGAGGATACTAAAAATAATGATTCTAAAGTCAGCAAGCTCAACAGCATATTAGAAAATACTGATTTAAGAAATTCAACGATTAAATTTACAGATAATTTTACACTTGTTTTAATTCGCAACTAATATCATGTCAAATCAACAGATGCTTTGATTAAACATGTCTGTTTTGGCTTTTTGTGATCTAGTTTACTCCAAATATCATTTTTGTAATCATCTTGATTACTTCTAAGTACTTCGTAATTTTGCTTTTTGTAGTACTGTTTTCTTTTTAAAAATTGGCGCTGAAATATGTCATGCGAATCCACAATATCAATTACTAAAGGGTTTGTATGTTTTGTTCTTAATATTCTCCCAATTGCTTGAACAATGTCTGTTTTTGGCGAAGCTAATACAAGGGTTGTTAAAGTTTTGATATCCAACCCTTCAGAAGCCATAGAATAAGTAGCAAGTATAATTTTCTTTGTTTCACTTTCTTTTAATTGTTCTTCTTTCATCCCTCCAACATAGTATCCAACACTATTTATTTTACGATGACTAATTGCGTCAAATAAATATTTTAGTAAACTTTTGTTGTGTGCCAACAAGATCATTTGCTGATCAGGGTTCAAGCGAAACTCATTTTCAAGAACGGACAATATGAATTCACTACGATATGTGCAATTACATACCTTTGAAATCATTGTGCTGTATAGTGGATCTCCTTTGAAATTGTAAACCATTTCATTATATTCTTCATCATTTAATGCATAATCTATGGCTTTCACACTAAGGGTTGTAGTCATAACTCGTTTTTCTGTATGTATTATTTCCCCTAGAAACATTTTAAAAACTTTACTCAGACCGTCTTTTCTGTTCATTGTTGCGGATAACCCTAAGCAATATGTTGTGTTAAATTTCAGAAATGCTTGACAAAATACCTCAGCTCCTAAATGATGCACTTCATCTATGATAGTAAAGCCAAAACTTTCAAAAACTTCATTATCATACGTTTTCATAGATATTGACTGTAACATAGCAATGACGATTTCTTTATCTTCGACGTCGATTATTTTACCCTGAATCTTCCCTATACGAGCCTGTGGTAAAAACTCACGGATTCGTTCTACCCACTGATTTAACAAAAACTCCTTATGGACAATAATTAAAGTTTTTTTTTTCAACCTAGATATGATATTCAACCCAATAACAGTCTTTCCCAATCCAGTATCTATTTCAAGAAGCCCTCCGCCAATATTTCCTACATGTTTCACGTATTTGTCAACAATCATATTTTGATAATCACGTAGTGCACCATTAAATTGAATATTTTCAAAATCCAATCCATTTGAAATTTTTGTGTCATAGTCATCACCAAATGTTTTCAATCCATAAAACCTGGGCAAATAATATTTACTTGCTGATTCTCTATAAATTGGATATGGGGTTACTTTCATCATAGCTTTAGGAATGTTAGGTTTCACAGTCAAATCCGAGATAATTTGATTTTTCATCTCATCGCTAATATCATTCTTAAAAAGGACGTAACCTCTATTATTTAGGTATTTCATACTCATGTATATGATTGAATGTTTTTAAACAAAAAAATCAATTTTATATAAATTATATTTTATTCACTATATGTATATGACTGATCTCGTCAAATATTTCAAAAAACTCAATAGAATGCACTTAGTTCTTGCACTTTTAATGACTGTGTATATTTTATTTCCTGTTCCTCTTCCACTAGATATTGCATCAGTTATTGACACCAAACTGGGTAGCTTAGGTGTTGTCACATTTGCTATTGTTTTGTTTTTGACCGTAAATCCTGTACTCGGTGTTCTTGCATTCATAACTGGGTATGTTTTACTCCATCGCGCTGCTGTAGCTACTGGTAGCGAAATTGTGCGAAAGTATCTTCCTAATGAAGACCAAAAACATCAAGATATGTTGCAGTTACATACGTTACAACAAGGTAAGAACCTCGAAGAAGAGGCCGTGTCCCAAATTCCTCCAATTAACCCTGAAGGCGATATCATAGGTGAGAACCCATACAAACCCGTATATTCCGAGTCCAATATTGAACATACTTCGCTTTAGATAATATTGTATTTATTATAGCTATTTATTCATACCTGTAATAAATCCCAAAATGCTTAGATGTTGATGTAAACTTTGTTGTAAAAGTACATGAACACAAAGAACCCCAAAAGTACGACATTTAGTAATACTACACTCATCATTGGAAGATGAGAAAAATAGATTGAAAACATAAATATACATATCGTTAACAGAGTTCCCATCAAAGCATGTTTCGTAAACGCTAGCATGACTTCTTTACTCTTACTATAAGTTATGTACACCATAAAAAAATAGAATAGAGGTGCTGCCCATAAAAATGAACCAATTTTTAAGTAGTGAGGATGTTCTTCATACGTTTGGGTGAAGTATGTGAACATACCGAATAAAGTGCCACCTACAATACTATTGACTAAAATTTTGTTCATATGTATAGTATATTTCACTATTTAATTTTCATACTATACATTTATTCCTCTATCTAATGAATGTATGTATTTCCATTCGCATAGTATCTGTAATTTGAATATGTGAGTTCTGTAATATCAACGATCCCACAAGAGCCGTATAACTTGCACAAAGTATTACTCCTACTAATGCAACCATGATACGAATAGTCATAAAATGTATTTAAGTATTTTCTCTACCTCTTCTTGATACGCATTACTTCGTTTATATACAGATATATACCATATGATGCTAGAATGATCAACATGAGGTATCCCAAATGCATGCTATTATCGTCAATTAATAGTTGGTTCATATTTACGAATCCTTCTTTCTTTTGCTGTTCATATTTTGACACTATATCAGAAGGCAAATCTTTTTTAAAATAACAGATAGAGTATTTATTACCTGTCTTTTCAATCGCGCCTCGTTCACTAACAAAATATGTCATAGCTTCGTTAATTACATATGATGTCTCTGGTTTTATTAGCTTCTGTAATATTTCAAACTGAACAGTGCCTATAGGTGTGTAATCATTTCGGTTACCTAAAACGATGGTATCATACAACGATCCACAATCAAATGGAACTTTGCTTTGATAATGTACAAAGGGAGTATTTAAAGACACAAAATTAGATAAATTATAATCGCTTAAATCCAATCTACTGACTTCGTTGTCATTTGTAATAACAGCACTAGATTGTTCTACAATCTCATTCAATACGCTGTTGTGATTGTCATCTTTACGAATAGGTATACATACTACTAAATTTTTTTCAAAACCTTTGTGTATGATGCAAATTTCTCCATCCGCTGTGACACTTTCAAATTTATGCAATGATGGAGAGTATATTCTTACTTCTTGCACATACAAACTTGTACCATTAAATGTGATAGGAGGTATAGCTCTTTCATCATAAGATAATGATAAGTAGCTCTGTTTATTCGTTGCGACACAACTACTATTGTAATAATCACACTGTAAATCACATTTGACTTTACAACCACCTACCTGGTTCGATGCCTTTATATTTATGGGAAAAGTAGCTTCACACTTCATTATTATCTACCTATATTTTTTTATAAAATATAATATCCAATAAGAAAATATATATTTTATAATGTATATGATCTTTCTCTTCGTTTTCGTTTTATTACTTCTTGATTATCTCTATTTGTCGACTTTCGGAAAAATATTTACTGGTTTAGTGGAAAAAATTCAACACTCACCAATGCGATTAAATATCACCGGTGCGATGATGTCTTATTTGACTATAGGCATAATGTTGTATTATTTCATTATAAAGGATAAAAGACCTGTTCATGATGCATTTATTTTAGGTGCGTTGACGTACGGCGTATTTGACTTTACCAACTTGGCACTTTTTAGTAAATATGACTGGAAAATTGGTATGGTAGATACGGTATGGGGCGGAATATTATTTGCAGTGACTACCTTTATTACATACAGGTTTTTAATGTAAATAACCATTAATTATTAAAAATTGTCTCCATACTTGATCTCCTAATCCTATAAGCAAAAATAATAAATATTTATTCATGCCGCATTTCCTCATCAAATAACAAAATAGTCCCAAAGGTAGTATCAACATATTTCCTGTTTCTTGATACCATAAAATGTAGACCATACTTAATTCCATTCCATATACTATCTGCCATACAGTTTTATTAATTATATTTTTACGAATTAGTGTCATGCCAAATGCTGATGTTTGGATAGGAGGCAAGGTCGAAAACGCTAGAACAGGGGAGTAATGGTATTGAAAATATCCAGCACATATCAAAGTTGCGCCCATTTGGCTGGTGCTAAAAAATGCTCCAGACAACTGCTTCAACCAATTAGACGATACACGATCATGTGTTCCTCTGACTGTACTTGTACCCTCTACTCCATGCATCTTTGTCACAATATCAGCTGAAATCATCGTGAAAAATACGAAGAAACCACGCATATCTGGTATCAAAATAGACAAACAAGCTCTGAAAGCAAATATCATGGAATGTAATCGTAATTCTTCCCAAATGAACATGGCCATTTTTTGTGACATGATCCTCTTATGTAGTACATGAAACATAAAAGACGACAAATGTAATCCCATATGAGGTAACATATTCCACACATGTAAATTCATACCTCCGTATACAAAATAATGAATGTATTGATAAAAGTAATGAAATATAACATATAGACCCAGAGATTTGTGAATATGAAAATAGTCTTCATTTGTAATTAACTCGTTTATACCCATTATTAGTTTTATTGACATATATTTAAACCGTTTACGTAAACATATTTTTGATTATGCACTCAACAAAGAATCATACATCAATAATATTTTGTATATTCCAAACGGAAACAATAAATGCCATAATACGTGGCCATATGTGGTATATTCGTTGCAAAACCATTCCGATATTATCCAACAACTACCACCAATGGCTGAAACTAATAGGTATCCGTTAACAGTTTTGGATATATTATTTACCTTGGCTACATCTTGAATCAGATATGTAGAATATGCCACATATAAACCGAACAAATGCGGAAACATGAAGTCATATTGTGGAAGAGTATTGAAAGCGATAAAAATGGGTACCAAACATGTGTGAATAACATTTGTACTAGATTCATATTGTATACTGTAAAATTTTAGTAAACCTTTGATACCGTGATAGTTTGCGAAAATCATAGTGACTTCATCTAAATGTTTTCCATACCATGACAGTGAATAATGATAGTAGCAACTAAAAAAACCATTCATTAATAGCATATATCTGACATTTTTAAAATATTCGTTTTTAGGTTTTCCGCAACATAGTGGAACTAGTGTAACAAAAAGCGATGACATTGCGTTATACACTTCTGGTGTTTGATAATTATTTATTCGCGATTCGCAAAAGTAATGATTAAATATTATTTCGTTGTTCATACAATATATCAACTTTTATTCCTAGTTGTAATTACATATTTATATATTTAATTACAAAGATGGTTCATTCATTTCCATAGTTTGGGCATAAAAATATGTCGATAACATCCTTACACCAATTAAAATTTATGTAATCATCTTGATTTATATGAAAATTCATTATATCTTGCAACAGTAGGAAATTTTCCTTCGAGTTTATTACTTCAGGTGATTTATAATATAATGAATCATATAATTGATTAATATCTTGAAAAAACACTCGCGCTTTGGAATTTTCTTGACTACAATGATTGTTCCTAATTAGTATACTACGGATATCCGTAATCATCAATAGTATATCTCTCATTTATTTTACAATAATAAAATAATTTTAAACAAATAAGTTAAGATTGTTAATATATTATCCATATAATATCAAACCTATGAATACGGACAACTTAGCTCTATTGTATGGTTCAAATTTATTACAACATTCTAGTATCATTGCTAATAGAAGGTGTGGAAAAACTTTAGCCAAATATCCATTCACGATAAATGATATAGAAAATATTGTTGACGATATTAAATTATTTCATTTTCACGAGCACACATTCCGGTTGCAAAATATAAGACAAACAGGTGAAGACATAACATATTGGCGTGTAGAAGAAGCAACATTAGAGAAAGATAAGGTTTCAAAAGAAATACAAATCCACTATAAATGTAAACCTAAACCGTTATATATCTTAATTATTTTTAATTCTACTATAGATGATAATTTCATAGGTGGTGAGCATATATATTCAGATGGATATGCAGTAAAACCATGCATAGGTGATTATGTATTTTTTGATGCTCAAGAGCCATATATGGTAAATCCAATCATGTCAGGAGTAAGATTTTGTACGAAAATAATATTTTATTGATCTAGGAAAATATGATTGTGAGTTAAATATGAGAAATAAAAGTAACCATTATTTTTAGATGTCACAAATGATAGCATCGGAAAATGTTCAGATAGAAGAAGTATGGCACAACGATCCGGAAGTGAGAACAATAAACAATTTTATCTCCGCGGATGAATGTGCACATATGATTTCTTTAGCAAAACCTCATCTAATTGATAGCGTGGTAAGTGATTCAAAAGGAGGCCATGTATCTAGTGGGCGTACGAGTAAGACTGCCTGGATTAATCATACACAGGATAAAACAACAGAACAAATTGCAAAAAAAGTATCTAATCTAGTAGGTATACCCATTGAAAATGCAGAAAAATTCCAAGTTGTATATTATGGCGAAACCAATGAATATAGACCCCATTATGACAGTTGGGACCATAATGGTTCAGAAAAAACATTGCGCTGTATCAAATATGGCGGACCAAGAATGGTAACAGCTTTGCTGTATCTTAACAAAGTGGAAGAAGGAGGATCAACTAAATTTACGAAACTGGACACAGATATCATTCCAGATGTAGGTAAGCTTTTAATTTTTAATAACACTTGTAAGGGCTCCATAGATAAGCACCCATTGTCGGAGCATGCCGGTATGCCGGTTATCAAGGGAGAAAAATATATTTGTAATTTATGGTTTAGGCAGTGCAATAAAGCGAAACTATATTCCGATTTCAATCCTGAATATTATCAGAATTTGAAAACAGATACAAAAAATTCAGAAAAATTACAACAACTTCATAAATCAAAGTATATTTGTAAACATGACAATGTCTTATCCAAAGAAGAATGCAACCAGCTAATCGATGGTTGTACATTTTCCGAGACCAAATATCAAAGTGCATGGTTAAAGAAAGCAGAATTTCCTTCTATAATATTGAAATTAGCATCTGTATGTAATGTATCACCTTCTTACTTGGAAAATATGAATGTAATAAAATATAAAGCAGGACAAAAGCATGGTCCTTTTAACGATGCATATGATGTAACTACAGAAAAAGGTAGACAATATATCGAAAAATTGGGACAGCGGGTTCGAACAATTACCATTTGTCTTGGTGAAACCATTCATTATGACTTCGACAAACATAATTATAAAATAATCATGAATAAGGGGTCTATATTATGTTACAATAACACTGAAAATACTAACCAATTCGATAAGAGTATGTCACATCGTGTAGAAAATGCAGGAAAGACCACCGGATACTTGTGTAATTTGTATATGCGAGAAAGAGATAATCATGGAAATAAAAATCCTCTTTTTGACTTGAAATTATTAAATCAAGTACACCCAAGTGAACAATCTACATCATCCAAACCGTCTGAAAATTATTTAGACACATATAAGTATATTCTTTCCTCTTTCAAAGAAAATAAAATCACAAGAAATTGGAGTGGATATAAGAGCTTCAAATATGGCTTCAAGGGTGATTTTGAGTATTTTAAAAGTTGCATGCTACAATATCATGAACTTCTCGAACAAAATAAGGGTCTCAATCATGAGAACTTATCAAAAGAATATGTCTTTGATGAATTCACAGGCGTGTATGTTGACAATGTTGTTCATGATGACATGTTGAATTTGATGAAATCATATTATAGAAAGACAATACACGATAATAAAGTATTCACTCTTGGAGATAGACAGTCGAAAAGGTTCAAAGCTCACAATGAACCAATGTCCCGTTTCTTACACTATGAGATATTACCACTTATCGAAAAAATTACGTCCAAGAAGTTGATGCCTACTTACACTTACTTATCATCATACATAAAAGACAGTGACTTGCCTGCCCATACCGATCGTGAAGACTGTGAATTCACAGTCTCGTTTCTAGTGAATAAAGATGTAGATTGGCCCATATACTTACACAAAGTGAAACAGCCAGTCAAATATAAGGGGCGGTCTGGTTACAATCCAGATAAAGATGAATGTGTCTCTTTAGATAGTAACATGGGTGGATTTATCATCTTTTCTGGAACGGATCATCTTCATTTTAGAGAAAAGTATGAAGGAGAATTTTATGATATCCTTCTGTTACATTACCGCTCTGTCGAAGTTTAATATAATTACATTTAATATACATTTAATTTCATATATCTATATAAAATTAAACTACTCAGTTGTTTTAATTTATTCAACGCGTACACTCTGATATTCTGTATAATTTGTATAACCTTCCACGTCACCTTCATCATCTTTCTCATCGGTTTTTGGTTTGTCTATACACTTAAATAACGTTTCATCATACACTTTACCTTCTTGACACTGAATAGTTCCACCGCTTTCTTTGATAGACGCGGCTACTGCAGCACACTTGCTTGCAGATACTTCCTCTTCTGATGCAGCAACAGGTTCAGCACTCCCTACACTATCATACTTATCTAATTTTACCTTGTTTGGATCAAAATCCCAATCATATTCATCAAAAATATGACTATTGCGTTTACGTAGATCAGAGGAGAATAAGACTAGCACAAAAATAGATATGGGTATGACAAATGCTAAAATCCAGGATGGGACAAATTGTTTATGAACAACATAGCTGATGATAATGTTGACGAGCAAAATGCAGAAAAATAAACCCATATAACCGCTCCAAGCACGATAGTATTTTCTATAGTAATCTTTTATTAGTATGCTACGCGATTTGTTTTTTTTTTGCGTATTGAAAATTTCCAGTTTTTGCTTTAACTCAGTCAATCTTTGCTCGTTGATTGATAACAATTGTGCTTGTTTTTGGTAGTCTTCTATTTGTGCTTGTGTCATGTTTTGTGAGAGTTCTAACGATTTTGCAGTTTCTACTGACTTCACCGATTCCAAAGACAAGGTGAGATCGTATATCTTCTTCATATTTTCTTGACGTTGCTCAGTATATGAATCAATATTATCCAGATAGGTTTCGATATCATACTCGTTTATATTCGTATTACTTTGTAACATATCTATGACTTCCTTTTCAGAGGTTTGAGAAGTTTTAATAGCTGTTATTAATGTGGATAACTTTCTTTCTAAAGATGAATCACTTTCCATATTATATATAATGAAATATTTATTATCACGACTATAAATAAATATTTATCAACTTGTTATACTTTTTTGATATCTGCGTGTAGATCTCTCAGGGAAGATATATTGTCCTCGATCAGTTTTAATATTTTAGTTTGCTCAAATTGCTGTTTATCTAATGCATTATTCAATTTCATATTGCATTTATTGATAGCTAATTTACCTTTTTGACCAATTGGCTTCAATGTTGGTGATCTATTCTTAACTTTTTTGAATTCACTAATATATTTCAATGTATCTTTGGTATCAACAATGTCTTCTTTCAAAGGGGACATAGTTGCTAATACAAAGGTATTTACAGATGTGCAAAATGTCTCTTTCAAAATTTTTGTAATTTTGCTATTGCGATAGGGAACTTTCTTTGAGTGACACGTAGAACTGCGAATACATTCCTTAATCGCCAGTATACCTAGATTAATGTTTGCATTCTCTCTAAAGTTATGCTCCTCGTTATGCTTACTTCTACATGCTCGTTCGGAACCTGCTAAATCAACTATCTTAATATAATTATTTCCACATTTTACTTGAAATAATAAATGTGAGCGACTAGATGTTTTATTTGAACTAGATACACCAACATATCTTGCACTTTTTATATTATCTATGACATTTCCAACATTATGAATGATATCGTCGCGCGTTGTATTGTCGTTGAATTTATGTAAATGAAAACTTTCTATATTCAAGAATTCAATCGAACCATCTGATTGTTCACATTCTTTAAGTTCCTTTTTAGTAAATATATCATAACATTTATTGTTATATATTTGAACACCATTATAGACAATATCTGAACATGATCTGGACAAATCCAGTAGCAACATTTCCAATAAACCCATGTTATTTTCGTCTCCAAAAAGACTGTATGTTTTACCACTTCCTGTTTGTCCATAAACATATAATACCGAATTTTGCTGCTTTAATAAATTACTTACCAGCATAAATCCCATTTCGTTATAGATCGCTGCATTTTTATAGTCTGTGTCAAATACTTTATCAAACATGTAATTTTTTGCTTGTATTTTGACCTCATTCGTTATTGTGCGCTTTTCCAGCATTAATTGTATATTATGCTCACGAGAAGTTATCAAATATGGTCTCTTCTTGTAATTCTGTTTCTCGTGAGCACGAACTCTTGCATAAATTTTGATGTTAGACATATATACAATATAGAAAAAAATATAATTGGAGTATGATAATGGTAACAAATATATTGGATGTTTTTTTTGTTGACAACCCATACACTTTGCATGTTTCATAAAGGTA
>Ga0255758_10001164_pt1 | contig 27759 bp, 39 predicted proteins | sample 011ome_24_FD_179958 | JGI IMG/M metagenome (GOLD analysis project Ga0255758, IMG submission 179958) | Coastal salt marsh microbial communities from the Groves Creek Marsh, Skidaway Island, Georgia - 011513CT metaG (version 2) | ecosystem: Environmental > Aquatic > Marine > Intertidal zone >...
CTTGCTGGTGATGTTGTCACGTTCGCAGGAGACAGCAATCTGTATGTCGTAAACACTGGCTTTACTGCTGCTACTGGCAACGCTGTAATCGGTTCTCCCGGTTTACAGGCTGCGTTAGCCACTGGCGTAGAAATGACTATTGGCAATAACTATACTGCCAACATTGCTATGCACCGTAGAGCGATGGAACTCGCTATCCGAGCACCGGCTGTACCTGAAGGCGGCGATGCTGCCGACGATTCTTTGATCGTTCAAGACCAGCACAGTGGCTTGGTATTCGAGGTTCGCGTTTACCGTGGATATCGTAAGTCTATGATTGAAGTAGGCGTAGCATGGGGTGTTAAGGCTTGGAAGCCTGACTTCATTGCAACTCTGCTCGGCTAATCATAGTCAAAGCTATAGATGACTGGGGGCTTCGGCCCCCAAGATTCTTACTCAAGGATAAGTAATGGCTCTGATAATCGAAGATGGATCGGGTGTAGCAAACGCTAATAGCTATATCACTGCTGACGATTGGGATACGTGGGCGACAGCTCGTGGAATTTCTCACACTCACAGCGACAGCCACATTGAAGAATTTATCCTTACTGCTATGGATTACTTTGAGGCTTTGAGCTTCATAGGCCGAAAAGCTACTGACGAGCAGGAACTACAGTGGCCAAGAACAGAAGTATATATAGACAGCTATTCGGTTGATTCTGATGAGATACCAAAGCAAGTTAAAAACGCGCTTTATGAAATTACTCGGACGGTTGCTGATGGCAATTTCGCGTTATCTGCGCGAGAAAGACAGACAACCCAAGAAAAAATAGGTGATATAACGGTCACTTACAAGAATAACGCCAGTATGCGGAAGGAAACCCCAGCCGTTACGTCGGCGCTACGGAAGATTACCAAGTCAGTCAATGCGGTGTCGAGATCATGAGTTTTAACTACGCAGCCACACAATCGACTGCGACTAGCATCTTGACAAAGTTTGGCGAAGATGCCACTGCAACCAGAACGACTGACGCTAGTTTTGATCCTACAACTGGATCTTATGCTGGAGGCAGTACAACCACTATTGTGGGCAAGGCTGTACGTCTGAACTACAGCAAGTCTGAGATAGATGGCGAAATGGTACAGAGAGACGACGCTAGGATGTATTTTCAGGCTGGCAACGGAGCACCTGAAATAGACGATAACATTCTGTTCGACTCAGAAAATTATAGGGTTATGGATGTTGTAACTATTGCCCCCTCTGATACGGATGTGCTCTATGAGCTTCAAATTAGACGTTAAGAAGTGGGCAGAAGATACCGGAAAGGATGTGGTTGCGGCCAAGAGAGGCGTTGCGCTTGAGTTAATAAAGAATGTTCTCGCCCAAACCCCAGTAGATATTGGTACTTTGAGAAATAACTGGCGAACAGGGATAAACTCTAGGAACGGCAGAAGCCTACTCGGTGCCGATCCAAGCGGCGAGAGAGCGATGGCCGAAGCAAGAAAGAAGATAAAGCCGGTTAAAGGTGATGAGACTATAGTGTTTTCTAACAATTTGCCTTATGCGCCGGTAGTGGAGTTTGGTTTATATCCCAATCCTCCAAAGAACCCAACAGGAAAGACTATTAACGGGTTCTCCACACAAGCGCCCAAAGGCATGAGCAGGATAAGCGTAGAAAGAATGGCAGTGGCAATGAGAAGGGATAGAGAAACATTTGCTTTAATTGGTAAGAATTTATGAGCACTACATTCTCAGACGTTAGCGCGGCCTTAGATGCTAGGCTAAACACTTTGAGCGGCAGCTCTCCAGTTGCTTGGCCTAACACTATCTTTAAGCCAACTAAAGGAACTTTATATTTGAGGCCGTCTCTGCTGCCGGTCTCATCTGCCCAAGTCGGGCTAGGGGCTGCTGGCCTAGACGAGCACACTGGTGTATACCAAGTTGACGTTTACGCGCAGGCAGGGAAAGGAAGGAATGAAGCAGAAACAAAAGCGGATTCTGTTGCAGACCACTTTAAGAGAGGCACCGATCTCTCTTATAATGGCGTAACGGTTCGTTTAGGCGATACGTCCCGTAATCAGGGATTAACAGTTGATGACAGATTTGTCATCTCAGTCTCAATAAACTATTCGGCTCACGTAGCCCCGAGGTAAAACTATGACTATTGCAACAGGCGCTCGGCATGATATGGGCTACATATTAGAGTCGACTTTTGGTACAACTCCTAGCACACCGGCCTTTAAAGCCATTCGCCACACCGGAACGACTTTGGGATTGTCTAAAGACGCGATTGAATCTGAAGAATTGCGAGAAGATCGACAGATTGCTCACTACCGACACGGCAACAAATCTGTTAGTGGCGACATTAACTTTGAGCTTTCCTATGGATCATTCGACGACTTGATCGAGGCAGTAATGTGCGGAACTTGGACTTCCGATGGAGATCCTGAAACTATCGTAACAGGAACTACTTCTCGATCATTCACTATCGAACGTCATCATGAAGATATAGACAAGTATATTCGATCAACTGGTTGCTCATTTAATAGTATGAGCTTGTCAATCGCTCCTAATTCAATGGTTACGGGTTCATTCTCAGTTATCGGTAAAGATTTGACCACAGCAGCATCAGCGATTGCTGGCGCCACTTATCCAGCGGCAACAACTACCGACCCCTTTGATAGCTTTACTGGAGCCATTACTGAAGGCGGTTCATCTATAGCGGTTGTTACGGCTCTTGAGTTAAATATTGAAAACGGCATGGAGGCTCAATACGTGGTTGGAGACTCAACTACTTTACAGCCGCCGTTAGCTAAATCTACGGTTACGGGGTCGATTACAGCGTATTTTGAGGATACCGCCCTGATTGACAAGTTTATCAACGAAACTTCATCAGCGATAACGTTTACTTTGACCGATGCTGCTGGGAATGATTACATTTTCAATATGCCTAACGTCAAGTATAACTCGGGTAATCCAGAGGTCGGTGGCCCCGGTGCTGTTACAGTAACGCTAGATTTCATCGCGTTATTCAACTCAGGAATCAGCAGTCAACTACAGATTACTAAAGACGATGCTTAAATAGGGAGAGTGAGGGAAGGATGGATATTAATGATTTTTATACAGCGGATGAGCATGAGAAAGGCCGAGAGGTAGCTATAAACAACCCTAGCACTGGCGAACCGTCAGATGTGGTTTTTATAGTTAGGGGGCCAGACTCAAAGACGTTTAGGAAAGCGATTCTAAAGTCTAATCGAGCGAATCTTGAGGCTGATGATACGGATAGCATGACTGAACTTTTGGTCGCCGTAACGATAGGCTGGAAAGGGTTAAAACAAGGAAAGGGAAAAGATGCTAAAGATGTTCCTTTCTCACCCGAGGCAGCTAGAAAGATCTATGACCAATCGCCTGATGTAGCAACTCAGGTTATGACGTTTGTTAGCCAGCGCCAAAATTTTATCAAGGGCTAACTGATGAAATCTTAGAGTATGCACAGTGGCACTTCTGGGCTGCTGGTTACGATAAAGACTCAAAAGTTAGTCGCCTTGAAAACTTGAGGCAAGTCGAGAAGACGCTAGGACGCAAGCCTAAAGAGCTACAAGCCGCTCCTGTTTTACGGGACGAGCTTGTTTATCTTTGGTTGATGTTTGTTCGGTTGAAAAACGCATCTGGAGAGATGATTAGCTACACGCATATAAAAGACTATATGGAGATGTTTGGAGAGCTAACACTTTTTGAGATAGACACAATCGTTGAACTAGATCAAGCTCAAAGGCTAGAGGCAAATAAGAATGGCTGACGCAAATTTAGACATAAGAGTCACCTCTAAGGGCATCAAAGAGGCACATCTAGCACTTCAAAAGCTGGGCGTTAGCGCTGATAAGGCCGAGGAAGCGGTCAAGCAATACAAAGAAGAAACTAGAAAAAATACTGCAACTCAAAAGCAGTATGAAACCCAGCAGAAAAAGACGACCTCGGCGGTTAGTCAAGCAGCTAAGATTCACAAAGAAGCTAGAGGCGGGTTTCGCGCAATGCGAGGCGCTACTCAGCAACTATCCTTTCAACTTCAAGATGTGGCAGTCCAAGCACAATCCGGCACCGCTGGTTTAACAATCCTAGCTCAGCAAGGCCCCCAAATCTTATCTGTCTTTGGCCCTAGCGGCGCGGTTGTCGGTGCATTAGTTGCATTTGGAGCACTTATTGGCAGCGTTTTGGTTTCTGCCTTCAAAGACAGTGAAGAAGGTTCAGATGCGTTAGCTGCTGCATTGGATAGGCTAAAATCTCAGGTAGATGAGACCGACAGCGCCACGTTTCAGCTATCCAAAAGAATTTTAGAATTTGCAAAAGTATCCGAAGCTGCTGCTCAAGCAGAATTAATCTCTGGGCTAAAAGACACTCGAATAGCTTTGGTGCAGACTCAGAAAGGCTTTAAAGCTCTTATTTCTGACTCCATCACTCAAGATATACGAGACGTATCCCAAGAGTTGGCAAACCTTCGCCAGAACGATCCATTTGTGGATGGAAAACTAATAGAAGCCACAGGCACATATTCTGACGAATTGGGTGTAGTTAATGCTGCCTTAGACGAACTAGGTTTGAAGTATGGCATATCTAAAAAGCAAGCATTGGCCTTTGTCGATGCTGCTGCTGGCCTAGACGACAATAAAGTAAAAACATACTCTAATTTTAGAGCTGTCATAGACGATATTCAGAACTCACAATCTGAGCTAAGACCAGCTTTTGCCAATCTTCGTCGAGATATTGTAGCCCAAGAAACGCAACTTAGATCTTTAACTGAACAGTCTCATCTGCTAAGAAGGGCGCAAAGAGACCTTAGAGAGCAAGGTATTGCTGGGTTAAGGGGCTTAGTTGATCCCTCTGACGCAGCAAGAAGAGCCAGAGAGCTAAGTTTAGCCGTTCAAGCCGAAATAGATCAAAGGGAAGAATTGGCTAGGCTAAACCAGAGTCAAATGTTTGATGTGCTTAATGCTGAGTTAAAAGAGACCGAAAGGGTTGAAAAGGAGAAAGCGGCTCTCGCAGAGCGAACCCAACAAACCTTGTCTAAGTTATATAGCGAAACTAGCCCAGCGGTTTTATCTTTTGCTAGACAGCAACAAGCTATTCTAAAAATCTTAGAGCAGTCTAACGCAGCAGGATTGCTTAGTGAAGAAGGCTTTATTGATGCTAAGGAAAAACTTCATCAGGATTTTGTTGCCTTCGTCGATGCTCAAGAACAAGAGAAAGAAAGGAAAGATGCAGAAAGACAAGCCAGAGCGTTAGAGCGGGAAGCTCAATTAGCCTACGATAGAATGTCTCTTGTAGAAAAGTGGATGTTAAGCACACAACAGGCAATCCAAAACATAGACGCTCTGCAAATGCTGATGGCTGTTAATTTCGAGAGAAGTTTAGCTAGCGCATTCGAGGGTATACTAACCGGGACAATGACAGTTAAAGAGGCGTTTGTTCAATTCACCAAGGATATGCTGAGTTCATTCTTAGCCATGATCTCACAAATGATAGCAAAACGACTAGCCTTAGCTGCTGTCGAGAAATTAATAGGGAAAACAACAGCCGTAGCATCAGCGACCTATCTAGGGCTAACGGCGCAAGCTCAAAGCATGATGGCCGGACTAAACGCATTTGCTAGTACAGCAGCGATCCCCGTAGTTGGCCCAGCAGCAGCGCCCGCAGCAATGGCGACGGCGATTGGCGTTACTGCCCCGATTGCGGGTGCGATTTCGGCTCTCAGTGGGGCGGCAGCAGCAGCCAGAGCAACAGGTGGTCAGGTTAGAGGTGGTCAGTCATACCTAGTTGGTGAAAGAGGCCCAGAACTTTTAACTATGGGCGGTTCTGGCCGTATATCGAGCAACGATCAACTAAAACAAGCAGTTGGCGGCGGTGGCGGTATCACTATAATAAACAATGTGGATGCAAGAGGCGCTGATGCAAGCGTAGATCAAAAGATCCGTTTAGCTATGAAGCAAACCTCAGAATCTACTACAAGAAACATCCAGAACTTGATGAAAAGGCGTAGGTTTGTATGACCACTTTTGTATTTGCCGATAAAGTACCCAACGTACTTCCTAGCACTTCTAGTTGGGAGCTAGTGACCAACAGCAGAATATTTGAAAGCCCTCTTACTAGGGCGGTTCAGACGGCTGCTAGAAAGGGTTCGCACTGGAAAATATCTCTGTCCTTTGAGAATCTTTTTGGAGAAGACAGGGCTAAAATGCAAGCGTTCATAGTCATGCTGGAGGGGCAAAGACATAGGTTTAGCATAAAAGATCATTCGTTTACTAGAAGAGGGACTGGGCCGCAAACAGGTTTAGTTACCGCATCTAGTACGGGCGGGACACTAAATTGCACGAGAACGGTTAGTACATCTTTAACAGTAAAAAGCGGCGACTACCTAAGCGCCAATAACCAAATGTTTATGTGTACCGAGGATGTGACAAGCACAACCACAACTATTCCCATAAAGGTATCGCCAGAAGTAAGAGTGTCATCAGCAGGAGAAGATGTAGAGCTTATTAACCCTGTCGGAGTGTTTATTATGACAGGATCAACTGGATGGGATACACAACCCGGAATATATTCATCATTTAATATTGAGGCCATAGAGGACGTACTAGCGTGAGTAGAGATCTAGCATCAAACACTGCGATAAGTTATGCGGCCAGCCATGTTAATCCTATTGTATTCGTCAAGTTAGAGTTTGATCCAAGCTCTGCTGGTACGATTAGGCTCCATAACGGATTAGGCACTTATACTTGGGATGATGGCTCGGGAAATGTAAATTGGCTTGGGACTGGCGATTTAGGGCAAATAAGCACAATACAAGAAGGCGACCAGATTAGCCCGTACAACATTGAGCTTACCTTGTCGGGATTGGACGCTGGGCTTGTCGCAGAGGCTGTTAAGGAGGTTTATTATCAGCGCCCTGTTACTTTATACGTTGGCGCACTAAACGACGATGACGAGCTTGTAGCGACGCCTGACATTATTTGGAACGGTTTTATAGACACGATGGACGTGAGGCTAGGTGGTGATAGCGGAGATACCCTAGCTTTAAGTGCTGAAAGCGAATTAGCAATGTTTGAGCGATCAGCAAATTTGCTTTACACGAATGCGTCACAGCAAGCCAGCTCATCAGGGGATACTTTTTTTACTCACTTGCAAGAAATGCAAGACATTACTTTGGATTGGGGCGTTAGAAAAGCTGGATCTGGCAGCGGTGCTCCAATCATTCCTAGAGACGAGCCTAAAAACGAAACAATGGATTAATGCAACTTCAAGTCTTACAAGCATTAAATAAATGGGAGCGTCGTGAGTTCACTTACGGCAATGCCGATTGTTGCCAGTTCGCTGGGTTTATAGTCAAAGAGCTGACAGGGAAAGATTACCTAGTTGATTTTAATTATAACTCTGAAGAAGAAGCCTACGACATTATTAGGTCAAATGGTGATTTAGAGGATACAGTTTCAACTGTTCTAGGTGAGTCAACTAGCGACATAAAAGGGCTAGAAGATGGCAGCCCCGTAATGGTGACAATACCTGACAATCATTTGCTGGGGATCAAGTTAGGCGATTACGCTATCTGCTTGACGCACAAAGGTTTGGCTCGTCTGCCAAGCGAATACATATCATTGGGATGGAAGTTATGCCACCAGTAGTTGCATTTTTAAAAGCGGTCGGATCTTTTGTTACATTTGCCACTGCCACTGGAACGACAGCAGCAGTCATTGGTGCGGCGGCAATCGTTGGTGGTGTATTCGCAGCATCCAAGCTATTAAAGCCTAAAATTAATTTCTCGGTTGATGATAACGACCGCAGCAGACAGACCACAGTACGATCTACCACAGAACCTAGAAAGTTAATATACGGCGAGACAATGGTTAGCGGGCCGTTGACTTACGCTCAGGTATCTGGCGCGAATAATAAATACTTACATCAAGTTGTTGCTTTGGCTGGTCATGAGCTAACGCAAATCAGCAAAGTGTTTTTAGATGACAAGTCAATAGATCTAACTAACGCCAGCGTCTATAACTCTGGAAGCAAATCTGTTATTAGCGGATTCTTTGGCCCTAAAAACAATGAGAGCGGAGTTAGCGAGACTGTTGTATACATAGATACTCGTCTAGGCACATCGTCACAAACTGCTTATTCAGGATTGCGAGCAGACTCGACAACTTCTACAGAATATCTAGCGACTCATCGTGGTGATAACGTAGCCAGCCTATATACCCGTTGGACTATTAACGAAGGCTCTCGGGAAGTATGGGACGAGGTTGGTAGTGTTCAAAACATCAAAGCCTTGGTTAAAGGCAAGAAGATCTACGATCCTCGCTTAGAGGTTGACGCTGGCGGTACTGCTGGCGCAAGCCCAACTAATGCTAGCTATGTTGTATATGATGACAACAGCCTAAGCACTGGCGCAATCGATCGAGGTGAGCAAGGTAGAAATCCTGCGTTAATGATTGCTGATTACCTTATGGACAGCGAGTTTGGCTTAGGTATCCCATCGAGCAAAATAGACTGGGCGGCGATTATAGCGGCTGCTGACGATTGCGATACTTTAGTTGACATCCCTAACTCTGCCACACAGAAACGATTCTTCGGTAGCGGCGTCATCTTCGGCGCTGATCCATACGCCAAGTCTATTGAGAAGATATTAAGCGGCATGAATGGGTCTTTGGTTTATAGCCAAGGTAAGTACATAGTTAGAGCTGGAGTTTATTTCGCGCCAACTGAATCCATTACTGAAGACGATATTATTGGCGAAGTTGATATCAGAACCGCCATACCAAGATCTGATCGTTTAAATCAGATCAAGGGATTGTTCATTGATCCCACAGAGCAATACAAGATGATGGAGTTTGGCCCTGTTACAGTATCAGGCGCGATTGCTAGGGATAACGGCGAGACGTTAGAAGAAGAAATTAAGTTACCGTTTACCGATAACCGATACGCAGCTCAACGAATAGCATTTAAGCAAGTCAATCAGTCTTTCTTGCAGACGATGATAACCGTCCCCGTTAATCTGAAGGGGATGCGTATTGCAGTTGGCGACAGGGTGAATGTTTACTTGTCGGACTTAGAAAGCGTAGATGCAGGCGAGTGGAACCCAAAGATATTTAAATGTATAAACTGGTCGTTTGCTGAAAATGGAAGCGGTGGCATCAACCTAACCCTTCTTGAAGAAGGAGAGTTTTCAAACGGCGTAGCAATTCGTTATGCTGATCCTCTTCCAGCCGATTATTCTACGATCACAGCTCAAGGCGTTATTGCTAGAAACCTTCCAGACGTTCCGGCACCTACAAACTTTGGCATAACCGCAGCTATAAATGCAATTGAGTTGGCGTGGGACAACCCGTCAAACGCTTTAGCTTGGGAGCAAATCTGGGTTTTCAGAAATACCACTGGAACAACGCCAACAGATAGCGACACCCCAATCGTTAAGTTCCGAGGAACAAGCTACACAGATCAACGTGCCGCAGCAGACTCACAAGGCAACGCAATTGAATATTACTACTGGATACAAGCAGTAAGGTATCCGCAGGGGTCTACACCGGCCAGCGGTTCTAATGCTTCAAAATCGGTAATGATCGCTAGTAATCCAGCCAAGATCGGCGCGACCAAGATTGGCTTTGGAGTTATGGGTGAGGACTCTATTAATACAGCGCAGATTATTGACAGCGCTGTTGGCTCAGAGCAGATAGCAACTACCATTCAATCTGACAACTGGAGCGTCCAAGAGGAAACCGGATGGCAAATAAATAGAAGTGGATCTGCTACTTTTCAGAACGCAGTCGTTAGAGGGAACGTTACCGCAACGACAGGGACTATAGGCGGCTTTACTGTTGGAAGCACAGACCTTATAGCAGGAGATGAAGCAACCAGAGTTTCATTATCCACCTCTGACGGAATTAGCTTAGGCGATAACACTTTTGCAGACGCCCCATTTCGTGTTACACCGGCAGGGGAATTAACAGCAACTGATGCCACAATTACAGGATCAATTACTGCAAGCACTGGAACAATAGGCGGTTTCACTGTTGGATCTACGAGCCTGACAGCCGGGGATGAGGCTACTAGAGTATCTCTTTCCACATCTGATGGAATCAGTCTGGGCGATAACACTTTTGCAGACGCGCCTTTTAGAGTTACACGGGCAGGGGCATTGACGGCAACTAATGCCACAATTACAGGGGCAATCACCGCAACATCTTTAGAAATAGCAGAAGGCGCTACGATCGAAGCTTCATCTGCGTTTACGCGAACTCCGTTTGTATCTTTTACAAGCATAGGTCAAACCGCATTTTCTCCAGCGGTAAACGGATCTCTCGTCACATGGACGCAAGTAAACGGAACTTATAGCTGGAATCACAAGCTGGTCAGCGACAAAGCATTTAAGAATGGAGCCTTCGTTTCATTCAGAGTAAAGAGCGCAGGCGATACTAACATCCGCTATATGATTGGCTTGGCTGATGCCAATACTGGCACGAGCTACACTGATATTGACTACGCGATTTACATTCGAGGATCTGCCTCAACGCCAGATATTCTCGCTTATGAATCTGGATCGAATGTCGCAACTTTAAAATCAACCTTGAATGTCGGAGATGTTTGTGCGGTTGTTTATGACGATGAAAAAATTAAATACATCATCAACGGAGTGGTCGAAAGAACCGTCGATCTTTCCTCTTCGCCCATTACCGATGGACTTTACACGCATATTGCGATTGATGATGACGCTAATAATGGAACGCACACCATTGAGGATTTTCAATTCGGATCAATCAGTGACCTAGCGTTAGGCGTAACGATTCAGGATGGCGGTATCACGATGGCAGGTGGCGGCTCTATCAAGGGCGGTCAAAGTGGCTACAACACCGGCACAGGCTTCTTCCTTGGATACGACTCAACTGCCTATAAATTCAGCATAGGCAATTCAAGCACCGAGTCACTCACGTTTGACGGTACAAATTTGGCCGTTACCGGAAACATTACCGCAACAAGCGGAACATTCACCGGAACTGTAAACGCCTCTGCTGGTGCATTTACTGGAGACGTTAGCACTGATTCAAAGTTTATTGCTGGATCTGGTGATGCGACGACTGTTGTTGACGGAGCAACCGACGCAACTTATAGAATCTTTAGCGGAGCCGCAGAGTCAGAAAGTGAAAATGCGCCGTTCCAAGTTAAGCCTGATGGTTCTGTTTTCGCTAAAAATATTACAGTTTTTGATGCTTCTGGAAACATCCTGCTCAATCAAGACGGACTAGGCGCTGCTGCGCTGGCGGGAATATCGCTCACTTCAGGAACGGCAGTCGATAAAGTAAGCGGCGTTTTGTCAGGTGATGGCGGCGAGATGACGCTGACGCTAGATCAAACTGCAACGGTAACGCTTGAGACCAAATTTGCTATTTACGACAACTCGGTAGGCACTCTTTATTTTTACGGGTCTGGAGCAACTGAAGCTGCGGCAAAGTCAGATATTACAAACTCGACCCTCAATATAATTTACAGCTTACAAACCGATGGCGGATCATATAGCACCGCAGCAACCAAGCCGATCACTTTCACCAGCACTGATTCAACTCCGAGCAGTACAGAAATATACGTCACTGCGGTATATATAGCTGGCGGTATTCAGGAATATCGATCAATTTTAATGGATGCTGGCGGCGCATTAGAGTACATCGCAAATACTAACACCTACGGCGCGACCGCCTACGTTGTAACTAGCCACACTTTTACAAACCTACCGGCTGGCGTTCACAAAGTTAAATTGTCATCGACTATTACAGGATCGGGATCACCGTCTGCTGCTGGGCAGTCAACATCAAATCGCTTATACGAATTAAGATCATCAGAAATTAACTTTGTGGAAAGCGCGGCAAATGTTTTTGCAAATGGTACGCCCTCTGTACCCACTGGCGGCGGCACTGTTTCTGGGAATCTAGTTGTAACTGGAGACCTCACGGTTCAAGGCACAACTACCACCGTAGACACTGACAACCTGACGGTTAAAGACAACAACATCACCCTAAACTATTCCACGGGTGACAGCACATCAACTGCCAATAACGCGGGTATAACCATCCAAGATGCGGTGGACACAACCACCGATGCTTCTATTCTCTGGAAGACCGCGAGCGATTCTTTTTTATTCAGCCACAAAATAAGATCTCCGCAAGTAGAGATTGATGGCGAAACTTTAACAAGCTCTGACGATCTTGATTCTTTGAATGATGGGTTTTATAAGTGGGCATCTAGTCAACCGACAAACGCACCAACGAGTTACATGGTCATGTATCAAATGACCGACCCAAACCAGAAAATTCAGATTGCTTGGGGGTCTAGCAGCAGCGGGAAGTTATACATTCGTCGCGCAGATGGCGGTACGTTTTATGCGTGGACGCAGATGCTAACGACTGCATCAGCCAGTAGCACATATTTGCCTCTGGCTGGTGGGACGCTGACCGGGGCTGCGGTGTTTGCCGATCAAGTACAAATTGGCGACACAGTTCAGCAAAACTCATATGGTCTATTGCAAGTCAACCAAGAGGCAAATAACGACGAAAGTGGCATAGGGATTCTTGACTCTACTGGTGGTAGGTCAATGAGGCTATGGACTGATGACACTAATAGTTACATCAATTCAGGCGATGGAGGTTCTGGACTTTTGTACCTTAACGAGGACGTGCGGGTTACGTCTGATGGCAATTTTGAGCGCATCGGCAGTCACTTAAGCGGCTTCCAGATCGGCGGCCATGACAGCATCGAAAACAACAGAGATAAGATTAATCCGATCTATGTGATTGGAAACAACTACCTTCCCACGTCTGACACTGATGCCAGCGGAATGTACGGTATAACAATGAGCCGCAGTGGTTCTGTTGGCCCATCTGCATTCAGTTGGACAGCTAATGATGGCTGGGGCTTTGGTGTCATTACCAACGGGACAGGCAAGATTTGGCTGGACGGTGACGAAGGTGTCATAGAGGTTACAAGCGGCTATAACATCAATGGCACAACCGTCATTGACTCTAGCCGCAACCTAACCAATATTGGCACCATCTCTTCGGGCGCTATTACTAGCTCTGGGCAAGTTACTGGCAATGGTGGCGTTAAAGGCGATCCATATTTGTGGGCAGTAGGCGCAGAAAGTTCAATAGGTGTTTTGGTAGATTCAAAAACAAGTTTTGACAACACCAATGAAATGGCAACTCCCGCCATTCAGTTCAGAGAATCAGACGGAACAAACGTAGCATCAGTTCGAGGAATAGTTAATACCTCTGGCAACTTTCTATCATTGGGCGTTGGTCTTTACGGGAATCAATTGAGCATCGGCTCTTCTGGCGCAACTTTTACTGGCGCTATCACTGCATCTGAACAATCGGTCTTCACTGGTAATTCGATCTCAGGTACACCGAACCCAAGTGCTCAGCTTGTGGCGGCAGATTCAGGCGTTGCGGGTATTGCGATTCAAACCAACGATGGAGGTAGCAGTTACGTTTGGTTTGGAGATACCACAGATAATGCTGTTGGGCGGATTAGGTACGACCACTCGACGGATGGGTTTACTTTCCGCGCTGGAGCGACGAACGATGTTTTCGAAATAGATTCCTCTGGGATGGGTAAATTTTTTGAGCTTACGCTAAAAGGTGGATCAGACAATCTGACCTTTACCGAGACTGGCGGTGATTGGTCAATTAAAAACGCCCAGCAAGATAACGGCATCGTTATTTACGACGGGACTGCCGGTGTAGAGATCCACTACAACAATGCGGCTGTAGCTGAATTCAATAGTGTTGGTGGCATGAACATCGTTAGTGGTCAGCTAAGAATGGGCGGCGCTACCAGAATTGGTGCTACTGGAGCGGGTACGTTTACAGACGTAACGCTATTTGATGACTCGCCTCTTCTTACGTTATCTGACACGGGTAATGGCGGTGGTGGCGGTGCTGAAGGAAAAATTTTATTCAGCAACAATGATGGGAACGCCATTGGCATAGGCTACACAAATGATACAACCGCTGACAGTGATCTGATAATTAGCACGAACGCTGGCGGTACTTATGGCGGTTATCTAGGTCTTGACGCTGCTGGTATTGCTGACGCTAAGGCTGACATTATCCTTGAGCCAAAAACCAATGTACGCATTGCGACTGGCTCACTAGAAATGGGAACCACGGTTGTCATCGACGCTAGTCGTAATATAGTTGCCGGTACTATCTCTTCTGGTAGGCATACAATTACATCTTCAGGCACCATTGGCGGTGCAACAGTAGCAAACGGATACTCCATCATAACCGATGGAATTAACACTCTCGCTTTTGATCCAAATGAAATTCACACCACAAGCTCCCTCTTCATATTATCCGAAGACGCGGACATATATTTCAGGGGGTTGAGTAATGCTGGAGTCATTTTGAGAAACGGCACAACACAGTTTATGGATGCCTCACGCAACCTGACTAACATTGTCGCGATTACTAGCACTGGCATTATAAAAACAACCGAAAACATTCAATCAGGAGATGGATCTGGCGGAGTTGCTTTAACAATAAATGATGGCTACGGGAATGCGAACGTCACATGGAATCATGAGAATGGCACTCCTGAACAAGATGGAAACGCTGCTCGGATAGAGGTTAATACAGATTCGTCTAGCGGCGCAGCAATGTATTTTGAGCTTTTGAGCAACGTATCTTCAGGGGTCGCGGTTCAGACTACCAATGTTTTTACTTTAATAGAATCTGCCGCAAGATTAGAGAATGGCAAAACTTTAAATATCGGTGACTACGGAAAAATCGGAAGTGTTGCTACTGATAGGATTTACATTGCTACGACTGATGGCTTGGGACTACAGCTTGACAAGGACAATAATCGGATAGTACCTGTCACAGAGGATGGCGTAACTTATAACAATAACGTGAGCTTCGGCACTGCCAGCTTGCCTTTTAAAAACCTTTTTCTTTCTGCAAATATAGATGTCGCTGGGAGGATACTGCTTAACGGAGGAGCTGGAGGAACAGCTTTATTAGATGTTGATGATGCTGTATCTGATGATTGGGCTGGCAGAATTGAAAACTCTCATGCGTCAGGATATGGGGTTTTAGTAATAACGGCTTCAAATTCTGCCAGCCAGAAGGCTTTTGAGGTAAGAAAAAACACTTCTGATGCAGCAATGTTGATAACCGCAGACGGGCTTTTGACCGTTAATTATGCAGCCACCTTTAACAGCACGATCTCCTCAAGCGCATTTAAGATAAGCGGGTCTACGGTCATAGACGCTAGTAGGAACCTTGTCAATATACAAAGCATTCAAGGTAACAGTGAAACAGGCGGCACAACAATTTTCAACGTCGGCAGGGGTGACGTCTACTTTGAAAGCAACTCCAATGGTTCAAATGATTCTGGCGCTGGAATAACTTTACGCACAGCGTCCAACCCTAGCGGCAACGGTTCTATTTTCGACGTTAGATCTTCCGGTCAGGCAACTAGGCTTTACGTTGGGCAATCACTAACCAGTTCAGGATATAACCCTTTTTATGTAGGGAATAGCGATTCAACTACAGACAACGGCGTAGCCAGCAATTACAGCATTGAGCTTTTAGCTAACGGAAATATCACGGCAGAAGGAAATATAACTGCCTATGGGTCTGCTTCTGACATACGCCTTAAAGACAACATAGAAACAATCCCTGATGCTCTTAATAAAATTAAGTCTCTGACGGGAGTTACTTTTAACTATAAAAAAGACGGATCTAGGTCAACTGGCGTGATTGCGCAAGAAGTACAAAAGGTATTGCCAGAGGTTATTTACGAAGCATCAGAGGTTGGCAGGAGCGAAGACGGGGATTCGTTCTTGGCAGTTCGGTACGGACAAATGATGGGCTTGGCAATTGAAGCAATCAAGGATTTATCAAAAGAGATAGATGCGTTAAAAACCCAAATCAAGGAGCTAAAAGATGACCATAACCAAGACTGAAGTTTTACAACGGTGCGAAACTTACCCTGCATCAGATCCAAGCGCAGAGGCTACGACTAACGAAGGCAATCCAAGATTGATGGTTGTGATGGAAATTACCTTTGACGATGCAGATGATGCAGAATTGCCAGCAGTTTCTAATCATGTCACCTACCTGAACAGGTATGACGCTGACGGCAATCCCACGGATGTATCGGGATACGTTCAAATAGTTCAAGACATCTGCGCGGCGGTTTGGACTGATGACTGATTACACGATTGAGGATGGATTGCTAAAATTCGCTCATGAATTTGATAACGGTCAAACGTTATTTTTCCATCTTGAGCCTGATCCCAATTTAACTCCAGAAGAACAGATAGCTTTGTTTGTAGATCAGCAACAAGAGCTTATAAGGCAAGTAGCAGAATGGCAGTCACAATAAGCCAATTTACAATATCTACTACTGATATTTTTGGGTTTGATCCACCAGCAGTTGCGGGCTTTTCTGATTATATTGGAACGTCGTCTGTAAATCAAAGCGAAAAATATCTAGTTGCTTTTGGTGGCAACGGTGTACGAGCTTTATTATGGCAAGCCTCTAATGACACTATAGCATTTCAAGTCTATGGCATTCATGAAAACGATGGGTGGGATGTTTTAACAATAAATGGGACAGACTACAGCAGAACGTCGGCAACTTATGGCGGGGCTATAGTCAACGATAATTCTAGTTTTAATTACCCAGATCCACCGCCAACGGGAGGGGAAGAAGGAGGCCCGTATACCCAATGGGTTTGGAGCGGAATTTCATCATTTCCTTTTGCATCGTCTTCGTCAGGCGCTACTGCGACGATGTATGTAAAGCATAATGGATTCGTTCCAGCTACGGGGCCAATAACCCTAAATGATATACACAGAGAGGCTGGCGGCAGTTCTGGGACTCAAGTTTCATTAAATGACTCGGATGTTCGCGCTTTAAATTGGTACAACACGGTCGCAGGAAGCGCAATTGCAAGCGGCGGCACTAATACAATGCGACACTATCTACATCCCTGCAACGTAGGCGAGAATCAAGGCTACACGCGAAGAAGGTTGTTTAGCACTACCAGCAATGACCTTAACTATAAGCTGGCAAGCGCAGATGCGGATATAGACAACGCAAGCATTAACGCAGCCGCAACAATCGCCAAGTGCGGAATGACAGTTGAATTTGATGGAACAGATACAAGGCTGAGGTTTCACTTGCTCTCTACTGCCAACTATACAGGCAGCGGGGCTACAATTACTTTGACTAATCAATATTGGAACTCAGAAGCTAGCGGAACCAGTAATCCTCAAACTTATAGCGCAGTGACGAACGATGCTGTTACCTTTGAGGGTGTTCAGGTCATTCAAGCCGCTCTACTGACTTCTGAGCACAACGTGTCATTGGCAACTGGTCAACAGAACCCCGCCACTACTGCCGCAATAGGCCAGTCTATATTTCCCATGACAGGAGGAGGATTCGGAGAAACGGTAATGGGCACTAATAGCATTACGTCATTCGTCAATACTGCGGCAAATACTGCTTATGGAAGAAGTTTTCAAATATCAACAACTATGGGCCGCTTTAATTATGGCGACAAGGTTTCAACAGCGGACATAAGATTTAGATGGGCTTTACGACTTCTTGGATACAGCCCAGAAGATCGCACTTTTATAGAAAAAGATACAACTATGAATTTTATGATTAGCCTGAGAGCTAGAACGGAGCATAACTAAATTTAATTAAATTAAAAAATCAGGTAGAATGCCATTTTTAACTAAGGAGAGGAAAATGAGTGAGCAAAAGCGGGAAATGAGTGCAGACGAGTATGTTCAGATGGCTAAAATCGACTCATTAGCTAAACAAAACGCTGGTCAAGCCCTTAGAATAGCCGATTTAGAGGCCCAAATTAGCCTCTATCAAGCGCAACAGCAGCAAGCACAACAACAGTCAGAACAGCCGATTCCGGGCGAAGAGCCTGTGTTTGAGGAAGTGGACGAAGCACATTAGGTGATCTATGCAAGAGGAAGTCAAATCAATAGTTGATGCGGTCGCTGTAACAGGCGGCGTTGCGTCCCTTGCGGGCTGGCTTCCTGAAGCAGCGGCAGCAGTCACCATTATCTGGCTATCTATCCGCATCTGGGAAAGCGATACCGTAAGAGGTATTTTCGACCGCAAGGACGATGGCGATGGAGACTCTTGACGCTCTAGGTGCTATCTGGCCCATCGCTTTTGGATTTGTGACTCTCGTTATAGTGCTAGCTAAGATGCACAGCGATATTGAGCAGATCAAGGAAAAGATTCGGACATTGTTTGAACTGTTCAACAACAGGAACAAATAATGGCAGAGATCAATGACAATACGACCATTGAGATCCCTATTCGCAACTTGGTGGCTATCATTGCTGGCGTTGTTGTAGCGGTGTTGGCTTATACAGAAGTGACTAATCGCATCTCGGTTTTAGAGAGGCAACTAACAATTCTTGAAGTAGACATAGAGATGAACAGCGAGTTTCGCACCAAATGGCCGAGAGGCGAGCTTGGTGCGCTACCAGACGATTTACTTCAGAACAGTCAGATTGCTGCGCTAGAAAAGGTCGTTGAACTGAATACTGAATTTAGAAACAACTGGGCACCGCCCGAAGAAGTGCAAGAGTCAATTCGTACTAACCACGCACAAGAGATTAGGCTGCAATATTTAGAGAAAGAAATAGAGGAAATAAAAAAGAAGTAAATGAAATATATTCTAATCATCATGATCGGGAGCTGGATAAGCCCCGACACCATAGAGTTTGACACCCTAAAGGAATGTGAAGCGGCAGCAGAAAAACTAAACTACGGCAAGATAGTAACGGCTTGCGAAATAGGAGAAAAATATGCTGGAGTATCTGGAAATAGCGACAACCCTAGTCGCCCTTTGTAGTGCGATATGTGCAGTAACCCCTACACCTAAAGACGACAAGGTCATTGCTAAGATCTACAAAGTGCTAGAGATGCTCGCGCTTAACGTCGGAAAGGCAAAAGAGTGATACAGGCTTTGATAGGCCCAGTATCGGGCCTGTTAGACAAGTTCATTGAGGACAAGGATCAGAAGGCTAGGCTGGCGCATGAAGTCGCTACAATGGCCGAGAATCACGCTCAGGAGCTTGCTAAGGGTCAGTTAGAGGTCAACAAGGTAGAAGCGGCTCATAGGTCGTTATTTGTTAGTGGATGGCGACCTTTTATTGGCTGGACATGTGGCCTTGGGATGTTTGGTAACTTTATTACCATCCCATTCTCAAACTTTGTTTTGGCTCTATTCGGTATAGACATAGTTATACCTCTTGTCCCTCTCGAGACCATGATGCCCGTTTTGATGGGAATGCTTGGGCTAGGAGCAATGAGAAGCTTTGAAAAGAAAAACTCAGTACACAGGAATAAATAAAAGGGTTTCGCAAGCCCTACCAAATTGATTATGGCTGGGCCTACGACTCCCTCTCCTTCCCTCACGGTCGTATCTAGGTTCGATTCCTAGAATAATCACCCCACGGCTTTTGCAGCCACTTGTTCGCATTTAACGACAATGGAGCATCTTGGGGGCTTCGATTTCTTCTTTGTCTGCATTTAGAGCAGATCTTAAAGTCTCTCCTTACCGGAACGCCGCAGAACGCACAGCTAGACTTAAAAGGGGATGTCATCTTCAAAGTCATCCGTTGGTGGCTGATGATGCGCGGGCGCTTGCTGCGGTTTTTCTTGGGCAAAGTTATCAGCATCGTTAGTATAGAAGATTGTTGCATTGCCAAGGATCGGCAGTTTTAACTTTTGCTCTCGTTCTTCTTTCGTTAATTGCTGAGTGATAACTCCATTATCACCATACTGACTTTGTTCGCTGTCAACGAATACGGTCAGTTTCGCATAGGTTCCTTTTTTACCTTTATAAAATCTTTCTTTGTCGAGCTTCGTAACATCGATACTAAAATTTAAGCCTATTGTTGCCATTTTACCTTCCTTTCTTTTGTGAATAATCTGCTATGTCAATTGGAGATCCAGCGGTGTCCGGTTGCATGATTGCTTTAAACAAATGCTTTTCCTGATCTGTGAACCTTGCCCAAACTAGCTTCTTTTGCAATTTCGTGCATTCTTGCCAAACTTCATCAATGCCATACCTATCTTCCTCAGACATTGATACACGCATAGCGTTAGCTATTCCGCTTAACTCATCGTGAGCTTGTTTTTGTTTTTGCCTTACTTGCTCCTTAAACTTAGTTATTTGGCCCTTTGGTGCGCCGTTAAAAGCCTCTGATTGCTGATCTTCAGACATGCTTTCTAAGTGCTCTATAAGATCTTGTGGCGTCCCCTGTTCAACCACTAAATGCAATTCCTCATACAAATTGACAGCGGGCAAACTTTCGCCAGCATAGATATAATGCCCTAGACCAAACATAGCCAAAGCCTTTACCAAACAACGCATCTTGTTGTTAGCGATATCAGTTGCAGATGGGTTTTTAATCGCTCTGTTCTTGTTGTCCATGACAGCTAACCACATCGTATGGCTTATTCCTTCAACCGTCACTTTACAGTGAACAGTCACAGACTCATCGTTGTGGATTTCGTTGGGTAGGAACTCATAGGTCGATTCTGGATAGTGCTCCATCAAGGTTGCCCACCCCCACGTCCAACTTAAATAAGTAAATTGCCCTTTTCGTTCAGTATGTTGATTTACATCAATTGCGCTAAGTGTTTTCCAGACGCTCATGCTGTCCTCCAAATCCTAACGGCGGTCTTTGATACTTTGCGTTGAACAGATCCCATTTTTCTAATCCTCATCAAATTCCTAATTCTTGAAACTTCCTTTGCTCTCATGAGTGGTTCAGGCAAATCTACAATTATTGAGCTGCCTACCTCTATGGTTTTCAACCAATTATTTCTCTTGCGCCCGTAAGACATTTTGTCTGGGATAGCTACATCTTTTTCTATTTCGCACTGCATTTCCTTCTCCGTTTTGTTAATGCCTGTTCAATATATATTTTACAAAAACTCTTGTCAAGACTTTACGAGACAATCAATCTGTGCTTATAATTTGGTCGAACGAACGGAGGGATTTATGAACAAGATGCAATTAACATTTTTTTGCGAGGAGTCTGGCAAATCGTTTAGCGACATTGCTAGGCTTATGGGCTGCTCTAGGCAAAAGGTTTGGTACTGGGCAAACTGTCGAGAGACTTGGGTGCATTGTAACGATGACTTTGAGATTGATCGCATAGAGTCGGTAAATACCAAAACTATTTGGGAGAGGTAAAAAAAGCCCCCAATTAAGGGGGCTAAGGGGCTTCTTCGGAGAAGGAAGCAAGGCAACAAGCAACAAAACGGAGCAGTTATGTCAGATGGTTTACCTTGGTTCAGAGTATACACCAATATCGTCGATAACCACAAGATGCGGCTACTTGCATTTGAAGATCGATGGCACTTTATAGCCTTGCTAGCTTGCAAGCAGTCTGGCCTTTTCGATAGCGCAGACCCAGAGTTTATAAACAGATCTTTAGCCGTTAAGCTAGGGTTGCAACTTCCCGCCTTAGATGAGCTTAGAAAGCGTCTTACAGATGTTAAATTGATTGATAAAAACTGGAACGTATTGAAGTGGGAAGAGCGTCAGTACAAGTCAGATTCTAGTAAAGAACGCCAGCGAAAATATCGGGAAAAACAAAAACTTAGTAAAACCAAAACGTCACCAAAACGTCACCAAAACGCTAAGGTAACGCCCCAAGATACAGATACAGATACAGATACAGAAGCAGATACAGAGAAAGATAAAATAAAAATCGTTTTCAAGCGCATGAATGCGCTGGGTGTAGATACTCCGTTATTTAAGGAATACATAAAAACTCGGAGCAGATTGAAGGCCACAAACACGGCTCGCGCTTTGGCGACTCTTGCCAACAAAGCGGAGAGGTTAGCGAAGCAGGGAGAGGATATTAAGGAATTAGTCGAGGAGGCTCATAGCAATGGATGGAAATCAATTTATGAACAGAAAAATCGTCAGCAACGCCGTCACTCAGCAACGAAGATCGCAACCAGCACAGATTGGTGAGGAATTAGATAAGAGCTATATCAATCAGTTGTTTGGGGTTATGCGGTTGAACTACCCATCATTCTTGAATGACACCTCAGACGAGGATATCGCTTCGACCAAAAAGATGTGGTGGTCATACTTGAAGCACTACGATCAGGCATTAATCCACAGAGCAACAATTCAGGTCGTCGAGAAGTTTAAGAAGTTCGCCCCGACCTTGGGTGAGTTCAAGGAAATGTTGGAGGAGATCAAGTTAGAGCCAGCCCATAGACCAAGCCGAGACACCACGGTTTGCCGAGTCTGTCGATCTTTCACGTTTACCCAGTATCATCATGATGTCTGCATAACCGGCGAAAAGTCGCTTTACGAAGTGACCGACGATCAGATTGCCGAAACTAAGCGAATGTTTGCGAGGCTCAGATGAGGAAAGCGTCACAGAAGGTAGTAGATCGCCAAAAACAACGTCTAGCGGAAATTAAAACGCTAGGTAATGGCAACTTAGGGGGTATGTTGTCAGCCTCCGAAATTCATATGGTTTTGCATGATGGAGAGGACAAAAATAACTTGCTGAAGATGCTGCAACAGGTCGAGCTACAGTATCCCATAGACGTAGTTATCAAGAAGGCGTCAAAGGCTAGATCACTGGCCCAAAACAGAACTCAGTGGCAATGGTTCAGGGACGCAGAGGCGCAGGGCGACCAAAAGGCATGGGAGTATCGAGCTTATTGCAAGCTGCATTTTGGGGTTCCCATTCTCCGCAGGGATAGCCCCGAGTATCGAGCCAAGTACGACCGAATTATCAGGCCAATGGCTTACGAGCAAAAGCTAGAATTGATGGTTGAACCGTTCGACTTTCCCGTTACGTCAGCAATGAACATTGCCCAGCATGGAGCTTTTCTGGATGAGGTGAAACGGCATTTTAACGGGTTAGGGTTCCAGCTAACAGATCCGCAGATCTGGGACATTCCCAAGAAATAATCTATCCTTAGTCACCGAGATATTGAGAGTTATCGGTATGGCTAAGAAGTGTAAGATTTGCCTCCAACCTTTTGTCCCCGAATTCAGCACCTTTCAAAAGACCTGTAACAACATCGAGTGTTTAGTGGACTTTGGAAGAGCGGAGGCAGCTCGGCTAAACAAGCGGGCGATCAGGCAAGAAAAGAAAAAGGCGAGGGAAAAAGACCGAGGGTATTGGGTCAAGAGAGTTCAAATCGAGTTCAACAAATTCATACGCCAGAGAGATCACAAAGACCCTTGCATAAGCTGTCAGAGGCATCATCAAGGCCAATACCACGCTGGGCACTATATGAGCATAGGCGGGCATTCAGCAGCTCTAAGGTTCGATGAAAATAATACCCATAAGCAATGCAGCGTATGCAATAACTATAAAAGTGGAAATTTGGTAGAATATCGTCCAAACTTAATTGACAAAATAGGCTTGGAAGAGGTGGAGAGGTTAGAGGGGCCGCACGATCCAAAGAAATACACAATCGACGAGCTTAAAGAGCTTCTGTCGGTTTATCAGGCGAAAAACAAGGAATGGGCGAAGTCTCAATCTTAGATCGTAATGCTGAAGAAGTGCGCTCTACGCTGCGTGAACTTTTAAAGGCTTGTGAGTCTGGAGACATTAGCGGAGCAGTTATAATAACCGAGCATCAAGACGGATTTGAGCTTCAAATGCCCGGAACATTCTCCACCGACCCTGATTCTATTGCGAGCATTATTGGACGCTTGCAAATGGCTTCGAATGTTTTCGCTCACATGACTCTGGCACAAGACGATGAATCCTAGAAGCACCGAGCATCATTTACAGTTTTGCACCACTGACCATCAGCGACAAGTCATTGAGATGCACATAACTGGTATGCCGCAAAAAGACATAGCAGAAAAACTTGGCAGGCATCCGAAAAGAATTAGCGCCTGTATTCTAGGAGTACATCGGAAAGCTGCATTGGCAGGGATGGCACCAGATTTCAATCTAAATCGTCAGACAGCACCGGGATTCACTACAAAACGAGTCAGCACAGCCTATAACATGGACAACGAGATTGTCCTGCAATGGCACATTCAAGAACCAGAAAGAGTTAAGTTAGAGGAACTGATAGCAGAATTTGTGGAGGGTTTCAAAGATGAAGTCACCGGATTACATGCCCCCACAGACCCGCCGACAGGCACTGATGACGATCTTATGGTTAGCTACATTATTGGCGATCATCATCTTGGGATGCTTGCTCACCACAGCGAAACGATGGGTGATGACTACGACGTCAAGATTAGCCAGACTCTTTTGGAAAACGCGATAGATCGACTGGTAGGATCTGCGCCAGCGGGAGAAGTCGGGGTCTTAGTGAACCTAGGCGACTTCATGCACATAAACGACTCTACAAGCTCAACCCCTAGTTCAAAGAATCTATTAGACTCTGACGGACGATACTCAAAAACCATTCGTGCTGCCAGTAATCTCATAAAACGTACGGTTTTACGTACGCTTGAAAAGCATAACCAAGTGTGGATCGTAAACGTAAGGGGTAATCATGATCCTGATGCCGCCTTGTGGTTGAATGAAGTAATGCGCTTGTATTTCGAGGATGATCCACGGGTCAAGGTATTTGACAACGCTTCCAAATTTATCTGGTGGCAATGGGGCAAAAATCTAGTCGTGACCCACCATGGAGATCGGATTAAAATGTCCAATCTACACGGGTCAATAGTAAGTAATTTAAGGAAAGAATGGGGCGAGTCAGATCACACCTACGTGTGGACAGGTCACATCCACCACAAGAACCAAGAGGAATTTGGCGGCGCATTGTTCGAAAGTTGGAACATCCTAGCACCCGCAGATGCTTGGCACGCTGGTGCTGGCTATGCCAGTTCTCGAAGTATGACTTGCGTAATTCTCCACAAATCGTTCGGGGAGCAAGGCAGATTGAAGGCAAACATTCAGGAGTTGATATGACAGCGCTTGATAGACAGGTAGCGGGAAATCATTACAAAACCATGATGATTCAGCCACTTGAGTACGCACTGGCGAACGATTTGGGAATCTGTGAACATGCGGTCGTCAAGTACATTAGTCGATGGCGTGATAAGGGTGGAGTCGAGGATCTGAGGAAGGCAGCGCATTACATTGAGATATTGATTGAAAGGGAAACGGCTCCAAAGGATAACCCTAAGAAGCCGTCTTGGTAGTCACATAAGCATTGCGCCTATTACATATCCCAAACAAAAGGCTATTATAATCGCTGCGCCCGTAAACCGAGGTACTAAAAGTTTATCTTTCCACATTTGCCAGCTCCCCCTGTAATCTATCCAATAACCTTATAACGTCCAACACTTCCATCGTATCGCATGGATCTAGGTTGTCATAAGTCTCCCTAACTTTAATTAACGTCAACAACGCCAGCAAAATCTCATTTCTCGTTGGTTTCATTTTACTTCCTCCCGTAAGCATTCATCAAACTCTCGATCAGCCTCATCAACTGCTAAACGAAACTGCTGCAAATATTCGTATCGGAGGTTAAAAAAGTGACAATTAATTGGCTCAATCTCAAAAGAGTCATCCCCATTCTCAGAAATCCTGATATGGCAAACCCCACAATCACCATCAGTGACCAGCATGGCAGGCCATCCCCGAAAGTTTTTCGGAGCCTCGTCGTGGTCAGTTGGATAATGCCACCGACAATCAAAGCAAAGAGTTTGAGACCACTCAATCAGGTCATCTTCATCTTTAAATCCAAAATCCTCTAAAATCTCATCGTTAATTTGATTCATCACCTCTCCTTCGTTGATGTTTCACGTGAAACAATTTGCCGCCAGATCGTAGACCAAACCTTGCCACTAGACCGAAGACCAAAAATCGGCTTGGAAAGGCGTTAGTGTTGACACCATAACCCTCTGGCCCCTTCCGCTGATGCCCTTGCGTTTTTCTCCGGTGTATCGGATTAAACTTTTTTCTTCAAGTGAGCGATACCGGGCTGTAACGCTTGAATAGGCAAATTCTTTCATCACCTCCCGGACATCATCTGAAATACACCCTTTGGGGCCAAATGACTTAATAACATCGTGAACCATTTGCTCCAAACGTGTTGTGTTTACCTGATGAGCTGCCATGACGCTAGTGTCTGGCGCACCCGTTCGATAAAGTTTGTGTGGCTCTGTCCCGTACATCTTCATTAGTCTCTCCTTGTTTAATGTATACCCTAGACCAAACGTAAACCCATAGACCAAACGCTAACCCACAGACCAAAGGTTTACCGTATCCCCTAGACCAAAATTTCTGCATCCCCTAGACCAAAATTGGGCAAAAATTGCACAAAATCTTGAGATCGAGCACCTCGGAATCGTAACCCCTTGATTTTTAAGGGTTTTTTCCCAGGGCCTCTAATGCCCTCCCCTCTCGCTCTGCCAGCTTGACGGTACGCCACGCGCAACCGAAGTGATAAGCGATTCGATTAAGCGAATGGCCCCGGTCTACCCGATCAATGACAGCTCGCACGAATGCGGCCCGGCTCGGGTAGCCAAAACGACCTAAAGCCCGTCCCTTTTTCATCGGGCGAGTGCTTTGAGGGTGACGCGGCCCAAAAAATGCCGCATTCACTTCTGACATTCAATCCCTCTTTTTTTAAAGTCAGAATGTATGCCCGCACAAACCCTTTCAATGTAGCTCGCTTCAGCTTGTTTGGCTTGCTCAAGGTCAGCATTGCCCGCGAAATACACACACGCGCAAACAAAGGCGGCAAAAGCCGCCCGTTTAAAATGTTTCATGGTTCACCCCTCAATAATCCGTTGAAGTTTTCCGCTTTTGGTGAAGACCCTCACCGAATGTGCGCGAGTTGGGCCGTAAGAAGTATCGAAGGCGTAAAGCATCGCATCATCGATCGCGTGCTTTTTAAAGCTGGCCTCGACTAAGTGCTCGCGGTTGCCTTCTGGGTCGTAAGCGCCAACCATCCAGCACTGCCATTCGTCGCTGTAATCCACCTCGACGGTGGCCCAAACTTTCAAACTTCCAACGCACTCAAGATCGTAAATGCTCATTTTTTCCGCTCCGGTTTAAGTTGTCCCCATACTGTAAAAGAAAAACACGACAAAAAGCAAGTTATTGTTAGAGCTTTTTGGAATATGAAAAAGCAAAAGCAGGGCGAAACGGTATAAAAATAACCTTGTGATGTGTTGCAAAAAATTTTGACGTCCTGTAAAGTGTACTCATCAAATCAACGAACGGAGAGAGAAGAATGGAGCAGCAAATTTTGGAAACAATCGAAAATGCTTTAATCGACAGAATGGCAAAAGAAGCAGGAGTCCAACCGTTTCAGATGAAGTCGATGATTATGAGATGCGAAGAACTGAAGCAGTATTATAAAAGAATCCGTAGTATCGCCATTAAGGATCTAGCGGAAAACTTCCGAAAAACTGAGGCGGCTTGAGTCGCCCTTGGGTCTACCAGTTCGAGACTGGTACTGATGAGGCCAGAAAGCCGAAACCCAAAAACGGAGCAAACAAAATGCAATATACAAACAAGCAAGCGGCAGAGCCAATGCACTTTTTCGCGGCTAGCGCTTTTGAGTGGCGAACAAGTGACAACCTCGAACAATTAATCGGGCAAATGAAGCAAGAAGGGGAAGGCTTCAGCCTTTGGCGGGTTCCGCTCGCAGAATCGGCCTCTTACGACATAAACGAATTTCGGCCAGAAGTAGAGGGAACGGTTTACCTAGGGCGTTGGAATTAA
>Ga0255758_10001169_pt1 | contig 27656 bp, 27 predicted proteins | sample 011ome_24_FD_179958 | JGI IMG/M metagenome (GOLD analysis project Ga0255758, IMG submission 179958) | Coastal salt marsh microbial communities from the Groves Creek Marsh, Skidaway Island, Georgia - 011513CT metaG (version 2) | ecosystem: Environmental > Aquatic > Marine > Intertidal zone >...
TAAGAATACCATTAGTAATTGGAAAAGGAGCAAAAGGTAATTTAAGTTCGTTAATGAAAATTATTTCAAAAAATATACCTTTGCCACTTGATAAAATTGAAAATAAGCGAAGTGTTTTATCCATAACTAATTTAATAAATGCGGTAAATAATATTTTAATAATAAATAATGTTGAATCTGGTGTTTTTAATATTTGTGATTATAGGCCAATTTCAACTTCAGAGTTGATCAACTCAATTAAAAAATTTTTAGAAAAAAAAACTTTTATTTTTTATTTTAACAAAAAAATTATTAAATTTTTTTTAAGTTTATTTGGTAGAACCGATGATTATTCAAAATTATTTTTATCTCAAATAATTGACAATAATAAATCAATAAATAATAAAATTTATCAAAATCATATTAGTACTCAAGATGAAATAAAAAATATGGTCTATGAATTTAAAAAAAACAATGAATAGATTAATCGAGATTTTAATAGCCATTTTTATTATGATTCTTATAATTATACCTTACTTTTTTATTTGCTTAACAATATTGATTCAAAATGATGGTAAAATTTTACATTGGTCTAAAAGAATAGGCAAACACAATAAATTTTTTTTTATGCCTAAATTTAGAACTATGAAAAAGAACACCCCCCAATTGGCAACACATTTATTAAAAGACGCCAATTCTTATATAACTTTTAGTGGATCATTTTTGAGAAAAACTAGTTTAGATGAGATTCCTCAAATTTATTCAGTTTTAAGAGGTCATATGAGTTTAGTGGGGCCAAGGCCTGCACTTTACAATCAATATGATTTAATAGAAGCTAGAACTGCTAAAGGAATTGATGCCCTTAAGCCTGGAATAACAGGACTTGCTCAAATAAATGGTAGAGATGAATTGTCTATTTCTGAAAAAGTTAAATTTGATAGTATTTATTTATCCAATAAATCATTATTTTTTGATATCAAAATAATTTTTCATACTTTAAAAAAGGTATTTATAAATAAAAACGTATCACATTAAATCAGAGGTTTTGTTATAAGATGTTTATTAAATTGATGGACTTATTTGCTGGTTTATCAAATAAATCTAAATTTATTGTTTTGATATTAATTGATGCTTTAATACTTTTGCTGTCTATATACATTGCTATTTCAGTAAGGGTAGGTTATTTTTTTTATACCTCAGATGTAAAATATATTTTTATTTCTATAATTGCGCCTTTTATTTGTATACCTATTTTCTACAAAGCGGGACTTTACTCTAATGTAATTAGATATATTAATTTTAATTTTATTTTGAAAATATTTATAGCAATAATGCTGTATTGTTTGTTTTGGGGTTTTATTGTGTTAATTATCAGACCTGATAGCTTTCCTAGATCAGTAATTATAATTAATATATTTATATCACTTACATTGATTACAAATATTAGGGTATTAGCAAAAGTATTTTTTGATTTTAACTTAAATTATTTAAAAACTATAAAAAGAAATATAATTATTTATGGAATTAATTCTGAAGGCATTGCTCTTTTTGAGTCAATAAAAAATAATAAATCCTTTAGAGTAATTTCATTTATAGATGAGTCTTCAGAATTTCAAAATAGATATATTTATAACATAAAAGTTAGATCATTAGAAGAAATCAAAGATTTAAATCGTAAGAATAAAATTAATGATGTTTTTATTACTAAGTTTATTAAATCTAAAAATGAATTGAATGCTTTATCAAAAATTTGTGATCAAAATAACATTTCAATTAAAACAAAGACTCAAGATGAATGGAATAATTTTGTGGCTAAGGATACCAATATTAATGCGTTTGAAAAAATTGAACCATCGGAATTTCTTAAAAGAAATGTTGTGGAGTCTGATTATTTTTTATTATCAAAAAACATATCTGATAAAACTGTTTTAATTACTGGAGCTGGCGGCTCAATCGGTTCTGAAATTACTAGTCAAACTTTAGACCTTAATCCATCAAGTATAATTCTTTTAGAGCAAAATGAATATGCTCTTTTTAAAATTAAAGAAAAATTAAATAAATATAATAAAAATAAAATACAAATACACTCAATATTGGGTTCCACAACTAATAAAAAACTAATCGAAGAAATAATGCAAAAATAAAATTGAGTCATTTTATAATAATGTTATTGGAACATATGTTTTAATTAACGCATGCCAAAATTTAAAGATTAAAAATTTTGTAAATATTTCTACTGATAAGGCTGTGTTGCCAACAACTTTTATGGGGGTAACAAAGCGAATTTCAGAGATGCTAATACAAGTTTTATCTCAACAAAATAGTTTTACTAAATTTTCAATCGTGAGATTTGGGAACGTAATTGGTTCATCTGGATCTGTAATACCAATATTTCAAAAACAAATTAAAGATGGCGGCCCAGTTACAGTAACTGATCCTGAAGTGAAGAGATATTTCATGTCAATAACTGAAGCTGCCCAATTGGTTATGCAGTCATCAAGTCTTGGTAGGAATGGTGATATTTTTTTATTAGATATGGGAAAGCCTATTAAAATATATGAGTTAGCTAAAAGTATGATTAAAAATTATAATAATAACAACAATTATTTAAATAATAAAATAGATATCATTTTTACAGGTTTATCTCAAATTGAAAAACTTAATGAAGATCTTTATTACAGTAGTAATAAAAAAGAGTCTCAACATCCAAAGATTTTCATTGATGAGGAAAACTTAAAAATTAGCCCTAATTTTTTAGATGATTTTTTATATATATATAGTAATTATAGTAAAATATCACTTAATGAAATTTATCATTTTTTGTCTAAGCACATAAATTCTTTTAAAAGGTAGCCTGTTTAGTATGGATTTTTCAATTGTAATACCTTGCTTCAATGAGGAAGAAAACATTTTTAAATTACTTGAAGAAATAAGACATTCATTACTGTCTTTTAATTATGAATTAATATTAATAGATGATTGTAGTACGGATAACTCATATGAAGTCATTAATAAATATAAAAATATAGAAAATTTAGTTGTTATTAAAAATAAAGTAAACATGGGTCAGAGTTTTTCCTTATATGAGGGTATAAAAAATGCAAAAAATAACATTATTGTTGCTTTGGATTGTGATGGACAGAATGATCCAAAAGACATTCCTAAGTTAATTAATTTATATTTGAATGATGAAGATGTTTTTTTAGTTGGAGGAATAAGAAATAAAAGAATGGATAATGCTATAAAAATTTTATCCTCAAAATTTGCTAATTATATTAGAAATTTGATCTTACACGATGAATGTGCCGACACTGGTTGTTCTTTGAAAGTTTTTGATAAAACTATATTTTTAAAATTTCCTTTCTTCGATGGCATTCATAGATTTATTCCTGCTTTGTTTAAGGGTATAAATAAAAAAGGAGTTTATATTAATGTAAACCATCGACAGAGATTATATGGAGAGTCAAAATATGGAACAATTAAACGTGCTTTAAAAGGAATATTAGATATTATAAGAGTAATGAAAATTATAAAACAATTAAAATGTTAAGTTATTTTACAAGTCTTGAAAAAATAGAAATTATTTTTTTAATTATAGGGTTTTCAGGTCAGGGTCTTTTTGCATCAAGGTTTATTATTCAATGGTTATATTCTGAAAAAATTGGAAAAAGCTCTATACCTATATCATTTTGGTATTTAAGTATTTTTGGAGGCCTGGGTTTGCTATCTTATGCCATTTACAGACAAGATCCTGTTATAATTTTAGGTCAAACTTTTGGTATATTTATTTATTTAAGAAATCTAATTTTAATTTATAAGGACTAATATGACAAAGATTGAAAATTATATTAATGGAAACAAAGTTTCAGTTTCAAAAAAATTACTACCTGTTATGAATCCATCAACTGGCGAAAAAAAATCTGAAGTAGTTATGTCCAGCAAAGAAGATTTTAAATTAGCAGTTAATAGTTCAAGCTCAGCTTTTGAAAATTGGTCTATGGTTACCCCTCTTAAAAGATCCAGAATAGTTTCCAAATATAGAGAATTTATTGAGAAAGATATTGAAAATTTAGCTAAATTAGTTTCTTCTGAACATGGAAAAACTTTAGATGATGCAAAAGGATCAGTAATTCGTGGATTAGAGGTTGTTGAATTTGCTTGTGGAATTCCACATCTATTAAAGGGAGAATTTTCTCAAAATGTTGGAACGAATATTGACTCTTGGTCAATAAGACAACCCCTTGGAGTAACTGCCGGAATTACACCTTTTAACTTCCCTGCAATGGTTCCAATGTGGATGTACCCTATATCTATTGCATGCGGAAATACATTTATATTAAAACCCTCTGAAAAAGATCCATCTTGTGGGATGAGATTAGCAGAGTTATTTAGTGAAGCTGGATTGCCAGATGGAGTTTTTAACATATTAAATGGCGATAAAGATGTGGTTAACATGATTTTAGAAGACCCAAATATTCAATCTGTTAGTTTTGTGGGATCAACCCCTGTAGCAAAATATATTTATGAAACTTCTGCAAAAGTCGGGAAAAGAGTTCAAGCCTTAGGAGGTGCTAAAAATCATCTTGTAGTTATGCCGGATGCAAACATAGATCAGGCTGTAGATGGCATAATGGGCGCAGCTTATGGATCTGCAGGAGAAAGATGTATGGCAGTTTCTGTAGCTGTAGCTGTTGGAGATGTTGCTGATGAATTGGTTGATAATATCAATAAGAAAGCTCAATCATTAGTTGTTGCTCCATGGACAGATCCATCATCACAAATGGGACCAGTTATTTCAAAAGAGCATAAAGAAAAAATTATTAATTATATTGATACAGGAGTTGAAGAGGGAGCTAAATTAATTTTAGATGGAAGAAATATAAGCATTCAAGGTTATGAAAATGGTCATTTTGTCGGACCTACACTATTTGACAATGTTACAAAAGAAATGCGTATATATAAAGAAGAAATTTTTGGGCCTGTTCTCTCAGTCGTTAGGGCAAAAAATTATGATGAAGCATTAAAACTTGTTAATGATCATGATTTTGGAAATGGAACAAGTATTTACACTTCTGATGGTGAAGTCTCTAGGCACTTTACAACAAATTGTAAAATTGGAATGGTAGGGATAAATGTTCCTATACCTGTTCCAATGGCTTTTCATAGTTTTGGTGGCTGGAAGCAGTCCCTTTTTGGAGATCATGCAATGCATGGAATGGAAGGGATAAGATTTTATACTAAATTAAAAACTGTAACATCTAGATGGCCTAAAAGTATTAAGTCGGGGCCAGAGTTTGTACTACCTACTAATTAATCAATGAAGGTATTAGTTACAGGAAGTGCTGGCTTTATCGGATTTCATGTGTCAGATTATTTACTTAAAAATAATAATACTGTTATAGGTATTGATAATATCAATGACTATTATGATGTAAATCTTAAAAAATCACGATTAAAAATATTAAAAAAAAATAAAAATTTTTCTTTTCATAAATTTGATTTGATAAATGCAAAAAAACTTGAAGACTTAATTAAAAAATTTAAAGTAGAATTTGTTATCCATCTTGCTGCTCAAGCCGGAGTTAGATATTCTATAGAAAATCCAAAAACATATTTTAAAAATAATCTTGAAGTTTTTTTTAATATACTAGAAGCAAGTAAGAAAAATAATATTAAACATTTAATATTCGCCTCAACAAGCTCTGTTTATGGAGAAAATAATAATTTTCCCATTAAGGAAATTTACAACACTGATAAACCAATATCTTTTTATGCAGCTACTAAAAAATCAAATGAGGTATTAGCACATTCATATTCTTATATATATAATTTGCCATGTACTGCATTGAGATTTTTTACAGTTTATGGCCCGTATGGAAGGCCTGATATGGCTTTATTTAAATTTACAAAAAACATATTAGAAAATAAAAAAATTCAACTTTATAATAATGGAAACCACTCAAGAGATTTTACATATATTTCAGATATTGTGAGTGGAATTTTTTCAATATTAAAAAAAAATAATAATACTAAAAGTTTATTTAATATATTTAATATTGGAAATGGTAAATCAAGAAAACTAAAGGATTACTTAAAAACTATTGAAAAAAAACTAAATAAAAAAGCTAAAATCACTAATTTACCTCTTCAACTTGGGGATATTAAAAAAACGCATTCTGATATATCTTCATTAAATAACTACTCTAATTATATGCCTAAAACTGATATTGAAGAAGGTATTGATAAATTTATTGATTGGTATCTAGAGTATTATAGAAATTAATTATAATTTATTGAGTGCTTTTAAAGCTAAATCACTTTCTTTTTTAGAGTTATAATGTGTTAAACTCAACCTAACTAAACCATCTTTAGTATCTATACCTAGGGCTTCAAGACATCTCCAAGCGTAAAAATTATCATTTCTAGTTGCAATTTTATTAGATACTAAAATTTTACTAACCTCTTTAGAAGTTTTATTACTTGAAGTGAAGGCTATTGTAGGAGCTCTATCTTTATTTGATATAATTCTCTTTCCAATCAATTTTAAGTCTTCTCTATGATAAATATAATTAAGTATCGGATTCGCAATTTCTTCTTCATGGTCTGCAATTAACTTATTAACTTTTAGAACTTTTTCTCTAATTGATAATTTGTCGTTGTTGTAATGATGTTTGTATAAAGTCATGAGATATTCGTAAATTCCTATTAAAGAAGCAAGTTCTTCATGATTTGGGCCGCCTGGATTGATTGTATAAGGATAATTACCCTCTAAAAAATAATGATTTTGGTTAGGTAGTTTTTTTAATATTTTTTCTCTTCCATATAATAAGGCTAAATGAGGGCCATAAGTTTTATATAAGCTAAAGGTGTAAAAATCTACACCAAGTTCTTTTACATCTGGAAATCCATGAGGTGCAAATGAAACACCATCACCAATAACAATCGCATTTTTTTTATGTGCCAATTCTGTTATTTTAATTAAATCGTTAACTGTACCGACTATATTTGAGCAATGTGTTACGGCAACGATTTTTGTTTTGTCAGTCAATAATTCTTCAAAGGTCTCAATGTCTAGTTCAGCCGTTTCTGGATTGATTTTCCATTCCTTAATATTAGCGCCTACTTCTGATAATCTTCTCCAGGGACTTATGTTAGCTTCATGGTCTTGATTAGTTACAATAACCTCGTCTCCAGGTTTCAGTGAATATTTAAGAGCATTAGATAAAACATACAAATTGACAGATGTAGAGCCACCAATAATTATTTCTTTATTATTAGCATTAATCATTTTTGCAAAAAGTTCAGTAGCTTCATCCATATTATCACCTGCGATTTTGGACATAGGATATTCAGCATAAGGCTGGACCTTAGTAGAAATCATAAAATTGTTTAGCCTTTCAATTACTTGCTTAGGGACATAACTGCCCCCAGCATTTTCAAAAAAAGACCATTCTTTGCATAAAGGATCTTTAAATGCTGGAAATTGAGATCTCACAAAATCTAAATCAAGTTTTGTATTACTTATATTCAAAAAAAAACTCCTTTTTTATTTAAAAATATTTTATACATTATTTAAATGCAAACTAATAATAATTTTAATGATGAAGAGTGGCAAAATAGAGTTGATCTAGCAGCAGCTTATCATTTGGCTGATCTTTATGGTTTTAGTGATATTATTTGGAATCACATTACTTGCAAGACTTCATTAAAAAAAAATACATTTTTAATTAATAAATTTGGCCTAAGATATGACGAGGTAACTGCATCTAATCTTTTGGAAATTGATCTAGAGGGTAATATAATATCAGGTGAGGGAGATATAAATTTTACGGGATTTGTTATTCATGGAGCAATCCACCAAAATAGAAAAGATTTAAACTGCGTCATGCATTCTCACTCGCGATCTGGTTTGGCAATTTCATGTTTAAAAAATGGTTTAGAAATTTTAATACAAGACTCAGCGATGTTTTATAATAGAATAAGCTACCACGATTGGCAAGGTATGTCGACAAACTCAGAGGAATGTGATTCTATAGCTAGAGATCTAGGAGATAATAATACTATGATATTAAGAAATCATGGACTTCTTACAACTGGTAAAACTATAGGAGAGGCATTTATGTTAATGTATTACCTTGATAGAGCTTGTAAGGTTCAAATTGATTTATTCAATACTAATCAAAAGATAATTAAGCCATCAGAAAATTTATTAGAATTTGCTGCCGGTCAATATAATGATCCAAAATATCAACTTGGTAAACATGAGTGGCCTGCACTAAAAAGGATGCTTGATAAAAATAATAGTATATATGATCAATAATGACTTTAAGTTATAAGAAAGTTAAAGAAAAAAAATCAATATTACATTTTCCTTCAGATTTATTTATAGATGGAAAATATCACAAATCTATTTCTGAAAAAAGTTTTGATAATATATCTCCAATTGATGGTAAATTAATTAACAAAATTTCTTTTGCTCAGCAGTCTGATATAGATATATCTGTTAGTTCAGCACGAAAGGTTTTTGAAAAAGGACACTGGTCAAATATGGCTCCAGGACAAAGAAAAAAAATTCTTTTAAAATTTGCACAATTAATAGAACGTGACCGACTAGAGTTATCTTTATTAGATACTATTGATATGGGTAAAACGATCAATGATACTTATAATGCTGATTTGCCAACCAGTATTGATAATATTGAGTGGTATGCAGAAATTATAGATAAATTATTTGATGATATTTCTCCAAGTTCAAAAGAATATATGGGACTTATCACTAAGGAACCAATTGGTGTTGTGGCAGCTATTGTCCCTTGGAACTACCCATTATGGATGGCAATTTGGAAAATAGCACCAGCTCTTATAACTGGTAATTCTGTTATATTAAAACCAGCTGAACAATCTCCTATGAGTGCTATTAAAATAGGCGCCTTATTAGCAGAAGCAGGATTGCCTGATGGAGTTTTTTCTGTGCTACCAGGTGATGGTCCTTTAACAGGAAAACAATTATGCTTGCATAATGATATTGATTGTGTTGCTTTTACGGGGTCAGGAGAAGTTGGTAAGTTAGTATTACAATATTCTGGACAATCTAATATGAAGAGAGTTCAATTAGAGTGTGGAGGAAAATCTCCAAATATAATTTTTGCAGACTGTAAAGATCTTGATGCAGCTGCAGAAGCTTCAGCATATGCAATTTTCGGTAATCAAGGAGAAGTTTGCTCTGCTGGTTCTAGGCTCATAATCCAAAAAGAAATTGAGAAAGATTTTATTAATAGAGTAATAAAAATAAGTGAAAAAATGCAGCCAGGGGACCCATTTGATCCAGAATCATTTGCTGGAGCAATTGTAAACAATGAACAATTAGAAAAAATAAATAAATATGTGAATATTGGTAAGGAAGAGGGTGCAAGTGTTGAGGTTGGTGGAAATATAACAATGAAAGACACAGGGGGTTGTTATTTTGAACCAACAATATTTACAAATGTAAATAACAAGATGAGAGTTGCTCAAGAAGAGATATTTGGACCAGTACTTACCACTTTAACCTTTGCAACTTTTGAAGAAGCAATATCTATTGCTAATGATAGTCAATATGGACTTGCTGCAGGAGTTTGGACAAAAGACATAAATAAAGCAATAAAAGCATCAAGAGAGATAAGAGCTGGAACAGTTTATATAAACAATTATGAGGAAGGTATGGACTCTACAATCCCACTAGGTGGTTATAAGCAATCTGGAATTGGGCGAGATAGCGGATATCAAGCTTTAGACAATTACCTTCAAGTTAAATCAACTTGGGCTAAAATATCTTAAACTTGCAATTTATTAAAATAATTTAATCTACCCAATATTTCATCTCTTTCTAGGTAATAGCCTTGCAAGTGCCTGTTGCCTGAATTTGGATCAAATGCAGTTCTTCCATGTAAGACTCTTCTGTTATTAAAACAGAAAATATCCCCACTTTCTAATCTAAAGTCTATTTTAAATTTTTTACTATGAAGTAATTTTGCAAATAAATAGTAGGCTTCGTAAAATTTTTTCATTTTATTAGAATCAATATCAATTGTTCCCATAGCTGCCATACTAAAACGAATATCATTAAAATCACTATCTTTGGTTAGAGTTATTAAAGGCGAATGTAATACTCTTGTTGCTTTTTGAGTGTAATCAGTGTCTTTAAATTTAACATAAGTATTTGTAAGCACTTTAAAGACTTCTTCCTCATATTTTCTTAAATAACTTGCAACTGCAAAGCCATCTACTACTGAAGAATTGCCTCCCTTGGCATCATTGACTAAACAGTGTAAAAATTGATATCCTGGAGCGTATTCAAAATAAGGTAGATCAGTATGATTTCTAAGCGCATCTGCGGTATATGCAGTATTATTAGGTTTAGGAACATTGATTACTTCAAAAGGCGTACCAAAAAATGTTTCTCTATGGTGACTTATTCTATTTAAAATTTTAAAAGCTGATTTTTTTTTAATGGGTGCATTCTTTATAATTACAAATCCATATTCATGTAAAAGTTTTAACCATTTTTGTAAATAATTATCCCTATTAAGAACTTTATCATGATCAATTTTTATTTTATTAAAAGTTTTTTTTAATTTTTGATCCCAAAAAAAATAGGGTGAGATATATTTTTGCTTTAGAGAATAACAGTGATCTCTTAACCATTTAATCTCAAAATTACTTTTATGATTTTTTTCACTCCAGTAAATTATAAGTTTACTTTTACTAATATGTATTTCTTTTGGAAAAATATTTTTAGTTACAGAAAGAATATTAAATATTCTCATATTTGCAGTTGGGTGAATTGCACTAGGGCAGTTATCTCTTAGCCACAAGAAATGAAACTTGCTAATATGTTTATCTAGCCAAATGATTTCAATAAATTGATTTTTCTTTACAATTTTATTTATTTTATATTTATCTTGCATTTTTATTATCTTTACTATTGGTTATCATAAATTTTATGATTTATTAAAAACTTTTCTTTATGAATAAAAATTTACTTGGGATACTTTTGATGACGCTGGGAATGTTCAGCCTCAGTATTAATGATATTATTTATAAAAATTTAACGATGAACTTCCCTGTGTGGGAAGCGGTTTTTTTTAGAGCATTCAGTGGGTCAATTATTTCTTTATATCTAGTTTATCACTCAGGAATTAATTCTATAAAAACAAAAAAACCAGTTAGGCATTTTGTAAGAGCTTTTTCTGCTGTTGGATGTGTTGTTCTTTATATCTTTGGAATAAAGTATTTACTACTATCAGAGAATATAGCTATTGCTCATAGCGCTCCAATCATTGCTGCTTTATTAGCCGTTCCCATTCTTGGTGAAAAAATTGGCATACATAGAATACTTGCCATTATAATTGGCTTTGTTGGTGTTTTGGTTATTATTAAACCTGGAACAGATTTATTTCAGCTTAAATCCTTATTGCCTATTGGTTCAGCTTTGTTTATGGCATCAGTTTATCTTACTACTAGATCACTAATGAACACTGAGTCTAGCACCTCGATAGTTTTTTATTATTCGTTTGCATTGCTCTTTACTTCTTTAATATTTTTTCCTTCTGATTTTATTATTCCTGATACTTTAAATTTAATTCTTGCGCTAAGCCTTGGAATTATGGGCTCCATGGGTCATTTTTTTATGTCTCAAGCTGCTCGACATGCCGATGTGGCTGTAACATCACCTTTTGAGTACTCTTCTTTTATATTTGTTGGCTTAATGGGATATTTTTTCTTTTATGAAATACCCAGTAATTCAGTGATAATAGGAGGTGTTTTAATTATTATAAGTGGAGTGTATGTGGCATATAGAGAGAGAAAAGTATCTTAAAATAAATATTTTTTCCGAAATTATTTATTAAATCTGTCATTTTTTCCAAAAACAGGTTGTTTGAAATTAAATAAGAGTTATAAATTTTATATAAATTAGGAGGAAAGAATATGAAATTTATTAAAAAATCATTTCTAGTTCTATCTCTTTTGTTCGCTTTCTCCCTTAGTTCTTTTAGTGCAAATGCTTGTACTGTAAAAGTTGGAGATTTTGACTGGGATAGTGCTAATATTCATACAGCTATTGGTTCTTATATTATGGAGCATGGATATGGCTGTGATGTTGAAGTTACAAAAGGAAGTACAAATCCTATCTTGGCTGCTTTAATTGATAACCAACTTGATATTATCTTTGAACACTGGACTGATAACAATGTCGCTTTAATTGATCCAGAATTGGCTTCAGGAAATTTAGTTGATCTTGGTATAAATACTCCTGCTTCAGAGCAAGCTTTTTTTGTTGATAGGGCAACTTCAGAGGCTTATGGAATAACAAGTGTAGATGATTTAAAGAAACCTGGTGTTTGGGAACTATTTAAAGATCCTGAAGATCCATCTAAAGGAAGAATTACAAGCTGTATTTCTGGTTGGACATGTTACACAATTAATCTTGTAAAAATAATGGAATATGGTTTGGGTGATCTTTACACAAACTTTGATCCAGGTTCTGGTGGAGCATTAGATGCAGCAATTGCTGGTGCATTTGCAAAAAACCAACCTATAGTTACTTACTATTGGACTCCAACAAGTTTAATGGGAAAACCTGAGATTGATATGGTGCGTTTAACAGAGCCTGCATATGATAAGGCTTGTTGGGATGCCATGATGGTAGTTGTAAATAAAATCAAAGCTGATGGTCCAGATGCTTATGAGCCTTCTTGTGCGAACGAGTATAAAGATATGGCTTTAACTAAACTTGCAACAGGGAAATTTGCAGCAGATAATGCAGATATTATTGCTTTTGCTGATGCTTATACCATTACAACTTCAGTAGTTAATAATATGTTAGCTTACTATGTTGATGAGTCAGGTGGAGATATGGAAGCAACTGCTATGCATTACCTAGAAAATCACTCTGAATGGGAAGCTTGGGTTCCAGCAGAAGTAGCTGCTAAAGTTAAAAGCACACTTTAACATAAATTTAAATACCAGGGTCTTACGACCCTGGTAAAAAAACTCTTATGAAAAAAATATCTAAAAATATAATATATTTATTCTACCTAGTTCTCTTTGGAATTTTAATTGTAGTAAGTTATAACTCTTCAAAAAGAAAACCAGATAGTGTTTCTGAACTATATACAGATTTTAGCTGGTTAATTAATTGGCCTAAGTGGCTTGATACCCCATTCATGCATTGGATAAATACAGGTTGGAGAGGTTTTATAGCTGATTACGGTCTAATCTTTGATGCTATAGGATATGGTCTTTTAAGGGGCTACACAGAATTGAAAAATGTAATTGTTCAGGCTCCATGGCCAATTGTAATTTTGGGTGTTATTGGAATAACTTATGTTATTAGTGGAAGAAAATTAGGAACAACAATATTTGTTGGTTTTTGTACTTTTTTTATAGGTTTTTTAAACCCTCGTTTTTGGGATAAAGCAATTGAAACAACTACTATGGTTGTTATTGGAATATTAATATGCGTTGTCATTGGTATTCCTATTGGAATAGCTATGTCTCGAAGTGAAAGGGTAAGAAATATTATTCTACCTATATTGGATACCATGCAAGTAATTCCAGCATTTTGTTATTTAATACCAGGTATAATTTTATTTGGTTTAGGGGCTATTCCTGCAATTATTTCTATTTTTATTTATGCCTGTCCGCCATTAATAAGATTAACAGATCTTGGTATAAGATTAGTCGACAAAGAAATTATAGAGGCTGCTGAATCTTTTGGTGCCAGTAAAAAACAAAAACTTTGGGGTGTTCAAATTCCTTTAGCTCTGCCTAATATTATGCAAGGTATTAACCAGTGCACTATGATGGCATTAGCGATGGTGGTTATTGCTTCCATGATTGGTACTAGGGGTTTGGGAGATGAAGTTCTTTTAGGTTTACAACAACTAAATGTTGGCGCTGCACTAGAAGCTGGTTTAGCAATAGTCTTATTAGCAATTGTTTTAGATAGAATGACTCAAGCATATGGTGAAAAGATTCAAGAGCGAACTCAGCCTCAGAAAAAGAAAAATTAATACAATATGTCTAAAATTGAAATCAAGAATGTATATAAAATTTTTGGAAGTAATCCCGAAACAGTCTTACCTATAGTTAAACAAGGTGCTTCTAAAGAAGAAGTGTTAGAAAAAACAGGGCATACCGTTGGTTTAGACAATGTATCCATTAACATAGAAGAAGGGGAAACATTTGTTTGTATGGGTTTGTCAGGTTCAGGCAAATCAACTTTAATAAGACATTTAAATAGGCTTATAGATCCAACTGACGGTGATATTATTGTTGATGGTACAAATGTTGTGGAATTAAATGAAAAGCAGTTAATAGAATTTAGAAAACATGAAATGAGTATGGTTTTTCAACGATTTGGTCTTTTTCCTCATAAAACAGTTTTAGAAAATGTTGGTTACGGTTTAGAAATTCAAGGAAAAGAGCCTGAAGAAAGAAAAAGACTTTCAATGATTCAAGTTGAGTCTGTGGGATTACAAGGTTTTGAAAATCAATATCCAAGTCAACTTTCAGGAGGTATGCAACAACGAGTTGGCTTAGCCAGAGCTCTTGCAACAAATCCTCAAATACTTCTTATGGATGAAGCTTTTAGTGCGCTTGATCCACTAATTAGAAGTGATATGCAAAATCAATTAATTGAACTTCAAGCAAAATTAAAGAAAACAATTGTTTTCATTACACATGACTTAGATGAATCATTAAGATTAGGAGATCATATTGGTATTTTAAATGGTGGGAGATTAGTTCAAGCTGGCACGCCAGAAGAAATTATCATGAGTCCTGCTGATGATTATGTTGAGGCTTTTGTTAAAGATGTAAACAGGGCAAAAGTACTTAAAGCTAAAACTGTGATGATTAAAGCAAATGAATTTAATTCAAAAAATCTAAAATTAGCAGATGTGTTCAAAGTTGATGAAAGCTCTTATATTGAGCAGTTTTTACCCAAAGTTCTATCAGATAGATGTACTATAATGGTTGTAGATAAAATGGGAGATACAAAAGGATATATTACTGAAAAGGAACTTGCCATTTCTCTTAGTAAAGATGGTTATAATTTAAAATAATTTTTTTTTAAGATTTATGATTTTAAAAAATAAAAAATTTATAATTTCGGCTGCTGGAGATGGTATTGGCTTTACAATTTCAAAACTGATAGTTCAAAATGGTGGTAAGGTTTATTTAACGGATATAGATCAACAAAAAATAAATAAGATAAAGCATAATAATAAATTCAAAAATAAAATTTTTGCAAATCAACTTGATGCAAATAATTACAATCAAGTTAGAAAATATTTTTTATCTCTTTCACATTTAAAAAAAATTGATGGTTTGATTAATAATGTAGGTATTGCAGGCCCCACTAAGTATATTGAAAAAATTACTAATGAAGAATGGCAAAATACTATTGAGACAAATCTCAATAGTCATTTCTTTTTTACAAAATTTTCTATTCCATTCTTAAAGAGAAATAAATCTGGCTCTATTATTAATTTGTCATCAACAGCAGGTTTATTTGGTTTTCCTCAAAGAACCCCTTATGCCGCAAGTAAGTGGGCTATTATTGGATTAACAAAAAGTTTAGCAATTGAATTGGGTAAATATAAGATTAGAGTAAATGCTATCTGTCCTGGTTCAGTAGAGGGAGATAGAATGAAGAGGGTTATAAACGCTAAAGCAAAATTACTAAAAGTTAGCCCTAAAAAACTACAAAAAGAATTTGAATCGATGACTTCAATTAGATCTTTTGTTAGTAAAGAAGATATAGCTTCAATGGCTGTCTATCTTTTAAGTAATCATTCTATCAATATTTCAGGTCAGGCTATAGCTGTAGATGGTCATACTGAAAGAATGGTTTAGTGAAAAAAACATTTGATTATATAATTATTGGTGCTGGGTCAGCAGGATGTGTTCTTGCAAATAGACTTTCAAAAGATAAAAAAACATCTGTTTGCTTGCTTGAATCAGGACCTAAAAGTAATACTTGGAAAGTAGATATGCCTAGTGCTTTGCTATACACTATGCATGATCCTAAATATAATTGGAAGTATTATTCTGAGCCAGAACCTTATTTGAACAATAGAAGAATTTTTTGTCCAAGAGGTAAAATGATTGGAGGTTGCTCTTCTCATAATGGTATGGTTTTTGTAAGAGGTAACCCATTAGATTTTGAAAGATGGGCATCTTATGACTTGCCTAAATGGGATTATAAAAATGTTTTACCTTATTTTAAAAAACTAGAAACTTGGTCAGGAGGAGAGAATTTATATAGAGGGGGTAAAGGACCGCTTAAGGTGAATAGATCAAAAATAGATGAAGCATTTCCTTTATTTAAAGCACTAATTAAAGCAGCCGCGGAAGCTGGCTATGATACATTTGAAGACTCAAATGGATTTAGGCAAGATGGTTTTGGAACATTTGATGTAACAATTGATAATGGAAAAAGACAAGGTGTATCAAGAGCTTATCTAAACAAAATTAATGGATACAAAAATCTCTCAATAGAGAACGATACAGATGTATCAAAAATTATTTTTAAAGAAAAAAAAGCTATTGGTGTAGAGGTAAAAAAAAACAATAATTCTGAGATTTATTACTGTAACAAAGAAGTGATACTTTCATCAGGTTCCATAAATTCTCCAAAAATATTACAATTATCTGGTATCGGTGATGAAAAATTACTTAATCAAAATGGTATCGATATTATTAATCATTTGCCCGGAGTTGGAAAAAACTTACAAGATCATCTGGAAATTTATATTCAGCATAAATCTAAAATCAAAGATACATTATACAACCTATCAACAAATTATTTAACTCAAGCTATAGAAGGGATAAAGTGGTTTTTATTAAAAAAAGGAATGCTAACATATTCACATCTTGAAGTAGGTGGTTTTATTAAAACTTCTGAGAAATATAAGCACCCTAATATTCAATTACATTTCTTTCCTTCTTTAGTAATTAATCATGGATTAACCAACCCCTCATTTGATGGTTTCCAATTTCACGCAAGTCCTAACCGTCCAAAAAGTAGAGGTTTTGTAGAAATTAAATCAAATAATTATTTAGATGATCCAAAAATACAATTTAATTATTTGGAACATGAAGAAGATCTTCAGCAAATGCGGGATAGTGTAAAAATAGCAAATAAAATTTTTAAACAAGAAAGTATGAAAAAATATTTAGGAGAACAATTAAGACCAGGATACGATGTTACTGATAATGAGTTAGATGATATAATAAGAAACACAGCTGATACAGCCTATCATCCATCATGTACAAATAAAATGGGAACCGACTCTATGTCAGTAGTAGATGAGGAAACAAAAGTATATGGGGTAGAAAATTTAAGAGTAATTGATTCGTCAATTATGCCAGATATTTTAAGTGGAAACTTGAACGCAGGGACAATTATGATAGCTGAAAAAGCAGCCGATATGATACTGGGAAAAGAAGAAACTCCTATTGAGGCAGATTATTATAGTTAATTTTTACTTGATGCAGACCACAAGTTAATGTGTTCTTCTTTTGCATATTTATCAATTGTTTTTAATTCTTGTTTAGTAAAGTTTAGGTTGTTTAAACTATCAAGACATTCATCTAATTGTTCAAGTGTTCTAGCACCTATTAATGCTGAAGTTACTTCTTTATGTCTTAAAACCCATGATAATGCCATTTGGCTAATAGTTTGGTTTCTTTTATCTGCTATTTTTTTTAAATTAACAATTTTAACTTTATAACTTTTTGTTATTAGTTTTGGATTTAATGATGAATCTTCATTTGCTCGAGAAATTTTAGGTATTTTGTTAATATATTTATCTGAGAGCATTCCTTGAGCAAGTGGGGAAAAAGCTATGCAACCCATTCCTAGTTTATTTAAAGTTTTTAATAAATCTTTTTCTATCCATCTGTTAATCATTGAGTAAGAGGGTTGGTGAATTAAGCATGTTATGCCTCTCTCCTTCAAAAGTTTATACATTTTAATTGTTTGTTTTGATGAGTAAGAGGATATGCCTATATAAAGAGCTTTACCCTGATGAACTGCACGATGTAAAGCATCTGCCGTTTCTTCCAAAGGCGTTTTAGGATCAAATCTATGGGAATAAAAAATATCTACATAATCTAAATTCATTCTTTTAAGGCTTTGATCAAGGCTTGCAGTTATATATTTTTTTGAACCCCATTCTCCATAGGGTCCTGGCCACATGTCATAACCAGCTTTTGATGATATAATTATTTCATCCCTATATTTTTTTAATTCTTTTGATAAAATTTTTCCAAAATTTGCTTCTGCTGAACCTGGAGGTGGTCCATAATTATTAGCAAGGTCAAAATGTGTTACTCCTCTATCAAAGGCTCTAAAAATCATTTTTTTTGATTCTGCTTTAATATTCTTGCCACCAAAATTATGCCAAAGGCCAAGAGTAATTTGAGGTAAATCTAAACCACTATTTCCACATCTCTTAAAGTTTTTATATGAATATCTTTTGGAGCTAGCTGTATAGGTCATTGACATATACTGATTAGATTAAAAAGTAGTTATTTAAAAGTGTTAATTTTTTCTTAAAGTCCAACCGTATCTTTCAGAATAATAAGCATTAGAATTATCAATAGCATCATAACTAATGTGTGAGTCTAATGATTTTTCAATTACCTTATTCTCTAATGAATTACGGTCATTTTTAAGTTTATTATCTTCAATTAAATTTTTTTCATTTTTATTCATAATTTACATATTTTACAATCTGTTTAATAAATCAATAAAATAAAGGTAAATAAGGGTAAATCTTGTAATAAAAGTATTTGTAATATATGTAAAATTGTAAATTTTGTAAATTATGGAAATTAACGAAATATCAAACATTGGCTCAAAAATCAGAAAAGAGAGACGAACACGAGGTTTCTCGCAATCTGAATTATCTAAAAAATTAGATATTTCACCAAGTTATTTAAATTTATTAGAGAGTGGTCGAAGAACAATAACCGTTCCACTTTTAATAAAAGTGGGGAATGAATTAGGTTTATCTCTAAAAGATTTAACATTGGAAAGTAATCAAAGAGTTCTATCAGATGTAATGGATGTTTTGAGTAATGAGATGTTTGAAGATTTAGATATAACCAATCAAGAAACAGCAGAATTTATTAGTTCCAATCCAAATATAGCTAAAGCTCTTTTAACTCTTAATGACGCACATAAATCTTTTAAAGAAGATATGCAAAATAGATTAGAGTCCATGGACGTAAATTCATCAGTTGTTCAGAGCCCCAGTCGCCTTCCTGTTGAGATTGTGTCAGATTTTTTACAAGATAATAAAAATTATTTTCATCAAATTGAATTAGCTTCTGAAAGTATTAGGAGGCAAGCAGGTTTAGATGATGGACATAATATTGGATCAGGACTTAAACTCACAAATTATTTAAAAGAAAAACATCATATTAATGTGCAAATAGTGCCAGCAAGTGAAGAACTAAAATCAGTTAGAAAATTTGATAAAGAAAAAAAATTACTTCAGCTTTCTGAAATGCTTACATATACCTCAAGAAATTTTCATTTAGCTTATCAAGTAGCATTTCTTGAATCTGAAGATATAATAGATACAATTATAAATACTAACAATATTGAATCTGAGGAAGTAAGGCCTTTATTAAAAATTTCTTTATTAAATTATTTCGCATCAGCGATGCTTATGCCATATGATGATTTTCTCATTAACGCAAAAAAAAATAAATATGATGTTGAGATTTTAATGCATCATTATGCGTGTAGTTTTGAGCAAGTTACGCATAGGTTAACTAATTTACAAAAACCTGGTAATGAAGGTGTGCCATTTCATTTTTTAAAAACTGATATTGCTGGCAATGTTTCTAAAAGATTTTCATTATCAGGAATTCATATACCAAGGCATGGAGGCTCATGCCCAAGATGGAATGTTTATATAGCATTTTTAAACCCAGGCAAAATACATCCTCAAATCTCTAGAATGCCAGATGGAAAAGTATATTTCTGTATTGCTCGTGCATTTGAGAAAGGAATTGAAAAACATGGTATGCCTAAAAGTTTTGTATCTATAGGTCTTGGTTGTGATGTTAAATATGCAAAAGACTTAATTTATTCTGAGGGTATGGACATAGAAAATAAAAAATTACAAACTCCTATTGGTGTTTCATGTAGAATTTGTCCTCGAATTGAATGTCAACAAAGAGCTTTCCCGCCTATTGATAAAGAATTAAAATTAGACATAAATTTTAGAGGCACATCGCCGTACGTAACTCTCTAAATTTTATATTTCAATAATAATTTCTGCAAATCTATTAAAAAATTATCTCTTAAATTAGATAAATTTTCTATTGATCTATTTTTAGCTTGTACTTTAGTACCATCAATGATTCTTTTTCTAAGTTTTTGATTAAGTTTTGGTGCTTTTAATTTGGTCCAAGGAAGTTTTAAAGCTGGACCAAACTGTTCAAGCATATGTGCCATTCCCATTTTACCACCTGCTAGATGGAAGGTTAAAAAAGTGCCCATTAAAGACCATCTTAAACCTGGACCATAAATGATAGCATCATCTAAATCTTGAGTAGTAGCATATCCTTCATTTATTATATGTAAAGACTCTCTCCACATAGATTCTTGAAGTCTATCAGATAAGTAGCCAGGTAATTCTTTTTTTAAAATCAGTGTTTTCATTCCAATATTAGAATAAAATATACTAGCCTTATTTATAAATTTTTTATCAGTTTTTTTTCCAGCCACTAATTCAACTAAGGGCAAAAGATACACAGGGTTAAAAGGGTGCGCTATAATTAATCTCTTTGGATTTTTACATTTTGATTGAATTTTACTAGGTAAAAGTCCTGAAGAACTTGAAGCAATGATTGAGTTTGTTTTTGAATATTCGCTAATTTCCTTTATTAAATTTTTCTTTAAAGTTTCATTTTCTGGAGCATTTTCTTGAATTAAATCTACATTTTTAACTGCATCTTTTAGTGATTTAGAAAATTCTAATTGTTTCGATAAATTAATTTTTTTTTTATAAATTTTCTTTAATGCAGGTTCGACTCTTTTTATTTCTTTTAATAAAATTTTTTTTTGTTCTACATTTGGGTCATAAACTTTAATTTTTTTTTTATTGTATAAAAATCTAATAATCCAGCCTGTTCCAATAACTCCTATTCCTATAACAGCAATATTATTTATTGATGATGTCACTAATTTTAAAAATGTTTCTTGAGTTTAAGTTTAGATCTAGTTTCTTGAGGATTTAATATTTTTGCTCCTAAATCATTTATAATACGTGAAGATTTTTCAACTAATTGAGCGTTTGAAGCAAAAACCCCTTTCTCTAAGTAAAGATTATCTTCTAATCCAACCCTAACATTTCCTCCTAGAATAACGGATTGAGCCGCCATAGACATTTGATGTCTCCCAATTCCAAATCCTGCCCAGTTTGCTTCTGAAGGAATCATATCTGCCATTACTTTCATTGAGGAAGTTGTTGCAGGCGCTCCCCATGGAATGCCTAAGCATATTTGATACAGTGGGGGTGAGTCAATCAATCTCTCTTTATATAATTGATTAGCAAACCATAAATGACCCATTTCAAAAGCTTCCATTTCAGGTTTAACTTGTAATTCTTGCATTTTTTTTGCAGCTGCTCTTAATTGAACAGGGGTGTGAATGAATGTCATATTTGAGTCTCCAAAATTGAGAGATCCACAATCAAGTGTACATATTTCTGGCAACAATTCTTCAACATGTTCTAACCTATCAAGGGCATGGATCATGTCTGTATTTTGACCAACAGGATTTAAAGGATCTGAACCTTCTCCGACTTCAAAATCTCCACCCATACCTGTTGTAAAATTAATAATTACATCTGTTTCAGATGATCTTATTCTATCAGCTGTTTCTTTATAATACTCAATATTCCTGCTTGGCTTACCGTTCGGCTCTCTAACATGAATATGTGCAATAGCAGCGCCAGCCTTAGCGGCTTCTATAGAGGCCTCTGCAATTTGTTTTGGTGTTATAGGTAAATTTGGATGTTTTCCAGCTGTATCACCTGAACCGGTAACAGCACATGATATTATTACTTCATTATTCATAATTTTATATTAAGAATAAACTGATAATAATTATTAAGCAATATGAAGATTTATCTATCAACTGGAAAAGTTAAAAAAGAGTGGACTGATTATAATGGTCATATGAATCTAGCATTTTATATTCATTTATTTGATACTGGGTGGGAAGTCATGTTAAATAAATTTAATATGGGAGAGCGCGCAGCAAAAACTGAGAAAAAAACTACATTTGCTGTAGAGTCCCACACTACTTACGATAAAGAAGTTAAAGAGGGAGATGAAGTGGATATTAATTTGTTATTTTTAGATATTGATAGCAAAAGACTAGTTTATAAACTTGAAATGACTCATAAAAATGAAAATTATAGAGCTGCAACAACTGAGGTTTGTTCTTTGTATGTGGATCTTGACAAAAGAAAAGTAACTGAAATTGAACCATTAAAAAAACAAAAAATTAATGATTTTATTCAAGAAAATAAAATTAATTTTGAAGATCAAAATCTAAAGTTAATTTCAAAGTTAAAAAAATAATTATAAATTTCTATAAGGTTCTCTATTAAATATTTTTTGTACGAGCGGGACGAAGTCTTTTAGAGGAATAGTATCATAATTTGGATCAAAAGATGCCTGATCCCATTTTTCACAAAAATCAATTGTATCTTTAAAAAATTCATGTCCTATAAATTTATCTCTTAGATTCCTATCTTTTCCATAATAATGATTATAATAATAAGCTTGAAACAATCCATGCTGCTCTACTATCCATCTCGTTTTTTCAGAAACAAATGGCTTCAGAACTGCTGCTGCTAATTCAGAATGGTTTAAAGGAGCAATTTCATCACCAATGTCATGTAGAAGTGATGCCACTATCATTTCTTCAGAAGCATTATCTCTTAAGGCTCTAGACGCAGTTTGTAATGAATGTTCTAGTCGTGAAACTTTATATCCTCCTAAAGAATTATCTAGTCCTTCAAGGACGCGAACCAATCGATCTGCTGTACCTTCTATGTATTTATCTTCAAAATTAGCTAGAAGTTCATAGTCTTCTTTATCGCCATCTTTCATTTCTGTGAATTTTACTTCATTTTTTAACATGAAATAATTATACATATTTTTATTACATTATGAAACTAATTCCTGAATGGCAAGAACACGAATGTTGCTTAATTGCATGGCCATGTAACAAAGATTTGTATGGAGAGATCATTTATAAAGCAAAGCGTGAAGTAGCTAATATAATAATTGAAATTGCAAAAACCGAAAAAGTTATAGTGCTTTGCAACAAAGAAGACTCAATAGAAATTAAAAAAAATATTCAAGATAAAAATGTAACTATATTAAACTGTAAGTTAGATGATTCTTGGATGAGAGATATAGCGCCTATTTTTTTTATCGATGATAAAAAAATAAAATCAGTAAATTTTAGATTTAATGGATATGGGAAATATTTAAATTTTCAAAATGACAATAAAGTATCAGAGTTTATTTCTAATCATCTTAAAATCCCATCTATTTTTTCAGATATAGTTCTCGAAGGCGGTGCTATTACATATGATGATAACTCAAATCTTTTTTCTACAAAAAATGTTATTTTTAATAAAAACAGAAAACAAACACTTAGTAACGAAAAAATTTTAAATGAATTAAAAATTCAGTTTAACTTAAAACATATTTTTCTTTTCGAAAATGGTCTTGTTGGAGATGATACTGATGGACATGTTGATAATTTATTATGTCCTATTGGAAATAATAAATATTTAATTGCAGATACTAATAAATTTAATTTAAATTTTAATATTCTTGATAAAAACAAAAAAGATTTAATTGCTTTTTTTAATGATACTCAGCAAAAATTTGAATTAATTTCAATTCCGCTACCTTCTAAAAAAAAAATTAATAATAAAATACTTATAAGCTCTTATATAAATTTTTATTTTACTAATAATAAAATTATTTTACCCAAATTTAATGTTAAAGAAGATTATGAAGTCGAAATAATATTTAAAAAGTTATTTCCTAGTAAAGAGATTGTTATGATTGAAACTAACAATATAAACTATGGAGGAGGAAACATTCACTGTATAACAATGAACGTCCCAATAATATGAATATCAAAGTAGCCACATCTCAATTTGTAACTATTAAAAACGACTTTGAATCAAATCTCAATAAAGCAATTAAGTTAATTGAAGATGCGGCGAAAGAAAATGTAGATATATTATTGTTACAAGAATTATTTTTAGATAACTATTTTTGTTCAACGAAAAATGATAAGTTTTTTAATCTTGCAATTGAATTTCCTTCAAATGCTATGTTTGAAAAATTATCTAATATTTGTAAAAATAAAAATATCTCTTTGCCAATAAGTTTTTTTCAAAAAGATGATGGTAAATATTTTAACTCTCTAGTTATGATTGACTCAAATGGCAAATATAGTGAAGTTTATAATAAATCTCATATTCCTGAGGGGATTGGGTACAATGAAAAGTATTATTTTGAAAAAGGTACAACAGGTTTTATGGTTTTTGATACTCCCAAAGCCAAAGTTGGCTGTGCAATTTGTTGGGATCAATGGTTCCCAGAATGTGCTAGAATTCTTACTTTAAAAGGGGCTGATCTTATTTTTTATCCTTCAGCAATTGGCTCTGAACCTCATATGCCTAAGTTAAACTCAAAAGATCATTGGGTTAATACTATGATTGGTCATGCTGCAGCTAATCAAATTCCAATTATTGCCTCAAATCGTATTGGCAAAGAAATTGAGGAGGATATTGAGTTAAATTTTTATGGTAATTCATTTATATTAGATCATTTGGGAAATGTAATAAAGAGAATGAATGAGAAAGAAGAAGGGTATATTTCTGCTAATTTAGATTTAAATGCCTCAAATCAATATAGAAAAATGTGGGGTAATTTTCGAGACAGAAGACCTGATCTGTATAAAAAAATTCTCGATTTTTAATATATTTTATTTAATGTGAATTATATTTAGGAGGCAAACTATGCTCAAGTATTTTATATCTCTAATAGTTTTAATTTCTTTCTCAGTAAAAGCGAAAGAAGAATTATTTATCTACAATTGGTCTGATTATATAGCTGAAGATACAATTGCAAATTTTGAAAGTGAATTTGGTATTGATGTCACTTATGACGTCTTTGATTCGAATGAAGTCTTAGAAGCTAAACTCTTAGCTGGTGGATCTGGTTATGATATTGTTGTTCCATCGGGATCTTTTTTAGAAAATCAAATTAAGGCAGGAGTATTTCAAAAACTTGATAAATCTAAATTATCAAATTTAGTAAATTTAGATCCTAATGTTCTTGCAAAAATTGACGCTCATGATCCTGGAGGAAATTATTCAGTTAATTACATGTATGGAACAACAGGTATAGGATATAACGTAGATAAAGTTGATGAAGATGAGATCACTAGTTGGAGTGTTTTATTTGACCCAGCTATAGCTGCAAAATATGAGGATTGTGGAATATCAATGTTGGACGCTCCTTCAGAAGTTATGGAAATTGCATTACAGTACATAGGTAAAGATCCGTACACTGAAGATGAAAATGATTATGAAGCTGCTCTTGAAATGCTTCAAAAAATTAGACCTTTTATTAGATATTTTGATTCATCTCAATATATTGATGATTTAGCGAATGGAGAGATTTGTCTAGCTATGGGTTGGTCGGGTGACGTTTTCATTGCTGCAGATGAAGCTGCTGATGATGTGGAGGCATGGTATTCTATTCCTTCAGAGGGAACAGTAATTTGGTTTGATATGATGGCTATACCTGCAGATGCTAAGAATGTTGAGAATGCTCATAAATTTATAAATTATATTATGAGACCTCAAGTTGCTGCTGATATTACAAACTATGTTTGGTATTCAAACCCTAATCAAGCAGCTAATGAATTAGTAGATCCAGAGATTTTTGAAGATCCAGCAATTTATCCTGATGAAGCAACATTAAGCATGCTTTTTGCTGATACAGCCGATTCTCCAAAAAAAGCAAAATTATCAAGCAAGTATTTTAATAAATTTAAATCAAATTAAAAAAATATACTTCATTTCAGCACTAATATATTTATGTTAGTGCTGAATTATGTCTAATAAAAATTTTTTAAAAATAGAAAATATTTCAAAATCCTTTGGTGAGATAAAAGTTCTTGAAAATATAAATTTAAATATTTCAAAATCAGAATTTTTTGGCTTACTAGGTTCATCTGGGTCAGGAAAAACTACATTATTAAGAATTTTAGGAGGTTTCGAGACTCCTGATAGTGGAAGAATTTATCTAGATGGCCACGATATAACTAATCTTGAGCCTTTTGAAAGACCTCTTAACTATATGTTTCAATCATACGCTTTATTCCCACATTTAAATGTTTTTAATAATTTGGCCTTTGGCATTAAGGATCATTTTGATAAAAATGAAATTAATAATAAAGTAAATGTAATTTCAAAACTTTTATCAATTGAAAGTCTTTTAGATAGAAGAATAAAACAATTATCTGGAGGTGAGCAACAGAGAGTTGCACTTGGCAGGTGTTTAATAAAAAAACCAAAACTACTTTTACTAGATGAACCGCTAGCAGCATTGGATAAAAAACTAAGAACAAAAACACAGTTGGAATTAATATCTCTACAAAAACAATTAGAAATTACTTTTGTATTTGTTACACATGATCAGGAAGAGGCCATGTCTTTATCAGACAGGATGGCAATTATGAAAAATGGAAATATTTTAGAGTGCGCTAGTCCTGAAGAAATTTATGAGAATCCAAAAAGTACTTATACTGCTAACTTTCTTGGAATTGCTAATATTCTTGTATTAAAAAAGAAAAAAGAAAAATATTTTTCTGATGAATTAAATGCTCATTTTGAAATTAATAAAAATGAATTAAATGAGAATCATAAAATTCTATTAAGGCCAGAGAAAATTAAAATTATAAAAAAAAATAATACTGATACAAAAAATTTAAATTCAGTAGATGGAATTATTTTAGAAAAATCATACCTAGGTAGTTTTACTCGCTACGAAGTCAAATGTCATGAAAGAATAATTTCTGTAATTGATCAAAATTACAATGATGATTCTAACTTTAACTTTCCTGTTGGTGAACGAGTTATATGTAGCTGGTCAAAAGAGTCAGTTAAAATATTAGAGGATTAATTGAATAAAAAACCATTTGAAAAATATTTTGTATTTAGCCCATACATTTGGTTAGTATTATTTTTTTTTATTCCATTAGCTATAATATTTAAAATTTCAATTTCAGTATCTGAATGGGGTATGCCACCTTATCAGGATATTTTTGTAAACAAGGACGGTTTCAAAATTAATATTACTTTAGAGAATTATATTTATATTTTAAGTGACTTTTACTACATTCGTTCATTTCTAAATTCAATTTTATTAGCTTTAATCGCAACTTTTTTTTGTATACTTATTGGATATCCTCTTGCTTTTTATATTGCTACTTCAGATATAAAATTAAGAAATATTTTATTAATTCTAGTTATAATTCCTTTTTGGTCATCATTTTTATT
>Ga0255758_10001171_pt1 | contig 27586 bp, 27 predicted proteins | sample 011ome_24_FD_179958 | JGI IMG/M metagenome (GOLD analysis project Ga0255758, IMG submission 179958) | Coastal salt marsh microbial communities from the Groves Creek Marsh, Skidaway Island, Georgia - 011513CT metaG (version 2) | ecosystem: Environmental > Aquatic > Marine > Intertidal zone >...
GTTTGAAAACTTATCATACGAACAGTTTATGATTATTACGAAATATAGTGACGATACATAATGAAGATAGCCTCAATTGATATTGGCACGAATGCCATAAAATCAAAAATATTTAAAACTACACCAACATCAATTGAATTTGTTGAAGGAATAAGATCACCAATTAGACTTGGTTCAGATGTTTTTATAGATGGAATATTACATCATCAAAAGCTTCTAGAATTATCACAAACTTTAAAAGAATATCAGGATCATTTTATAAAAAATAACATTAAGATGTATGAGATAGTTGCAACTAGCGCTTTTAGGGATACTAAAAACTCAGAAGATGCCAGGCGTTTCATTGAAAATGAAATTGATCATCCTGTAAGAATTATATCTGGACTAGAAGAAGCAAAACTAATAAGATTTCACCCAAAATCAGAGTCAAATGACAATCGAGTGTTTGTTGATGTTGGAGGTGGAAGCACAGAGATTTTTATGTATAGGAATGGAAAACATGTTATTCAATCATTTCAACTAGGTGCTGTTAGAGGTATGTTAAATCAAGATTGTCCTAGCGAATGGAAAAGACTTAAATCATGGATTAAAAGACAAAATAGTGCCGAAACTATGATTGGCTTAGGTGGGAATATTCGATCCTTTTTAAAAATTTATAATGAAAAAAAAATTTCTACAAATAACCTTGTCAAGTTATCTTCAAAACTTAAAAAATTAAATACTAAAGAAAAAATGCAAAAATATAATTTAGTATATGATAGAGCTGACGTTATTGATCATGCTCTAAATATTTATTCTGAGATAGCCTTTCTTCTTGATGTTAAGAACATCAAAGCAACTAATTGGGGCGTATCTGATTCAATAGCAGTTAAGACATTTCATGAGCTATATTCAAAAAAAATATCAATCTCAAGAAGTTAATCAAACTTTAATTCAGTTATAACTTTACTATCAAGGTTTTTATATTTGAGGCTAATTAGCTGATTAGAATGTTTATTGATAATTTTTTCGCTAAAGGATACAGCATCAACAATATTTACAGATGAAAAATTTATAAAAATTAATGAATCAATCTCATTAAATTTAATATCAGTTATTGAATCCTCAAAATTATTATTCATTAATATTAAGTTAATTGACTTTTCATCAAGGCTGCTATTGTTCAAAGACCTTTGAAATGTATTAATTTTATTAAATACATACTCATAATCAGATTTTGCTTTTTTTAAATTTATTGAAGAACTTGAATAACTATCATAAGTATTTTTTATAAAAATAGAAAAAACAAAAACAACTATAAAACATAAAGATATTAGAACTAGCTTTTTTTCTCTTTTTTGAAGGTTTTGATAAAAATTAAACATCCTCGTACCTCAAAGTTAAAACTCCATCAACGCTGCCATCTTTAATTTTAATATCATTGTCAGAAATGGAGATATTTAATTTTTCAGCACTAGTTTTTAAAATATTAAATTGAAATGCAGGCATTGAATTAATTTTAATTTCTGCAGTTGAATTTAAAATATCTACTGAAATATCAGAAATATATTTTTCCCCATATTTAAAAAATAATTCTAAATTAGGTAACTCTATATCACCTTGATTAGACTTCTCAGGTATGTTTTTTAAAATCTGATCAATTTGGTTTCTAGGGGATATAACTTTATTAATATCATTGCTAATAGAAGTAAAAATATTAAAAGTTGCTTTGTTATATATTTCTGTATTTTTTACATTTCTATAAGTAAGGAAATTTGAACCAACTATTAGAAATAATAATGCTAGGATAGTTGTCAATAATTGAGCTCTCGAAAAATTTATTTTCTTGATAATAAAACCAATAGACATATTAACTTTAAAAAAATTTGGAATTGAATTCACTATTTCACTTTTGATATCAGTAAAATGAAATTTATGATTATCAATATCGGACTTAAATCTTTTTGTAAGGGCCTCATTAGAACTAAAAATTTTAGGATTAAAGTTTGGTTTATTATTAACAACTAAATCCAAATATTGGTTTAAATTAGTTTTATTGATAGAGAAACCACAATTATTTTTATAAGCAAACATAAATTTATCTTCGACTTCAGTTATTACATCAAAGTTATCATTTGAATTTATGAGGTACTCTGGAGAAATACAAACCTTACAATTTAAATTACTTAAGTATTGATTTAAATTATCTAAAAAAATTTTATTAACAGCATAAGCTGCCCCATTACCTAAAAAATACTCATTGTCAGATACGGAATCTATAAAATTTGAATCGATATCTGAAATAAAATTTGCAATATTAATCTGATCAGATAAAGATTCATTTTTTTTAAATTCGTAAGATGTAACCTCGGAAGCTGGAATTAAAACTAGAAGAAGTTCAACATCATTAATTTTTTCTAAATCTCTCAGAGATTTTAGCGTTTTTTTAGCATTATCTTTATCAGCAGTATTATATAAATGAATCTCATCAAAACTAGGATTAAGAATGTGTGCTATGTAAAAATTCATTTAGATACTATTATAATTTCTTGAAACAATATAGCTACCATTAGGACCATAATATATTTTACTAGTGGACTCTGAATTAAAATTTTCATAAGAAAATGTAGTCATTAACATAAAATTAGAGGTAGAGAAGCTTATATTTATATTGCCATTATCAAATGCATATGATGGGAAGGCTCTCTTCAAATCAGCAATATCTCTAAAACCCTCTTCTGGAATATTATCTAAAATATATTGAGCATCTCTATATGAAATATCTTTAAACAAAGATGCCAATAACTGAACATCATTAATGTTCAACGTGTTTATATTAATTTTTAAAGAATTATCAGGTAAAGCACAAAAATTATTCTTAAAAATACTCCAACCTATAATTTTTATAGCAGGAAGACTTTTTAGCTCAGATGTTGAATAAAACAATCTGCTTGCAGTATATTCTCTTGGATTATTTAATGGACCAGAGTAATAATAATCTTCTAAACCATAAGCTCGTGGGTTTGAATCACTATCAATCCAATCAATTATTTGATCTATAGCTTCGGCAGCCAAGTTTGGATTAACATCATTTAAACTCATTAGTCTAATAAAAGCCTCTATATTTTTTTCATTTGGTATGTAATTATTTTTAACTTTTTGGACTATAGAATTTATATTAAAACAATTAGAAGCATCAATAATTTTTGCCGTTATCAATCCTTGATTTAATTCAAAAATAAAATCGTTAATAAATAATGCATTATTACTTGCATGAACTGCAGTATTAAATCTAAGTTCATTATCTATTTTCTTTAAAGCTAGGGTTTCAATATTTCTGAATATATTTAAGGAGACTGACTGGAACTCTTGAAATTGAGCTCTTTTAAATGAAATAAAATAATTATTTCCAATTAACACCGCTATTGATGAGAGTAATAAAACTATCATAAGTACAGATATTAAGACAACTCCTTTTGTTTTATGAGGCATAAGCTATGTTAGGATCAATAATCCATAAATATTCTTTATTGTTTTTTGTGAACTCAATTTTAATTAGTATTGGAATTTGACTTGATGTTACTAGATTAATGGGCCAAGATGCATGCCAAGAGTTTTCATGAAAGAATGAAAAATTTAAGCTATCAATATCTCTTAGTAACTCAACGCTTGTAAAGTCATCTTGATTATATGGATTTGCTGAAAAATATTGTTTTCTAATAAAGCTTTTATTAATTAATTCATATTGAATTCGTTTAATTGAAGAGACCTCATTAGATAAAGACTTGATATTTGAATTAAACATAATACTCTGTGAATTAATCTGGCTTATAAAATTGCCATATAAGTTATTACCATAAAAATCTTTTGAATTAACATTTGCTACTTGCCTTAGATCTCTTCTGATAATGGTTGAAGCTAAATTAAGCTCTTTTATAGAGTTTAGCTGTGATGCAGCATCCTGCTCTGTTGCTAATGAAGATTTTAGAATGTTAGATGAGACTATTGTTATCATTGATAAAATAACTAGTGATACTAAAACTTCAATAATTGTAAAACCTTTATTTTTCATTAACTAAAAATCCTTCGAATTCATATGAATATTGATTAGCACCTTTTTTCTTAACTAATATTTTATATTTTAAAAGTTCTTCAGAATCTCCTGGCTCAAAACTCTCCTGCCACTTCCATTCCTTATCACCCATTTTCATATATCCTGATCGAGTATTCCCTGATAATGGCTTTTCAATAGTATGAATTAATGCAACTCGATTATTTGCTACTTCTTTAGAGTGATAATGATCATCTAAAGTAAATATAGAAAAGCTTGTAGAAAGAATTAAATTATATAAAACAAGTATTGATGTGCTTAAGATGGCTAAAGCTACAACTATTTCAATTAAGCTAAAGCCACGTTTAATAGTCAATAATTTGTGATGTAATAGTTCCATTGGTGTGAAATTCTATTTTTTGAATATAATTATCAAAAAATATATTTATAAAACCTCCTGTATTTTCTCCAGACGGATAAAATAAAATTAATGGTACCTCTTTATCGTACATTTCAAAATCAATTTCTGATCCATCTGATGATTTGAAAATTTTTTTATAATTACTAAGATCTTGCCAATTACTTAAGTAGGGGTTTTCAATAGCTGATATAATTTGATTTTCACTATCTATAAAATAAGAGAATTGATTTTCGTTATTGGCATGCCAACCTATCACATCTCCTGTAATAGTACTTTCTTCTGATAAATAATTAAAAGACTTGGTAAAGGTAGATTGATTATTTGAAATTGAAATTGCTGAGCTAAAATTTAAAAAAACTAATGAAGAGGCAATACCTATAACAACAAGTACGACAAGAATTTCGATTAAAGTGAAACCTCTGGTATTATTCCATCCAGTTACCGATATCAGTGTCCTCACCAGATCCGCCCTCCATACCATCAGCTCCTAAAGTATATAAATCAAATTTTTTAGATTTACGAGGTGGGAATTCATAAAGATACTCACGGCCCCAAGGATCTAAGGGTATCGAAGAAATATAACCATCCTCTGGAAAAAGATAAGGATTTTTTAAACCACTATGAGGAATTATGAGAGCCTCTAATCCTTGTGAAGTAGATGGATATTGAAGTTCATTAAATTTATACATTTCTAATGCCTTTTCTGTTTGTGCCATATCTGCTTTAATTTTTTCTAAATTGGCTCTTTGGAAAACAGGAGCAACATTTACTACAACGATAGTTCCTAAAATTCCTAGTATTACTAATACAGCCATCAACTCTATTAAAGTAAATCCATTTTTATTTTTTTTCATAATCTATCCCAACGAAAGTGTATTCATTTGCATTATTGGAATTAGTATAGCTAGAACAATTAACATTATAAAACCTCCCATAAAAATTATAACTAATGGTTCAAGCAGGGATAAAAATATAGACCTCTTAGAATCTATTTCATTTTTTAAGAAATCAGAAGCTTTATGGAACATTTTTACTAAATTTCCAGATTTATAACCACTAGATATTAATTGAATAAATATGTTTGGGAATACTTGAGTTTTAGTAAGTGAAAAAATAAAGTCTTTACCCTCCACAACATCTTGTTTTGCATTCATAACAATATAATTTAAATATTTATTGTTAAAAACCTTTGAGGACTCTTCTATGGCAATATCTAAATTAGTACCAGATTCCATAATAAGTGCCATAGTGCTTGAAAATCTCTCAATTTCAGATAACAAATAGAAATTTCCTATTAGAGGCAAGCTCAAAAATTTTTTATGAGCCTGAATAAGATTATCAATATTAGAAGTATATTTTTTATATGCAAATATGATCATAGAAGCAAACAAAAATATGAATGTTAGTATTATAAAAATATTATTTGATAATCCTAGCAATAATTCTGTTATTAAAGGTAACTCTGCCCCTGCTTTAAGAAACTGGCTAATCACTTGAGGTAAAACAAAAGTTAATAACGCAAATATTACGATTATTGAAAAACCAATCAAGATGATTGGATAAGTTAATGCAGAAAATACTTTTTGCCTTATTGATGCACTTTCTTCTAGATAATCAGCTAATTTATCAAAGATAATATCTAGATTTCCAGAAGAATCTCCAGCAGTAACTAAGGAAGAGTATGTATTATTAAATACATCTGGATATTTTTTCATAGACTGACCAAGTCTTTTTCCTTGAACAACATCTTCTCGTAAATTTAATATAATACTTATCAATTCTTTATTCTTTAATTGATCGGTAGTTATTTTTAAAGCATCGACAATTGAAGTATTTGCCTCTAAAAGAGTAGCTAGCTGCCTGGTCATTAACACTATTTCTTTATTTTTTATCTTAGGCCTAAATGATGATTTGCTTGTTGAAAGGGATACGCTAATTGGAGTTAGTTGCAAATCTTTAATAAATTTTCTTGCTTCTCTTTCAGATGCTGCACTAAGGATGCCTTTTTTCTTTGAGCCATTATTATTAATAGCTGTATAATTATAAGTCGGCATCTTCTTTTAGATTTCCAACTCTTATGAGCTCATCAGGTGAGGTTATACCATTTATTAAAAGATCTAGTGATGCCTGATCTATTGATTGATTATCTTTAAAAACATGATTAGCAATTTGATTTTCAGAAGAATTATTATGGATCATCTCCTTCAATTCTTTATCTACTTGAATACATTCAGCAATTGCAATTCTTCCTTGATAACCAGTGTTTGAACATTGTTCACATCCTTTTGAGTTAGATATTTTTTGATTAGGGTTAAGGTCAAAAAGCTTACATACTTCTTTGCTAGCAACTTCTTCAAAAGAACAGTTCAAACACAATCTTCTAACGAGTCTTTGAGAAATTATAGTTCTTAAACTAGAAGCTAAAAGATAAGATTCAATACCCATATCTTTAAGCCTTGTAATCGCAGCAACTGCGCTATTGGTATGGACTGTAGAAAGAACAAGATGCCCTGTTAAGCTAGCTTGAATACCAATTTGGGCAGTTTCAATATCTCTCATTTCACCAACCATAACAACATCAGGGTCTTGTCTGAGGATTGCTCTTAAGCCCTTCGCAAATGTATATCCAGTTTTTGAATTAACTTGAGTTTGACCTACACCTTCTAAGGTGTATTCTACAGGATCTTCAACCGTAAGAATATTTTGAGAAGAATCGCTTAAATATCTCAACCCAGCATATAAAGTAGTAGTTTTTCCTGAGCCAGTTGGGCCAGTTAATAATATGATTCCCTCAGAATTTTTTAAAGACGATTTGTAATTGAGAAGAATTTGGCTTGGTAATCCTAAATCATCAATATTTATTTGAGCTGCTTGTTTATCTAATAACCTCAATACTACTCTCTCTCCATATGATGAAGGCAATGTAGAAACTCTCACATCAACATTTTTATCACCTAAAGAAAGTGAAACTCTTCCATCTTGAGGTAGTCTTCTTTCTGAGATATCTAATCCAGAAATAATTTTAATTCTAGATATTAATACCGAAGATATTTTACTATCTTGAGATAAGATCTCTGTTAAAATTCCATCAACTCTAAATCTAATTATAATTTTATCTTCGTAAGGTTCGAAATGAATATCAGAAGCTCTATTTTTAATGGCTTGACTTATAACTCCATTAATTAATTTAATTATAGGTGTGTCGTTGCTTCCGCTTAAAAGGTCTTCGGTTGCAGAAATAGAACCAGCAAATGATTGAAGATCAAATTCATCTGATAGCTCTTCTGATAAATTATTAGATGAATTATCAACGCTGAAAGTATTGGTTAAAAGTTCATTAAAATCAACTGCACTGCATTTTTTGAAAACAAAATCTTTCTTTAAAAATTTATAAAGTTCATGATAAATGGTTGGTGAAATTTTATTTGGAGAAATTACTTCATATTCCTCACCATTTTGTGATGCAATAATTTGATTTTCTTTTACAAAATCATAAGGAAGAATATTAAATTTTTTTCTATCTTCAGATGATCTCGACATTGAATATTAATCTCTTGAATCAGTTAAATCTATTAATTGTTGAGATTCACCAGTCAGCATTTGTCGAGCCTTGATATAATTATATTTTTCACTAGAGGCAGATAAAGCTGATTCAGAGTCAATAATTATTGTAGGTCTTAAAAAAACCATTAAGTTCTTTTTAATAGTAGTTGAAGAAGAGGATTGGAACAAATTGCCTAAAATAGGAACTGATCCAAGAAGTGGCACCTTTGAAATACTATCTTGTGTATCTTCATCAACAAGGCCTCCTAGCACTATTATCTGATTATTATCGACAAGGGCTGTAGTTTCAATAGCTCTTTTATTTGTAATGATATCTATGCCACTCATCGGAACTCCAGCAACACCTGAAACTTCAATTTTAATTTGAAGGACTACAGAACTTCCCTCATTAATCTGAGGTGTTACTTCTAATTTGATTCCAACCTCTTGTCTCGATGTAGTTCTAAAAGGATTTGAATTACTAGTTCCAAGACTTTCACCAGTTGTTATTGGAATTTCTTGACCAATTATTGAAGTGGCAAGTTCATTATCCATTGCTAATAATGATGGTGTTGAAAGAATATTGGAATTTGAGTCTTGTGCTATAGCATTAATAATACCGACAAAATTGTCACTTCCCGGTGTTAAGTCTCCAAAACCAGCAATCAACCCCTGAGTGTTTAGTAATGATGCAGAAGCATTTGTTGATAAGGTTACATCGGTTTCATCTGCAACTGAACCAACTATTGATAATAGATCAGGACCTGAACCACCAAAACGTGTTATGCCAATTGGGACACCATCTTTATCGGAGCCGTTAAAAACAGTCTCTATACCAAGAGAATTAGCTGCAGTTTCAGACAACTCAACAATAATAGCCTCAACTAAAACCTGAGCTCGTCTTATATCAAGTTGAGAAATAATATTTCTAATTGTTGATAAATTAGCCTCTGGAGATGAAATGATAAGTGAGTTTGTTTTTTCATGATGTGTTATGACTGTTTTAGCGCCATCTGTATCAGGTGCAAAACTACTAGACACAGAATTAAGAATTGCTGCAATATCTGCAGATTTTGCATATTTTAAATACACAACATCAACGGAGTCATTGGATTTTATATCTCTATCAAGAGATTTTAAAGTTTGATTTATATTAGTAGTAACATATTCATTTGCAGAAATAATTATAGAATTTGATGGGCTAAATGGAATTGCTACAAATTTATTTATAGTTGGATTATTTTGAGCTTTTAACTTATCTAATATTCTAACTGCCTCTATAGAAGATAAATTTTCTAGTTTTGTTATAGAAATCTTAGCTGAATTATTTTTATCTAGATCATTGATAAGTTTATCGATTCTTTCAACATTACTTGCTCTATCAACAATTAGTATGGAATTAATTGAAGATATGCTTGATAAATGGGATTGTCGCCCTGTGATTGGTTTAATCATAGGTAACACTTCTTCAGTTGATCTATTTTTTAAAGGTATAACTAAAGTTTGATAGTCCCCTGATGAGGATATGGAAGAAATATTCTTATCTCTAGTTGCTTCGTTTTCAGGAACAATCCTTACAAATCCACTTTCAGATATTGCACTAAACCCATTAACTTGAATTGTTCTTAAGTATACATCCCATACCTGGTCTTTATCTAGATTTGCATTTGAATATATAGTAATTCTACCTTTTACTCTTGGGTCTAAAATTATTGTTTTTTTTGAAAACTGCGCTATATCTTGAGTTACTTTTTTTATATCAACATCTTCATAATTTAATATATATGTATCTTCAGCAAATACATTATTTGTGTTAAGTGTAAGTAGTAATATTAGAAACAGTTTATTAGTAGGCTTCATTTATCAGATTCCTCCTTATCTATTCTATAGATTTTTTGCCCATTACGAAATACGGCAGAATTAGGCTGTACCTCTATTAATTCAAAATTATTATTCAGAGATTCACCTAGTAAAACTAGATATTCTTTATTGCCTTTTTTAAGTATTACTGATGAATTATTGTTACCTGCCCTAATACCGATTAATTTATATTCAAAATTAACTTCTTCATTGTTACTTACTAAGGTATCAGGTTGTTTTATTGGTTGTGAAAATGTTATATCACTGATGTTGATAGTGCCTATATCTTTTATATCTGGACTATTCTTAAAAGAATTAATTAAAACATATGTGTAAAAAGTAACTGCAGTAAATAGCAATAGAAAAAAAGTTTTTTTTATGAGCTTAAAGTTAATCATTGTTACAATTTTTTCAATTATAACTGATAAACATAATGTTTAATAAAAAAACTTATTCTGAAAAATAGAATGAAGATTTGTTATTGAAAATAAGGACGAGTTAGTTTAGAAATTACGTTATTCTATACCTGATATTTTTATAACCTTATTCAGTCTTCCAGCTTTCATAAAAGAATGGAACCTGCTCCAAATAATTTTAATCATTTTGACTCCTATTTTTCAAATGTGCAACATTTATGTGACATTTATGTGACATATTATACAAAAGTTTATAATTAAAGCAAATATACTTTATTTTTTATATATAGGAAGGGTAAACCAAAAGTCTGATCCACCTTCTTTTCTATTAGAAATACCAACTTCACCATTAAGACTATTAATAAGATTTTTAACAATTGCTAAACCAAGACCGCTTCCATTATTTTCGGAGGCTCTTGCTGAAGCAGTTCTATAAAACCTATCAAAAATATATTCTTGATCAATTTCTGAAACACCAGTTCCCTCATCAGATATTGTAATTTTTATATGTTCATTATTTGTAATAGTTAATATACGAATTATTGAGCCTTTTGGTGAATATTTAAAAGCATTATCTAATAAGTTGTTCATCACTCTTTCAAGTGCCTGAAAGTCAGCCATGACATTTTTTTTATGTTTAGGCTTGTACTCAATGACAATGTCATTTTTCTTAGCAAGGCTTTTTATTGAATTAATGAAAGAATTTATAAATTTATCTATGTTTACTTCAACAATATTAAGTTTTAGATCACCATAATCAATTCTTGATAAATCAATTAAATCAGAGACCATTGAAGTTAATCTTTCTGCATTATGTAATATTGCCCTTGAAAAAATTTTAGCTTCTTTTTTGTTGTCTAAAGCACCATCTAATAATGTTTCTGAATTTGCACGAATAACGCTTACAGGAGTTCTTAGTTCATGAGATAAATTTGAGATAAAATCTCTTCTCATAGAGTTTAATTGTCTCAACTGAGAAATATCATGGAGAACTAATATAAATTGACCTGTAGTTTTAGATTGATTCATTGAACCAAGAACCCACTTTGTTGATCGTCTGTTGATCTCAATTTCAAACTCTATATCTGCTCTTTTTTTATTTTTAACTCTCTTGAATAAATAGTTAAGTGCAGGTATGTTAAATTCTTTAATATTTTTTTCAAAAAGCTTATCAATATTTAGAATTATAGAAGCTTGGTTATTAGTAAATAAAACCTTACCTTTCTTATTGGTAACAATAATTCCCTCACCCAAGTCATCTAATACGAGTCCAAATTGATCTCTTTGTTTTGCAATTATTTTTATTTGATTTTTAAGGTCTTCAGATAATTGAGAGATAGATCGAGCCACTGTGCCAAATTCATCTTCTCTTTGTGTTGGAAGAGACTTGATATCATCATTAACTGATTTTCCATTTGAGATATTAGCAGCAACATTAGCAAGTTCTTGTATATTAGAATAGAGATAATTTGCTGCAACACCGCTAGCAATAATTGAAACTAAGAAAACAACAAAAAACAATAATATTACTGATAAACCTAGTGTATCCGTAATTGTGTCAATATAATTCAAAGGAACTGATATTCTTATGATATTTGGATTATTAATCTGATTATCTCTAATAGCAAAATAAATTAAATCCTGTTTAGTTGTATTACTATATCTTGAAGACCATCCAGTACCATTGTTAAGAGCATCAATTACCTCAAGCCTGTTAGCATGATTATCTACAATGCCAATTTCTAATACATTCAATTCTGAGTCACCAACAACCATGCCGTTATTTTTAATAAAAGTTACTCTTGAATTTAATGCTTCAGCAAGTTTATCAGCTTCGGCATCTGCCTCTTCTATGGAATTAAATTTACTTATATTTTGTACAGATAATGACAATAAGTTTGCTTGTTTTTTTAACTCATCAACAATTTGTAATTTAAATGTATTTGTAAGATCACGTTCTGCAACTACATAAGTAATAAAAATACTTGCAGTGAGCAATACAAATACTATAAAAAAAATTCGGGATCTAATTCCCATCTAATTATTCTGGTGTTCTAGAGAACTTATAACCAACTCCTCTGATAGTTTGGACATATTTGCCCATTGATCCAAGCTTTTCCCTTAATCTCTTAATATGAGTATCAACCGTCCTTGTTGTGACACTAGAACTATAACCCCATACATCTGCTAGAAGCTGATCTCTTGATTGAACCCTTCCTCGTCTCTCAACAAGCTGAAATAACAATCTAAACTCTAATGCAGTTAAAACAACTTGCTCTTCATTTACAAAAACCTCATGAGAATCTACATCAATAGAAAGATCTCCAAATTGTCTTTGAATTTCAATAGAATCAGATTTATTTATACCCCTTTTTAATACGGCCTTAATTCTTAATATTAATTCTCTTACGCTAAATGGCTTAGTAACATAATCATCAGCGCCAAGCTCAAAACCAACCACCTTATCTACCTCGTCGTCTTTTGCAGTAAGAATAATTATAGGAATTGATGATTTTTCTGTATTAGATTTTATTTCACGACATAAGTCTAGACCTGATCCATCAGGTAACATTAAATCTAAAAGAAGAAGAGAAAAAGAACTAGATTCAATATGACTTCTTCCCTCTACAAGAGAAGAAGTAGATATAACTTCAAAACCCTCTCTTGTTAAATTATATTCAAGAGTCTTTCTTATATCGGGTTCATCTTCGATGAGTAATATTTTTTCTGTCATAAATAAATAGATTGGTAAGTATTTATACCCTTTTTTTAAAAAAGATAAAATAATTTTTTATAAATTACGTCTCGCTGATAAATAATTCTCTCAATGCTGGCTTATCAAATTTTCCGGAGCCAACCTTTGGAAGATTATCTTCAAAAAATTTTATATTAACTGGAATTTTGAAAGCAGCAAGTTTCGTAGACAAAAATGATTGCAGGTCTTCAACTGATAAATTAGAACTTTCTCTTCGAAATATAGCTGCACATAAAATTTCTCCCAGTCTTTCATCAGGAATTCCAAATACACATGCCTCTAGTACATCCTTATGTTCATATATTGAAGCTTCAACTTCTGGGCAAGCTATATTTTCACCACCTCTAATTACAATATCTTTTACTCTATCTAATATATATAAAAAAGGTCCATTAAATTTGCCTAAATCACCTGATCTAAACCACCCATCATCGCTCATACACTCTTTTGTAGCTTCAGGATTCTTCCAATACCCAATCATATTACCAAGAGATTTAATTGCCACTTCACCAACCTCTCCTTCCGCTAGTTCATTCCAATCTTCATCAATAATTTTTACTTCGGTTAGTGGTGGTACTACTCTGCCAGTTGAATCAGGATGATTAACATACTCGTCACCTCCACCCAAAGCACCTAATGCATTCGTTTCAGATAAACCATAGCCTATAGCAGGCCTAGCAGAAAACTCACTATCTAACTGTTTTACATGCTCTGCAGGTCTTGGTGCACCACCAGCTCCTAATGTTTTTAATGAAGATAAATCATAATTTAATCTATCTGGATGATTAAGCAATTCCCATGTTTGAGTAGGAACTCCTGTAATGTCAGTCACATTTTCTTCTTCAATTAATTTAAGTGCTAAGCCAGAATCCCATTTCTTCATCATTACAATTTTCCTTCCCACAAGCACTGACATTAAAAGTCCAGCATGACTTCCAGTAACGTGAAATAGTGGAACACAATGAAGAATAACTGATTCAGGACTAACAATAGCTGCAGCATCTGGGTTTGTTTGAGCCTCTACAGCATTCATAACAGTTGAGAAACACGCCCAACTAAACATAGTAGCTAAAACAGCTTTTTGTGATGACAAAACACCTTTTGGTTTACCAGTAGAACCTGATGTGTAATAAATTGTTGCATGATCATTTCTTCCAATTTCAATTTCTGGAAATGTTGTATCTTGATTTTTGATAAACACATCAAAAGAAACATAGGATGAATCTGGTGTATAAGAAGTTACAATTTTTTTAACATCTGGTAATGATTCAAGGCCTTTTAATCTTTTGGAGTCAGCAATTAATAATTTTGCATCAGAATGCTCAAGTCCATAAACAACCTCTGTTGGAACCCACCATGAATTTAGTGGAACACATACAGCACCAATACCAACAATACCAAAATAAGCAAAAACATATTCAGGATTATTCTGCATACAAATTGCAACCCTATCGCCCTTTTTAATACCCGCTTCTATTAATGCGTTACCAGTTTGTGCACTTTTTTCAAAAACTTCTTGATAGGTATATCTTTGATCTTCATATACCAAACATTCTTTTTCTGAATGTATGAGCGCAAAATCTAAATAACCTCTCAAGCTATCAGGTAAATTAATATACTCCTTAAAAGTAACTCCATTTTCATTAACTACATCCTTAGTTTCATACATCTGACCTGGAGCAGTATGTTGAGCTAAAATTTCTTCATATAAATCTTTCATAATTTATCTTTATATTTTTTTTTTAAAAAAGTTATTATAACCAAACACTACTAATAGTATATTTTTTAAATATGGCCTCAAAATTAAATAATTTATTTTTTAATACAAAGAAATTTCTTATTTTTTCTTTGTATATCATTACTGTTTCTTTTATTTCTCCATATATTCACACAGAAATATTTGAACCGATAGGTACAGTAAATCCCTCAAAATATATTCCTGCACAAAAACAAATTGCAGAAAGCAATAATGGAATGGTAACAACTCAACACTTTTTAGCGACAGCTGTTGGTGAAAAAATATTAAGTAAAGGTGGGAATGCGTATGATGCATCAATTGCTGTAGCTTTTACATTAGCGGTTGTTCTTCCTAGAGCAGGAAATATTGGTGGTGGTGGTTTTATGGTTATTCATGACTCTGAAACAGCTAAACAATATTCAATTGATTATAGAGAAAAGGCGCCAATTTTTTCTAAAAAGAATATGTATTTAAACCCAGACGGTTCTTTGAACAAGGGTTTATCAACGTTTGGTTATTTAGCTAGTGGTGTCCCAGGAACTGTAGCTGGTCTTTGGGAGGTTCATAAAAAGTTTGGTTCTTTAAGATGGGAAGAGTTACTTGAAGATGCTATTTATTATGCAGAAAGTGGATTTGAAATAACACCATATCTTTCCGACATACTTTTAAAATATAAAAATAAGCTATCAGTTTATGATGCAACAAAAGATATTTTTATGGTTCATGAACCGGACTTTAAAAATAAAATATTAATTCAAGAAGACCTAGCAAAGACTTTAAGATTAATATCAAAATATGGTAGAGATGGTTTTTATAAAGGAGAAGTTGCAAAAAAAATAGCTTTAGAAATGGAAAAGAATAAAGGGTTAATTTCTTTGAGAGATCTTGCAGAGTATCAACCCGTGTGGAGAACGCCATTAATTTCATCCTATAGAGACACAAAAATAATAACAATGGGGCCACCATCTTCAGGTGGTGTTCACATAATTCAAATGCTAAATGTATTAGAAAACTTTGATCTAAAAGAACTTGGTCATAATACTTATTCTTATATCAATTTATTAACCGAGGTGATGAAATATGCTTATGCTGATAGATCAAAGCACCTTGGGGATCCTGATTTTTTTAATGTCCCTGTAGCAAAATTAACTGATAAGGGATACGCGGATGATATTAAAAATAAAATAATATTAGGCAAATCAACTCCCTCAAATAAAATATATCCAGGAGTTTTTGAAGACAATGAAAGCAATGAGACTACTCATTTTTCAGTTGCAGATAAAAATGGTAACGTCGTTTCTTCAACATACACTTTGAATTCTACATTTGGATCAGGAGTGGTTATCAAAGGCACAGGAATACTAATGAATAATGAAATGGATGATTTTTCTGCTGCACCAGGAATACCAAATCAGTTTGGTTTATTGGGTGCAGAAGCAAATGAAATTGTCCCATCAAAAAGACCCTTAAGCTCAATGTCACCTACTATTGTCATGAAAAATAATGAATTATTTTTTACTACTGGAAGCCCTGGTGGTTCAAGAATAATTTCTGCTGTCTTGCAATCAATATTAAATATTATTGATTTTGATATGAACCTTGAGGAAACTAATAGCGCTAAAAGAATTCATCATCAATGGCAACCTGATATTCTCCAAATTGAGTCTTCAATAAATGAAGATATAAAATTAAAATTATTAGGATTAAATTACAATGTAAAAGTAATCAATCCTGCAACATGCCTTCAAACAATTATGTTCAAAAATAATAAATTTTATGGCTATGGTGATTTTAGAAGACCAGACGCCTTTGCATCAGGAGATATTAATGATTGATAAACTTATGATAATTGGTGCTTATGCTTTACCAGCTATAGTTTTATTGCTTATTTGCTTTTATATAACAAGAAAATAATTTTTTAATGGGCTTTTATGAAATAATCTTATTTAGCCTGCTATTTCTTGCGCTAGGAAGCTTTTCTTCAGTTCTTATTTATAGGCTGCCTCTAATTGAGAATAATCGAAGTTTGAATCTTATATCTCCAAGATCACATTGCATAAATTGCAAAAATAAAATTTCATTTATAAACCTATTACCAATTCTTGGATTTTTATTACAGAGAGGAATTTGCGAGCACTGTGGTAAAAAAATTAATCTTAGTTATTTGATACACGAAATTAATCATGTAATTGCTGGTTTAATATTTTTATATCTTCATAGCATTTCGTACGAGCTTTTATTTTCATATTTTCTTTTTTTTGTACTCTACGTAATGATCATGACCGATTATGAAAAATTTTATTTACCCTTTTCATTTAATATTTGCATAACAGCTGTTGGTTTTATATCAATATACTTCACAGATTTATTTTATATAAAGGATTATGGAGTCATAGCATCTTCACAATTAATGCTATCTTTTTATGGTTTTTTTATTGGATTTTTTCTTCTTTGGTTTATAAATATTTTATATAAATTAATAAAAAAGAAAGATGGTATTGGTGGTGGAGATATATTGCTTTTAGGTGGGTTTGGATCAATTGTTGGTCCTTTGAGCCTACCATCTATAATTCTTATAGGTTCTTTATTTACAATTTTTATTAGTTTTTTAGACAAAGATAAATTTAAAGAAGAGTTACCGTTGGGATCTGGATTAATTTTAGGATTTTTTCTTTTTCAAATTTTTAAATTTTTTGAACTTTTACCCCAATGGCTTGTCATATGAACATAGACCTACGAATATCCTCTTTATATTAAAATCCCCTAGGTCGAAAAAGCAGGTTCCGGCCTGCTTTTTTTTGTGAAATAAATAAATATTGGAGCGGGTAGAGAGGATCGAACTCTCATCAAAAGGTTGGAAACCTCTTATAATAGCCATTATACGATACCCGCTTGTGCTAGATTATAATAAAAAAAATCTTTAATTTCCTTATCTTTTTTTATTTGTTTAAAGCAAATCATATGACTTATAAACTGATGAATCTAGACATGTTGCATTTTCAGTAAATTCATCCTTTATTTCAATTGAATCTCTATTTGTTACCCAGCTAGCAAGAAGAGAATCCTTATACTGTTTTTGATAAAAAGTATTAATCCAAAAGAAACTATTTTTTAATGATTTATCCTCCACATAAGATAGTGAATATGGAATATCTAGTTTTTGGATATGATTTACAAATCTATCAATAGAAATTTTAAACGTCCCATAATTATAGCTATCATTATATGTGCACCTTAAAATTTCAATCTTATTAAAATCACTAGAAGTCGTTTCTTTTGAAATAATATCAAACGCATTATTTTGATATATCGCAAAACTACAATCTGCAATCTCATCTATTCCGTCAGCATTAATTTCATCAATAAATTTTTTAAGAAAAGCTGGGTTACCTTTTGAGATTATTGATAATAAGAAGTTTTTTACATTACTTTCGTTATCAGGAAAAAGAACTGAAAGCTTTATATTTTCAAATTCAATTAATGTTGAGTATTTAACTATATTTTTTGAAAAAAAAGATTCTAAATTAAATAAAGAAACATTGTCATTTAGGTTGCACCTAAAAAAATCGATATTATATGTAAAACTTGGTTTTATTAATGTGCTAAGACTATTTGTTCTATTATTTGATGTATCTCCACATGAAATTAATATAAAAGAGAGAACAAATATATAAAGAATCTTTTGCATTATTAAACTTGTTATACTGTATTAATGAAAAAATTAATAGCAACAATTTGTGTTTTATGTATATCAAATTTTACCATAGCAGAAACATATAAGATTGCATTTGGTTCTTGTCTTGACCAAGACTACCCCCAACCTATTTGGGACTCTATAAAAAAAGAAAATATTAATTCGTTTGTATTCCTTGGTGATAATGTTTATGGAGATGTTCCCTCAGGAAATCTAATAAAAATGAAAGATGCATATAAAAAACAAAAAGAAATGCTTCCCAGATGGCTTTATGAAAAAGATGTTAATGTAATCTGGGATGACCATGACTTTGGGATTAATGATGGAGGAAGCTCATACCCGCTTAAGAAAGAGGCCCAAAAACTATATCTAGATTTCTGGAACATCTCATCTAATGACATAAGAAGAAATCGTGAGGGAATTTATACAAATAAGATAATTCAATTAGATGATTTCAAAATTAATCTAATTCTTTTAGATACAAGATATTTCAGATCAGATTTAGAACAAACTAAAGGAATAAAACCAAAATATATTCAAAATAATAATCTTGATGCTACTGTTCTTGGAGATAAACAATGGCTGTGGCTTGGTAAAACTTTAAAAACTGATGCTGATTTAATAATAATTGCTACATCAATACAGTTGCTAGCCACAAATCATCGGTTTGAAAAATGGTCAAATTTTCCGAAAGAGCATAAAAGGCTAAAAAAATTACTCAATTCATCTAGAGTACCAGTTTTAATAATATCTGGTGATAGGCATCAAGGTGCTATTTATGAGGAAAATAATTTAATTGAAATAACCTCTTCTTCATTAAATAAAACTATATCCTCTTTCTCATTAAATAGTAGGCCAAAAGAAAGCGATGATCTTATGATTGGAGATATGTTCTCAGGTGAAAATTTTGGTTTAATCACTGTGGATACTAATGAAAAATCATACAAAATTGAAATAAAAGATTTAAAAGGTAATCAAGTAAGAGTTAAACAGGTTTTCTTATAAAAAAGATAATCCTTATTTCTATACTTTTATAAATTATTTTGTAAAGATAATTGATAATGAAATCATTAGTGCTAGTTTTTCCGGACCAGTTATCTAAAAAAAACAAGGTCTTAAATCATCTAAAAGATAATAATTTATTACTTTTATATGAACCTTTAGATACTTTCTATGAAATTTCACATCATAAACATAAATTAGTATTTCAGATAAGCTCTTTTAGGCACTACATAGATCAATTAGATTATAAAAATTTTCGTCATGAAAAAATTTCAAAAAAACCAAAAAAGTTCTTAGATTATCTTAAAAACTTATATACAGAGTCACCATTCTCAAATTTATATGTAGAAAAACCTTCAGACTATAAAACTTTAAAAGACTTAATGTATTTTTGTCAATTGCACGAAGTTAATCTTGAGATATATGACGATTCAAAATTTGTTAGCACCTGCTCAGATTATGAATTCTGGTCAAAAGATAAAAAAACAACCATTCAGGAATATTACTATCGCTGGCTTAGGAAAAAATTTAATATCTTTATGGATAATGATATGAAGCCAGTTGGAGGTAAATGGAATTTTGATAAAGAAAATAGACTTGGAATATCTAAATTAAAATCAGATGTACCTAAAAGAGAAAAAATAATAAATGATCAAATAACCTTTGATGTGATGATAGAAATTGAAGAAATATTTACTAAATCATATGGGAATCTTGAAAATTTTAATTGGGCTGTAACACACTCTGAAGCACTCAATCAATTTGATATCTTCTTATCTAAATTTCTTGAAAATTATGGATCTTTCCAAGATGCTATAAATAAAGACAATGCTTTTATGTTTCACTCTTTAATGTCACCATATTTTAATTCGGGTCTGCTCGATCCATATGAATGTGTTAGAGAGGTTGAAAAAAAATATTTAGAATCTCCTATTGAAATACCCATAAACTCAATTGAGGGTTTTATCAGACAAATAATTGGGTGGAGAGAATTTATTATGGGTGTTTATTGGGACAATATGCCTCAATACAAACAAGCAAATTTCTGGAACCATAAAAGAAGCCTTTCAGACTCTTGGTATAAGGGCGAAACTGGTATTCCGCCCCTTGATAGTGCAATTACTGAATCATTAGAGCTTGGTTATACCCATCATATTAATAGACTAATGATAATTTCAAATTTAATGAATTTATGTAGAGTCAATCCAAATGATATCTATAAATGGTTTATGGAGATGTATATTGATACAGCTGATTGGGTAATGGTGCCAAATGTATATGGTATGGGTACATTTGCAGATGGTGGCATTTTTTCTACTAAGCCATATATTTGCGGTTCAAGTTATATGCTAAGAATGTCAAACCATAAAAAGGGAGAATGGTGTGATATCGTTGATGGACTTTATTGGAATTTTATAGAAAAAAATATCAATTTTTTTAAGACTAATCCAAGACTTTCATTAATGGTAAATGCTTTAAATAAAATAAATCCAGAAAGAAAGAAACTTATTATCGATAAAGCAGAAAGATTTATAGAACAGAATACTACTTAGTTAATATCCCTTAATAATATATCAGATGCTACCTCAGTCATTTTTAGATAATCATGGTCTACATCCTGAATCACTTTGTATGTCCATCTTAGAGGTATATTTTGTTCCTCAGCTTTTTTAATAAGACTATTAAAATAATTATTAGCTCTTTCAACTCTCGTCAACCCTTGGAGCAGAGCACCTTTAGAAGAATTAAGATTTTGAGAACCAATATCATCACTACCTATTAATAGGTGTGATTTTTTAGACATAAAGTTACTAAGCTGATTGTTAGAAATACTTATAGGTGATTTATTTATTCCGTATGGAAAATTATCATTAGATATAAAAGTATACCATCCAGCATTTGCAATTACGCTTGTTGAAATTCTTTTGTCATCACTCAAAAGCATGTACCTGTGAGTAAATTGTGCTCCTGCTGAATGTCCAAAAATTTTATAAGCATTAGAATCAAACTCATATTTGCTTTTAAAATAATTAAAAAATAAAGATAGTGAGTTATTGAGATAGTTATCAGAATTCTGATTAATATTACCAAATGAGTCTGCTGTTTCTAAAAGAAAAAAATATCTAAAATTTTTCTTATCAAAGTGAGGTGCTGCAATAATAACATTCTTGTTTTCTACGTATGGAATCCATGCCGATAAATAATCTATAGCATTCCTGCTATTTCCATGAATTACAAAAACTATTTCAGTATCTTTGTTAATACTTTGAGGTAAGAGATAAAAAATCTCAACATCAGGTTTGTTCCAATAAGCAAAGGTAACATTTTGAATTATTGAAGCATTACTATTTATTGAAATTATTAATAAGACTCCAAATAAAAGCTGAAAGCGATTCATATATTCATTTTAGCAATGAAATTATTTAATGGGTTAAAATGCATAAAATTATTCATTAAACATGACCAAAAGAGCTGAGCTTATAAAAAAAATTCATCATTCTAAATATAAGTTAACTTATATTTCTAGTGGTGGAGGTACGAATGCCATTTCTTCTTTATTAAAAGTTCCTGGTGCTAGTAATACTATATTAGAGACTTATGTACCCTACTCTAAGAAATCTATGGATTTATTTCTTAATAAGAAACCTGATCATTATTGCTCTTTAAATACATGTCTAAGTATGGCTGCTAATGCATACAAGAAATGTATGGACATAGAACCTGAAACAAAAACTAAATATCTTGTTGGTGTTGCCGTAACTGCAAGTCTAGCAACTACTTATAAAAAAATTGGTGATCATAAATTTTATATTGCTATACAAACAGATTCATATACAAAAACTGTTTCATGTATTTTAAATAAAGGTGCTAGAAGTAGAGAGGATGAGGAAGAGCTTATTACGGAATATGTCCTTAGTCTTATTGCAGAGATATGCTCTATTAAAAATAGCTATCCGCAACATGATGAGAATGTTGAGATAACCTTAACTAATGCAGAAAGGACATGGAAAAAGCTTTTTAATAATAAGATTAACTTTGTATCAAGCGACAAAGCTACACCTGAACTAATTTTTCCTGGCTCTTTTAACCCTCTTCATGAAGGTCATCTTAAAATGAGGGAATTGGCTGAAAAGAAAACTGGAATGAGAGCAACATTTGAAATATGTGCAAAAAATGCAGACAAGCCTCCATTAACATTTTATGAAATAAAAAGAACATTAGATCAATTTACAGAAAATGATAGTTGGGTAATGACTTCTGCAGGAAGATTCAGTGAAAAAGCTGAAATGTTTCCGAATAGTGTATTTATTATTGGAGCAGATACTCTTGTAAGAGTTTTTGATGAAAAGTTCTATTCAAGCAAAAAAGATATGATTAGTCACATAGAAAGATTTAATGATCACAATATACATTTTTTAGTCTTTGGTAGAAAAGTTAATAAAAAATTTATTTCATTAGCAGATATTGAAGTTCCAGAAATAATCAAACAAAGATGTACCGGGTTCGATGAAGCAAGTTTTAGGGATGATATATCCTCTACAGAATTAAGACTTGTAGATTAATTTAATTATGAGGTGGAAGTTTAGCCTCAACAAACCACTCATGAACTCTTTTTGTAGGATTGAATTTTTTAATCCTCATTTTTTTATTTTCAAGAGTAAACTTCCTGGTTTTAATCGCAGTATAGTGATAAGTGTGGCTATCACGAGTTTCGCCTTCAGGAATTAAATATACTTTAGTTTGTTTTTTATCAGCCATTATGGTCAGCAATTATACACAAAATATTCTAAATGAATAGATAAGATATTTATCTTTTTTTAGCTAAAATTTTAATATCTCTTCTTTATCCCATAAGCCCCAATAAGCACCAACATCGCCTTCTGCATCAACTTTCCATGACTCATCAAATGATGAGAAGTAGAACATTTCTATGTCTTTTTCTTTTGACCATAATTGTGCATTTATAAAATATTTTAAATAATTTCTATATGAGGGATGCGCACCCCAAAGATCACTGCCCTGACTTGGCCAACCGGTTTCGGTAATAATAACTTTCTTTCCATTTGAGGCCTTAATAGCTTCATTGAACATATCCTTCATATATAACAATGAATATTCAGCAGCACACCCTTCCCAAAATGGATAACAATTAGCCAATATGACATCACAAGCATTGGTTATATTTGGTCTATCTCTAAATTCATAGTAAGCATCAACATAACCTACTGGAATATTTTTAATGTTTTCTTTTACATTGTTTATATATGATATTAACTGTTCTTCACTTAGTTCTTTTCGATAAATAACTTCATTACCAACAGCAGCTACATCAACTAGACCTTTATTCGCTAATTGAATTAGGCCCTCTATTTCCTTGTCATTGCTTTCAAAATCATCACTTAGCCAAGCTCCAACAAGAGTTTTAAAACCCATATCTTTAGCAATTTCTACAATTCTTGAATGTTCTCCTAATGAAGAAAACGTTCTAATAGATGTTGTATAAGGTTTTAGGATCTTTAGCCTTCTAATTATTTGATCATCAGATACTATGTCTCCTGGCTGTTGATCTCCCTCATAAAGGCTAAAGCAAATCCCATGAATTTTACTTTTAAGAATTTTCTTACAGAGTTTTTTTAATTCTTCATCAGATAACTTATCAATATTAGTTCCAAGTAAAGATAGTATTTTTTCGTCTCTTAATGACATTGTTAATTTGGTCCTCCATTTCTTTCTTGCAATTGTTTTCTAATTTCGCCAGCTTTCTTCTCATCTATTTCATAATCACTCATCACATAAATAGCAATTAACGTGCCAATAATTGGAATTGAAGAATATGCTATTCTTAGCCCTGTTAATGCTCCTTCAGGTTGTGTTGATGCATCAGCTGAAAATCCTACATAGTACATAATTAATCCTGATAACAATCCAGCAAGAGCTGTTCCAAGTTTAACCATCCACCAATAAATAGCTCCAAACGAACCCTCTTTTCTTGGTAAACCATTTTCAAGCTCCTCATAATCACAAGCATCAGCTGTCATACTCATCATCAAAGTAAATAAGCCACCAATGCCAAATGAAAAAAATGGTAAAGCAAAAAGGAACATATATGGCTTACCTGGAATAAATAGAAACCAGAATAAAATATATCCAATCACTGATATAGCTTGTGAAATAATAAAGGTTTCTTTTTTTCCATATGTTTGGGCCATTTTTGAAACTATGGGAATAACAAGAAATGTCGTAACAATTGCACCAACGCTACCATGCAATGTAGGCCAAGGACTAGCAGCAGAAGCATCACCCATAAATAAATAATGCACAATTATAAAAAATGAAAATGCAGCAATAGTTTGAAATGAATTAAAGACTAAGAATGTTGCAATACATAGCTTTCTAAATGGGATGTTTCTCCATGCATCTTTAAATATATGAAAAATATTAATTAAGCTATTACCAATATTTTCTTTTGTGAGTGGGACTAAGTAATCATCATTTAAAGTTGATTTACTTTTTATAAATATAGCTGGAACTATAGCAAGCAAGGTACATATAATTCCAAACACAATTGATAGCATCCTTGTTCCTGATGCGGCATCTACAAAAATATTAGGGTCATAAATAATAATCCAGATCCATGGTGCTAGAACCCAGGCAAACTGACCTATAAATTGTGATACAGCCATAATCTTTGTTCTTTCATGGAAGTTGTCACTCATTTCATAACCCATAGCAACAAATGGGATCCCAAAGATTGTTATTCCTAGATAAAAAATTAAATTAAATGTTAAAAAATACCAAAAATTAAAGGTTTCTCCATTTTCGGCATATAACTGCCAAGATAATATAAAGGCAATACCAGTTAATATGCCTCCGAAGAAAACATATTGTCTTCTTTTGCCCCATTTTGATTTAGTGTTGTCAGATATAAAACCCATTAAAGGGTCTGTAATTGCATCTATAAATCTTGGTACAAAAGCAATAATTCCATATAACAATGGGCTAAAGCCAAGATCTTGAATTAAAACTACTATAAATATAGATAGTAAAGCAGGAAAAAGCTGATTAGCTAACATGCCTAATCCAAATGCTATTTTTTGTCCCAATGGAACTGTGTTAATCATATTTGCTTCGCTTTTCATATGAACTCCCCCTTTGGATTCATATATTTAATTGATGTCAAAATCTACATATGCATTTTTTATAACATCAAAAGTTATTTTTTTATTTCTATTAATATCTACAATTCCCCAATATTCTTCATTTGCAGTACCATCATAAGGCGTGCCATCACTATTTGGGGCAGAACCTCCAGTATCCTGCTTGCTAGGATTTCCGGCTTTCCATAGACCATCAGTAAATTGAAAAACAAATGAACCAATGTTTTTATCATAATTAGATAAAACTTCATTTAAAATTATTTCATTAGCATCAGCTTGAGCTTGTTCATTTATACCTTTTGTATACTTATTAGTTGCTTTTGTCATATAGCTATCAGCACCTAATTCTGCAAAATACATGGGTTTATCACTTATTGCTTGCCATTCACTAAAAATTGAAGCTGGCTTATCCCATCTATATACATTCATTCCCCAAACTTGAATACTAGAAGCAATATTAAGCGCATCTTTACTAGGCAAATCTCCATGAGCTGAAGATACTAATCTATCAGGATCTTCAATTTGAATAATCTGCGAAACAAGCTCCATAGCTTTATACCAGTTATTAATATCACCACCAAACCATTGGGGGTTGTAATTATATTCATTTCCAAGTTCCCACATTAATATTGCTTCATGATTTTTATATTTTCTGACATAGTTGATAAAAGTTCCTGAAACGATATCAAACTTACCTTTTTGGTTGTATCCAAAACTTATGACTACTTTTATTCCAGCATTTGCAAGCTTATCTAGGACATTAATATCATCAATAGGCTCATAAACTCTAATGGTATTAATTCCAGCTTCTTTCATGAGGATTATATCGTCATCAAGATTATCAAAACTTCTTTTAGTCTTTCCAATTTTGACTGGATGGTAGCAAATACCTTTCATATAAAATGATTCGCCATTAACAACCATTGTATTATTTTCAATTTTTACTTCGATACCGTATGAATTGATAGACAAAATTATTAAGGATAATAGAAAACTTTTTTTCATAACTATTCTTCTTCGTTATTAGTTGGTGGTATGTTTGAAGTCTCTAATAAAGCCTCTAGATCACCATTAAAAGTTTTTACTATTGGATTTCCGCCTCTAGACAGATTATCAAATACTCCATCATCTACTTTGTCCCATAATGGAAATTTAGCTTTACCATCTACTGTAAATAAACCGAAATGGTTTTCAGAGCCATTCTCATTTGATGAGTCCTTCCATGGCTCATCAAATGCAGAAAAATAAAAACAAGTAATCATTCTAGATTCACACTCAGAAGTAATCATTTTGTAGTACAGCCCTAATTTATATTCATCAGCTGCTTCACTTCCATCATAGCCATACAGATCAGAAGCAACACTTGACCAGCCTGTTTCTCCAATGTGAACTTCTTTTGACGGATCAATTTTGTGGACATAATTTTGAACGCTCTCAAATTGATTCATTTCATAATCAATAGCTCTTTGCATGGCATCATGAATAACTTTTTTCTTATCTTGACTTTCATAGGATTCTTCTAGATTCCAAAAACTAGGATTGTAATGAGTATCATGAAAGGCATACGTATGCATAGATATAAAATCAACTGATCTAATGAGTTCATTTAGATCTTCGTTATGATAGTCTACAGAGCCACCACCCCAAGACGCAAAGTTATCTGAACTTGTAATCCAAATATCACTATTTAGTTCACCGCTAGCTTTTAAAGCTTGTAAATATTTTACCCACCCTAAAATAAATTTGGGAGGCAGCCAATAACCCCAAGCCCAATGAACCATCGCCTCATTCCCAACGGCTATTATTTTTACAATTTCAGGATATTCTTGTGCAAGTCTTATAGCTTCATTTATCTCAAATTTGTTTCCCTCATAATCTTCTTCAGAATTTATAGGCTTTTCTGTAAAGGCATCTTTAGATTGAATCCATGCTCCAAGCATTACATACATCTCAAAATTATTATCTACTT
>Ga0255758_10001174_pt1 | contig 27512 bp, 27 predicted proteins | sample 011ome_24_FD_179958 | JGI IMG/M metagenome (GOLD analysis project Ga0255758, IMG submission 179958) | Coastal salt marsh microbial communities from the Groves Creek Marsh, Skidaway Island, Georgia - 011513CT metaG (version 2) | ecosystem: Environmental > Aquatic > Marine > Intertidal zone >...
ATACATAACATTTAATTTTTAACTTTGAAAGATAAACAATGTCAATTTGGGGTACTCTACTTGGTGGTGTGATTGGTTTTTCATTTGGGGGGCCTTTTGGAGCTTTGTTAGGATCTTTTCTAGGTGGTAAAATTTCTAGAATTGGCTCACAAAAAAACTTCTCTAACAATCAAAGTTCCCAAGAAATTTTTGCTTTATCGTTGATAGTTCTTTCTGCAAAATTGAGTAAAGTTGACGGCCAAGTTAGCAAAGAAGAATTGTTTGCGGTTAAAGAAAAGTTACAAATTCCAGAAAGTGAAATTGATCAAGTTGCCAAAATTTTTAACAAGGCCAAGGATGAAAGTACTGGTTATGAACCTTATGCAAAACAAATTGCTGAGATTTTTAAGGGAAATATAAATGTTTTAGAAGAAGTTATAAATATTTTATTTTATATAGCAGAGGCCGACGGAAATGTTAGCCAAGATGAAGAATCAATGATCGCTAATATTGCTTATATATTTGGATTGAGCCAAAAACAGTATGATAGTATCAGAGAATCTAGAAAATCCTCTGATAAACTCAATCCCTATATTGTACTAGAAAGTAACCCCTCTGATGATCTGCAGACAATTAGAAAAAAATATATAAAACTATCTAAAGAACATCACCCTGATTTATTAATGAGCAAGGGTGTTCCTGCCGAAGTTATTAATGAAAGTAAAAATAAAATGAGAGCTATTAATGCTGCATGGGATCAAGTGCAAAAATTAAAAAACAAATAAATAAAACTTATACAAACCCTTACTTACTTAACGCCATTTAAATTAAATTCTTTTGAAAAAAAATCTTTCATATTATTTTTATACCAATAGTCAAAATCCCAAGGTATGTCAGCTATCAATATTTTTTTAGGCATATAGATCTGTGCATCATGAAGTTTATCTTCAATATTAATTTTTACAAATTGCCTAAAATAATTTGTACCCTCAAATTTATCTAACTTCTCTATTTCTTCTGCCGTAAGATCTTTAATTAAGATACCATGGACTTTATCGCTCTTAATATTTGTAAATTGAATTAGAGGATAATTGGCATTTTTAACTTTATACACTTTATGCTTTTGTAAAAAGCCTTCGCATATATCATATTTTTTTTTGCCAATCACAGCATTTCGAACCTCTTCTGCTCTTAGGGTCCCGTAGAAGAATAATGAATATTTTAATTTATGTTTTTTTAATGCGATTTTAATTTTCTTTTCATATGAAAAGCAGTTGTTATTTTTATCAAATTTTTTAAAATATTCCTCAGACTTTCCTTCAATTTCGTGGTTTAGATAATCAACACAACTTCTTACAAAATTATTTATTAATGTAGCAATGTCGTGATTATAATTTTTTACATCAAAAATATTGGTTATGGAGATTAAATGTTTTAATTCATCAATATTAAAGTCTCTTAAAATAAAACTTAATTGTAAATAGGTATCCTCAAATCTATAATCATGTGGAAATTCTTCATTCCATAAATCAGTATCAAGATTCCAATCTTGTTTTAAATTTTCTTTTAGGATTTCTAATTTTAATACCTTAACGTCATCATTAATATTTAATTCTTTAATCATTCTAAAATAATTTTCTTTATGATTTTTAAATCTAAATTGTAATATTAACAGTAACAAAGTTTAAGAGTAATGTTGATTAATAATGAATAAAAAATTTATTAAAGATTTTTCTCAAAAGTTAGACGAAGATTCTATTTATAGACAAATGGTAAGGATTATCTCTTCACATGAAATAAAAGTTTATCAAGCTAGAGTTGATAGAGGAGATACTAGAATGCAAAGATATTTTAACTCAACACCTCTTAAAAATGTATTTGCTAGACTTTGTAACTATGCATTTTCAGTAAATGAATTTTATACTATTGCTCATGCTACTAGAGAACTGAGAAGTACAAGACAGGCTATATCATCAATAGTTGATGAATGTGAAAGTGAAGGTTGGTTAAATATTCGAAGACAACCAAATCGTGTGGAATTCCAAGCTTCCCAAATTCTTTATGAATCTTGGAAAAATTATGTTGATGCCAGAACAAATCTAATGAGTATTGATGAACATAAAGAATGGATAGATATTTATAATTTATATAAAAATTTTAAGAAAAATAATAACTCAATATAGTGTAAAGTTACTTTGTATTGAAGATTAATAATAGTTTTATAATATCTTATTTAAAACATTAAATTATTAAGGAATTTAAAAGTGATAACAAAAAAACTTGGAACTTTTATTGGTCTCGAAATTAATGATCTTGATGTAACAAATATTAAAGATAAAAATACTATTAATGAAATTTCAGAACTTCTTTCGGAGTTTTCGGTCTTAATAATTCGAAATCAAAATATTACTGATGAAGAACATATAAGATTTAGTGAATACTTTGGTAATTTAGAGTTGACTAAAGTTGGGACAGATGGATCTGGGTCAAAATTAATTATCCTTCGAAATTTTGATGAAAATGGAAATATTGTACCTCCTTCAGGTAGACAGAGACTGAATAATTTAGCTAATCAAGAATGGCATAGCGATAGCTCTTTTAAAAAAATACCCTCAAAAATATCCCTTTTATCTGCAAAAATGATTCCTTCACAAGGTGGAAATACCGAGTTTTTATCTATGAGAGCTGTTTATAATTCCTTACCGGATGATTTAAAAATGAAAATCAAGGATAAAGTTTGTTGGCACGATTATTCACATGGGAGATCTAAAATAGATCCTAACTTAGTAACACCTATAGAAAAAGAAGCGTTACCTCCGGTTAAGCAGAAATTAGTCTTAAATAATAGTAAATATGGGAAGTCTCTATATTTGGGCGCTCATTGTAGTAGAATAGATGGTATGACAAGCAAACAAAGTGAAGATCTTTTAAATGAAATTTATCTATACACCAATAATGAGACATTTGTGTATTCTCATTCTTGGAAACCTTATGATTTGATTATCTGGGATAATAGAGCTGTGTTACATAGGGCTACACCTATTACAGGTAAAGTAGAGAAAAGGTTAATGGTAAGAACAACCGTCGCAGGTGAAACATCAACAATTGATAAAAATTTTTAAGAACAATTATGGAAAATTATGATTACATAATTGTTGGTTCTGGTTCTTCAGGTTCAGTCATATCAAATAGATTGTCTGAAATTAACAATATAAAAATTTGTATAATAGAAGCTGGGGGTAGTAACCAACATCCTTACATAAAAATGCCTGCAGGTTTTATTAAAACTATAAATGACAAAAGGTTTAATTGGTGCTTTAAAACTGAAAAAAGTGAAAGTGTAAACAATAGAGAAATTTTTTTTCCTAGAGGTAAAGGTTTTGGTGGTTCCAGCTCAATTAATGGACATTTATATGTTAGAGGACAGCCTGATGACTATAATCAATGGGCTCAGCTAGGCAACATTGGTTGGTCATACGAAGATATCCTACCTTACTTTAAAAAATCCGAATTCAAAGAAAATGGAGATGAGCAAACTAGGGGAAAAAAAGGTCCTTTGTTTGTTTCTGATATTGTAGAAAAACATCCTATTTGCGAAGAATTTATAGAGGGATCTAAAGAATTAGGAATAAATATACAAGAAGATTATAACTCTGGTAACCAAGAAGGCATTTTTTATTATCAGCGTACAATTAAAAATGGCGTTAGGTTTAGTGCATATGACGCTTTTTTAAAGACTGCCATTAAAAGAAAAAACGTAGATATTCAAAAAAACACCATGGTTTTAAAAATTATTTTTGAAGGTAAAAAAGCTATTGGTTTAATTTGTAAAAAAAATAACAAAGTTTTTAAAATTTTTGCTAATAAAGAGATTATATTATGTGCTGGAGCTATTGGCACACCACATTTGCTTCAAGTTTCAGGAGTAGGTGACTTAGAATATTTAAATGAAATTGGCATTAAACCTATTCACGACAATAAAAGTATAGGTCAGGGATTACAAGATCATTATGCAGTAAGAGTTGCAAATCAAATAAAATTACCAAATTCTCTAAATGAGAAGGCAAGTGGATATAAATTATTTATTGAAATAATGAAATGGTTTGTATTTAAGAGAGGTTTAATTTCATATAGTCCTGCTCATGTTGGAGCATTTTTAAAATCTTCGCCAGAAATAGATTTTCCTGATTTACAATTCGTGTTTACCCCCGCTTCCTATACAGAAGGTATGATTGGAAAGCTTCAGGATAATCCAGGTATAACGTGCGGAGTATGGCAATCAAGGCCCCAAAGTAGAGGGTATATTAAAGCCGTTACAAACAACATAATAGATCATCCCATCATTCAACCTAATTACTTGAAAGAGAAAATAGACCAAGATGTTTTAATACAGGGTGTTAAAATGTGTAGATTACTTCTTGGAACATCAAATATTGAGAAGATATCTATTGTTGAAACTCTTCCAGGTGATCATATAAAATCTGATAAAGAAATTTTAAATTTTTTAAGAAATAATGGATCAACTGTTTATCATGCTATTGGTAGTTGTAGGATGGGAGTTGATAAAAGTGCAGTAGTAACTCCTTCACTTAAAATTAGAGGTCTAGAAAACATAAGGATTGCAGATGCGTCAATAATGCCAACCATGCCGTCAGGTAACACAAATGCTGCAACATTAATGATTGCAGAGAAAGCGTCAGACTTAATAAAAAAGGATATGTAACTACTTATTTTTTAAATAGTTTGAAATAGCTTTCATCTCAGAATCAATAATATTAAGCTCTGATAAACTCTCTAATGTATTTTTGAAATATTCTTCACATGTACCTAAAAACCCATACGCACTAGAAATCATATTAGCCTTAGTTTCTATTGTTTTATCCCTAACATAGTTTTTATGATTTTTATCAACAGTAAAAGCAAGTGACATAACAGTTCTATTATCCTCTAAAATAGTTTTTAAGAGTTTTGGTTTATAGGCTCCTGTTACCATTTCTCGTCTAAATAAAATGTCAATATTTTTAATGGCTTCAGTTTTTTGTAACTTAAAGGCTGACCCTCTACATGAACCTCCTTTATCAAGTCCCAGCATTAATCCAGGGTTTTCAAAAGAGCCTCTTCCTAAGTTAGTTTTCATACAAAAACTCCTGTGAAAACCAAAAACCTTAGCTAAATATTGTTTTTCATACTCTACTGTTGGATTCCACAACAAAGACCCATATGCAAAGATATAAATATCTTCTCCGATGCCCTCATCAGGAATTATTTTTCTTCTAGCTTGAATGAGTTCTTCGTCAGTTAATACTTTGTCACTGCCACTTATGCTTCTGATTTTATCACCTAGATGACCTTTACTAATATTTTCTCTAGTTAGTTTCACAGATCCATGATTAATTTTTTTTGTGGTAGACATATTATATTTTATGAAGAAATCACTCTGTGTGGATAAGGGATTTGAATACCAGCTTCATCTAGGGCTGGCTTCAGTTTTCTCATCAAATCACTATATACTGCGTACCAGTCTTTTGTGTGAGTGTATAATCTAAGTCTAACAACTATAGCACTATCGTCATATTTCATTACTAAAAATTGAGGTTTTTTAGGATTGTCTAAAACTCTTTCATCCTCAGCTAATTTTAGTAATACTTCTGAAGCTAGATCAAGATTAGTATCATAATGAATGCCAATATCTACATCTATTCTTCTAGTTTCGTAATGAGAGTGATTAGTAATAGTGCTATTCCATATACTTGAATTTGGAATGGATACGTAAACATTATCAAATGTATCAATAATTGTTGTAAATAAACCTACTTCTCTAATAGTACCAGAAACACTACCAGTTTCCACCCAATCACCTGTTGTGAATGGTCGCAATAATAATAGCATTACTCCAGCAGCAACATTTGATAATGTACCTTGCAACGCTAGACCAATTGCTAAACCTGCAGCGCCTAATACAGCAATAATTGAAGTCGTTTGTACTCCAAACTGTCCTAAAACAGCAATTAATGTAATAATTATTATACCGTATCTTATAATGTTACCAATAATAGGAACAATTAGAGGGTCTACTTTATTAAATACGCCTAATTTTTTTCTAGCTAGTTTGCTTAGTTTGCCAGCAAAATAGAAGCCAATTATAAGTATAATTGTTGCTCCTAAAACCTGCCCGGCATAGGAAACCACAACCTGAACTGAACTATTAATGAGGTTAGAAATTATTTCTAGATTAACATTTATTTTATCATTCAAAGAGTTAATCTCCATTGGCTTTAGAAAATAAATAGTATTATCACTATTCCATATAATAGGTATTTATATAACAAAAAAAATACAAAATTTATATAAACAAAGATATATCTAGCTTGAGTTTAAATTCTTAATATGGTTATAACACTTCTATGAAAATTATTAATTGGAAATTTGGCGATGAAGCTGCGCAAATAGATACAAATATTGCTGTTGCAATTGGAAATTTTGATGGAATTCATTTAGGCCATGTTAAATTATTACAAACAGTAAAAGAGAAGGCAAAAACTAGCAATTTAGCCTTTGGGGTAGTTACATTCGATCCTCATCCAAGAGATTTTTTTAATAAAAACAATACCCCATATAAACTATTGGATATTCAAGAAAAAGAGGAACTACTTTACCAAATGGGAGTTGAGTATCTTATAACGATCAATTTTAATGAAGATTTAAAAAATTGTAATGCTAATGATTTTTTATCAAAAGTTTTAAAAAATAATTTTAAAGTTTCTAAAATGTATGCTGGTTCCAATTTTAAATTTGGAAAAAATAGAGAAGGGACTATTGAAGGCACTAAAGATTTTGCTCTAAGTCAAGGTTTAGAAATCGAGTCTATAGATTTAAAAGAAACTAAAATAGAAAAAGAAAATGAGATCATTAGTTCTCAGACGATAAGAAAATTATTACAAACAGGGAAATTAGAAATTGCAAACACACTATTAGGAAGAAGATGGTGTATTACAGGTACTGTAGAAAAAGGCAAACAACAAGGAAGGGAAATAGGTTTTCCTACAGCGAATGTAAAAATGAAAAAGTTTTTAGTTCCACCTCTTGGAGTCTATATTACAAGATCTAAAGTCTTTAGTGATAAAAGTAGTAATACAGAAAATGATTGGTTGCCATCTATTTCAAATATAGGTACAAGACCTACGGTTTCTGGAGATTGTATCAACTTAGAAACTCATATTTTTGAGCTTAAAAATAAAAGCTTAGAATTAAATCTTTATGGAAAGAGAATAAAAGTTGAGCTTATTAAATTTTTAAGAGCTGAGAGAAAATTTAACTCTCTATCTGAATTAAAAAAGCAGATTGAGCATGATACTAAAGAGGCTACTCATTTTCATAAACAGAACTAGTTGATAAAACAGAGTTATGAAAAATTATGACAGAATTATTTAAGCAGTATATTTATTGATTTATATAGAGAAATTTTATGACAGATTACAAAGAAACCGTTTTTTTACCTAAGACAGATTTTTCAATGAGAGCTGGGTTGCCTACAAAGGAACCACAAATTTTAAAATTGTGGGAAGATACTAAACTATATAATAAACTAAGAGATCAGAGAAAAAATGCAAAACCATTTATTCTCCATGATGGCCCCCCTTACGCGAATGGAAACTTACATATTGGACATGCTTTGAATAAGATAATCAAAGATGTAATTAATCGCTCACAATCTATGTTAGGAAAAAATGCTAATTATGTACCTGGATGGGATTGTCATGGCTTACCTATCGAATGGAAAATAGAAGAAAACTATAGAAAAAAGAAGAAGAATAAAGACGATATACCAGTAGTTGAGTTTAGAAAAGAGTGTAGAGATTTTGCAGCTAAATGGATGGAGATTCAATCTGAAGAATTTCAGAGATTAGGAGTGTATGGTAATTGGAAGGATCCTTACTCAACCATGAAATACGAGTCTGAGGCTATCATTATGTCTGAGATTGGTAAGTTTCTGATGAATGGAAGTCTTTATAGGGGTGTAAAGCCTGTTATGTGGTCTCCAGTTGAAAAAACAGCTCTTGCTGAAGCTGAAATTGAATATCACGATCATATTAGTACAACTATTTTTGCTAGGTTCCCTTTTAAAAATCCATCTTTAAAAAATTTATCGGAATATGAAATAATAATTTGGACAACAACACCATGGACTATGCCAGGTAATAGAGCTGTAGCCTATGGAAAAAATATTCAATATTCTTTATTAGAGATTGTAAAAGTTGATAAAAATGCCTTAGCCAAGATAGGCGATAAGATAATAATAGCTAAAGATTTATTAGATGAAGTAGTAAAAGAATTATCAATATTACAGTATCATATCACAGATAATGTCCAAGGAAGTGATTTAAAAGGCTCGATTTTATCTCACCCATTACATAAGCATGGTTATGATCATGATGTTCCATTATTAGAAGCAGATTTTGTTACGACCGATCAAGGTACTGGCTTCGTTCATATTGCCCCCGGACATGGTGCTGATGACTTTGAATTAGGTAAGAAAAATAATTTACCAATACCTGAAACAGTCTCAGATAATGGTGTTTTAGACAATGATTTACCTCTTTTAGGGGGGCTTCGTGTTTTAAAAGATAATGAAAAAATTGCAGATATTATGTCCGAACATGATGCTTTGATTGGAAGAGGCGTACTCAATCATTCTTACCCTCATAGCTGGCGTTCAAAAGCACCATTAGTTTTTAGAACAACACCGCAATGGTTTATATCAATGGAAAAAAATGAATTAAGGAAAACAGCTCTTAAATCATTGTCGGAAACAACTTTTTTTCCTCCACAAGGAGAAAATCGCTTAACAAAAATGATTGAAGATAGGCCTGATTGGTGTATTTCAAGACAAAGGGCATGGGGCGTTCCTCTTGCAATATTTGTCAATAAAAAAACCCAAGAACCATTAAGAGATCAAGAAGTTATTGATAGGGTTGTTAATGCATTTAAAACAGATGGTGCAGACGCTTGGTTTGAAAAACCCGCTTCTTTTTTTCTTGGATCAAAATATAATCCTGATGATTATGAAGCTGTAAAAGATATAGCTGATGTATGGTTTGACTCAGGATCAACCCACGCATTTGTTCTAGAAGAAAGAGATGATTTATTTTGGCCAGCATCACTTTATCTTGAAGGAACAGATCAGCATAGAGGGTGGTTTCATTCATCTTTACTTGAGAGTTGTGGTACTCGTGGAAGAGCGCCGTATGAGGCGGTTTTAACTCATGGCTTTGTTTTAGATCAGCAAGGTCGTAAAATGTCAAAATCTCTTGGAAATATAACTGCACCTCAAAAAGTTATTAATGAGTTTGGTGCTGATATATTAAGATTATGGGTGGTTGGTTCTGACTATTATGATGATCTTAGGATCGGGAAAGAAATTCTAATTAGGCACTCAGATCATTATAGAAGACTCAGAAATACACTTAGATACTTACTAGGAGGTTTAAGTCAATTTGAAGAAAAAGAAAAAATTGATTTTGAAAAAATGCCTGAATTAGAAAAATGGGTGTTACATAGAGTGTCCGAACTAAGTAAGAAAATTGAGGAAAATACAGAAAAATTTAATTTACATGATATTTATATAGACATTCATAATTTTTGTACTATCGACTTATCTGCTTTCTATTTTGATATTCGAAAAGACACTTTATATTGTGAAGAACTAAATGGTATTGAGAGAAGATCATGTCGAACAGTGATGGATATTCTGTTTCAGTCACTTACAACTTGGTTAGCTCCAATAATATGTTTTACAGCTGAAGAGGCTTGGCAAAGTAGATATAATGACCCAGAAAACTCAGTTCACATGCAGACTTACTTTAAAGCTGAAAAAATATGGGAAAATAGTTTAATTGGAAAAAAATGGACTGAGATAAGAGAGTTAAGGTCAGTTGTTACTACTGCTATTGAAGAAAAAAGGAAAGAAGGACTATTAGGATCTAGTCTTCAAGCCAAAGTGATTATTAAGGCCGACGAAATGACCTTAAACAAACTTTATGGGGTTAACCTTCCAGATATTTTTATTTGCTCAGATGTGGAGACACATATTAATAATGAGATTAAAGGAAGTAATATTTTAGTTAAAGTTGAGCTTGCTGCTGGTGGAAAATGTCAACGATGTTGGAAAATTGTTGAAGAAGTAAAAGGTGAGACAGAATTATGTAATAGATGCACTTCTGTGCTTCAAAAAAATAAATGAAAAGAAATATAGGTATATTTAATCTTTTATTAGTTTTTTTTACTTTTGTTGCCCTTGATTATTTAACTAAATTATGGGCTATCAAAACTCTTTTTATACAAGCTCAATCAATAAGTTTGACATCATTTCTTTCCATGACTCCTGTTTGGAATAGTGGTATATCATTTGGTTTTTTTCAAGACTCAGGTGAAATAGGAAGGTATGGATTTACCACTTTTGCAATTTTAGTGAGTGTATGGTTGATATTTTCTTCTTTTAAATTACCAAGGTATTCATCAATAGGTTTTATATTGATAGCTAGTGGAGCAACTGGTAATGCCATAGACCGAATATTGTATGGAAAGGTAGTTGATTTTATAGATTTTTATATTGACGATTTACACTGGCCAGCTTTTAATCTAGCTGATACAATAATTTTTATTGGAGCATTTTTATTTCTTTTTAATCAATATTTTACTGCTGAAAGTTCTTATTATGAAAAATAAATTTTTTAAAATATTTGTTTTTTTAATTCCTATAGGGATGTCAATTTCAAGTTGTTCTGACTTTAGAAAAGCTGTTGGTAAAGAAAAGGTTATACCTGATGAATTTTCTGTAACAGTAACACCATCTCTTATAGCTCCTCCAGGGTATAATATTAATCCAGATATATTTAAAAATAATGACATAGTAAAAAATGATAATGACTTTAATCTTAGCAATGAAATTGATGTGAAAGAAACTAATCAAGTTACCAGTTTTAATGAATTGTTTAATGATAAAAAAATACCTAAAGATATTAGAAAGATAGTTGATGAAGAAACATTAGGTATTTCTTTGAGTGAAAGAAGAGGTATAGATATTTTATTTGGAAATGTGCCAGAAACTGGGGTTGTTTTAGACGCAAAAAAAGAGGCATTAAGAATAAGAAAAAATAAATCCTTAGGTCAAACTATCAATTCAACACCTTCTCCTGCTATTGAAAAAAACTCTGGAAAGCCCATTTTGATAAAATAAAAGGAAAACTTGTTATGAAAATAAGAAGACTTCCTGAAAATCTTATTAATCAAATTGCTGCAGGTGAAGTTGTTGAGAGACCTGCATCTGCATTAAAAGAATTAATAGAAAACTCTATAGACGCTAAAGCTACTCAAATTGACATAGTTTTGGATAATGGCGGTAAAAATCTTATATCAGTTTCAGATAACGGAATAGGGATTGATAAAGACCATATAACTTTAGCTATTGAGAGGCATGCTACATCAAAACTTCCAAATAATGACTTAAATAGAATAGATTTTTTAGGTTTTAGAGGTGAAGCATTGCCTTCAATTGCGGCTGTCAGTGAATTAACTATTCAAACAAAGTCAGAAAGCTCAACTGAGGCTTGGGCTTTAGATGTTACTGCAGGAAATTTTGAAAATATTTATCCATCTCCAAGACAGCAGGGTACGATTATATCAGTTAAAAATTTATTTTATGCGACTCCTGCTCGTTTAAAATTTCTAAAATCTTCAAACGTTGAAAGAAGCTTTTGTCATCAAATAGTTTTAAAATTGGCTTTAGTTAATCCAGTTGTAGGTTTTAGGTTGCAAGCAGATGGACGTGAACTAATCAACCTCAAGAGTGAACACAAAACTGATCCTGATGATTTGTACTTAAGCAGAATTAGAAAGGTAATGGGTTCTAATTTTGCGGATGAAGCTATAAAAATCAAAAACTCTAGACCTATTAAAAATAAAGGATTTGCAAAAATTAATGGTTTTATAGGCTTGCCAACATTAAATAAGTCTAATTATAGTCATCAATTTTTATTTATTAATGGAAGATCCATACAAGATAGGAATTTATCAGGAGCAATTAGAGCTGCTTATGGAGACACCCTTCCCAAAGGAAGGTTTCCAATATTTTGTTTATACATAGATGTTCCATCTGAATTTATTGATGTAAATGTTCACCCGGGCAAAACTGAAGTAAGATTTGAAGACAATGCGTTAATAAGAAGCTTGATAGTAGGATCAATAAGCAGAGAGTTAAACGTAAGTTATAGTCAAACAACTAATGAAATATCCAAAGAAGCAATCCAGAGATTTAACACTTATAATAATTTAGAAACTAAGGCCCCCCCCACAACTTTATTTAGTAATAACATAGAACCATCAGTTAGATCTATAAATGAGCCTTATAAAACAATAGAACAACTAGAAAAAGATAATAGTTTTGACTTTCCATTAGGTGTTGCACTAGCCCAATTTAGTAAAAATTATATAATATCAAGAAACTCTGACGGTATTGTTATAGTTGACCAGCATGCAGCGCATGAAAGATTGGTTTTAGAAAAAATGAAAGCAGCAAGAGAAAATAAATCTATAGAGAAACAAATCTTACTTTTACCAGAAGTTATAAATCTTGATCCTATACCTTTGGCAATGATTTTGGATCATATCGAATTAATGTCTGAAATTGGTTTTGTTATTGAGCCATTTGGGGAAGGTATGATTGTTGTACGAGAGATCCCTGCTTTATTAGGGGACTCTGATATAAAACAAATTATTGTTGATCTTGGTGATGATTTGTCATCAGCAGGTTTGCCTTCTTCATATCTTGCCAAAGTGGATTTGATATTAGGTAATATTGCTTGTCATAGATCTGTAAGGTCTGGAAGAATTCTTAATGAAAATGAGATGAACCAGTTATTAAGAGAGATGGAGAGAACTCCCAATTCAGGGCAATGTAATCATGGCCGTCCTACTTCAATTCGTCTGTCTTTAAAGGATATTGAAAAACTATTTAATAGAACTTGAAGTTTCTAATTTTAAAATTGTAAGCTTTGACTTTCCATAAATTTTTGTTTCTAATAAATTATAACCCTTAAAATCAAATATTTCATTTTTGCCACTTTCAGCAAATATGTAACTATGGGTATTTATCAAATTATTCTTTTTTAGATGATGTAAGGTTTCTTGAATTATATTTGTATTGTAAGGAGGATCAATTAGGACAATGTCAAATATATTATTTATTTGTTCAAGCGCTTTTGTTGCTTCACCTTTTATTATTTTTATATAAATTTGATCTTCATCATTAATTTTTAATTTAGAAATATTTTTTTCTATAATACGAATTGATTTGATGTCTTTATCAATAAAATAGACTTTTTTAGCTCCTCTAGATAATGCCTCAATTCCAAGTGCCCCTGTTCCACTACAAATATCAATTACATTAGAATTATAAATATTTATATTATATTTGTTGGAATCTAAGATGGAAAAAAGAGCCTCTTTTAATCTATCTGATGTTGGCCTTATATCAAAATCATTAGGAGGTAGAAGTTTTAATCCTCTAAATTTTCCGCTAATTATTCTCATTTTTTTAATGATATTATTAAGTTAAAATTTATTTTTTTTGTTTAGATAAACCTAGTTGATCATTTAGAACTCTTTGCTTAACTTCTTCTAGTTCGCCAGATGGTAGGTTCCTTAAATTAAATGGCCCAAAAGAAATTCTAATCAAACGGTTAACATTATATCCAAGATGATTCATAACCTTACGAATTTCTCTATTTTTACCTTCTCTAAAGCTGAGGGTTAGCCAAGCATTACTTCCTTGCTGTCTATCTAAAGTTGCGTCTATTCTACCATATTTAATACCATCAACAGTAATACCATTTTTAAGCGGTTCAAGGTCTCTAGCATTCACATATCCATGAACTCTTACTCGATATTTACGAAGCCACCCTGTTGATGGCAATTCAAGTTTTCTTGCTAAATCACCATCATTAGTCAGTAACAAAAGCCCTTCGGAGTCCATGTCTAAGCGACCAACAGATATAAACCTTGTCTCACTTTTTTCTTTCAATTGATCAAAAATAGTTAATCTACCTTCTGGATCATTGTTCGTAACTAAATACCCTCTTTGTTTATGATATAACCATAATTTTGTTATGGCTTTGTTGGGTAAAGGTTGTCCATTAACTTCAATAATATCGTCTGGGGTAACATTAGTGCCACATTCTGTTAAAATTTTATTATTTAGCTTAACCTTCCCGTTAAGTATCCATCGTTCAGCTTCTCTTCTAGAACATAATCCAGATCTGGCTATAGCTTTTGCTATTCTTTCTGGCCCTGAAGAGTTCATGACTGAATTAATGTCTGTGTTTTCATTTTTCTTTAAAGAATTTTTCATATTATTGTATTATAGACTTTAACAGTTATTAGCAATATTTCTAACTATTGAGGATAATAGTTTTGGGCGATCAAAATAATTATATGAGATTGGCTCTAGCTGAAGCTCTTAAAGCAAAAAATAAAGACGAAGTACCTGTTGGAGCAATTTTAGTTAACTCAAAAGGTCAAATTATTGCCAAAGCACATAATTTAGTTGAGACAAAAAATAATTCATTATGTCATGCAGAAAAATTAGTAATAGAAAAAGCTTTAAAAATTACTAGCCAAAAATTTTTGATTGATTGCGATATATGGGTAACCTTAGAGCCATGTGCTATGTGTGCAAGTATAATTAAACAAACTAGAATAAGACGCTTATATTATGGAGCTGAAGACAAAAAAGGTGGTGCCATTTTGAATGGACCACAAATTTTTTCGAATAATAAAAACATAGAAATTTATTCTGGTTTTTCTGCGGAACAGTCAGAAGAAATGCTTAAAGAATTCTTTAAAAAGTTAAGATGAATTATAACCTACCTATATCTTTTCTATAAAAACCTTCATGCCAATTTATATTTTCAACAGCATTATATGCTTTTTTTCTACAGTCTTGAACATCGTTTCCCATGGCTGTAACAGACAATACTCTTCCTCCGTTGGATATAAGTTTCCCATTTTTATTTTTAGCAGTCCCAGAATGGAAAATAGATATATCGCTTTTTTGAAGTTCTTGATTTAGAGGGGGTAATTCTAAACCTTTTTCAAATTTGCCAGGATAACCTTTACTTGCAATGACAACAGTAATGGTTGTTTGATCAATAAGTTCAATTAACAATCCTTTTAATTTTCTTGTTACTGTTGCATTTACTATTTCAACTAGGTCAGTTTTTAGCCGTGGAAGCACAACTTGAGTTTCAGGGTCTCCAAAGCGACAATTAAATTCAATGACTTTAGGCCCTTCATTAGTAAGCATGATACCAGCATACAAAATACCTTCATAAGGGTTACCGTCTAATTTCATACCATTGATTGTAGGATTAATAATATTATCAAATATATTTTTAGTTAATATTTTATTTAAAGCTGGAGCAGGTGAAATGGCTCCCATGCCTCCGGTATTAGGGCCTTTATCATTATCATAAGCCCTCTTATGATCTTGTGCAGTGCCAAGAATAACTGCGGTGTCACCATCGGTTACAGCAAACACACTTGCTTCAATTCCAGTTATTCGCTCTTCTATAAGAATAGATTTTCCAGCATCTCCAAATATATTTTCTTCTAACATTTGAGATGCTGCTGCCATTGCTTCCTCAACTTTATCACAGACAACAACACCCTTACCTGCGGCAAGGCCATCGGCTTTTACTACACAATATCCATTTAAAAATTGAATTTGTTTCTTTGCAGTTTCTAGATCTTTGCAGTATTTAAAATGTGGTTGTGGAATATTATATCTTTTACAGAAATTTCTAGAAAAAGTTTTTGATCCTTCCAGTTGTGCTGCTTTTTTTGAAGGACCAAATGCATTAATGCCTAGTTCCAACAGCTTATCTTTCAATCCAAGAACTAATGGTATTTCTGGCCCAATAAATACAATATCTGCACTCATTTCTTTTGCTAGTTTGCATTGTCCATCCACATCATCAGCGGGAACAGGAGAACATTCTGCAAAAGTTTCAATGCCTGGATTTCCAGGAGCAACAATTAATTTTTTTGTTAATGGAGATTTTGATAAAGAATAAGCTATTGCATGTTCTCTACCACCTCCTCCTACAACTAAAATATTCATAAATTATTTACTCCAAAAAGCTTTAGGTTTAGTTGAATATGCCATAGTATCAACATATGATAAATATAAAATTTAATGCTTATTGATGGAAGAGAATACAAACAATCCTGTCTATTCTGTTGGTGAATTTTCTCACGTAATTAAGAAATTAGTTGAAACCAACTTCAACTATGTTCGTATACGAGGCGAAATATCAAGACCATCTTTTCCCGGATCAGGTCATGTCTACTTTACATTAAAAGATGCTGATGGAACTATAGCTGCTATTATATGGAAATATACTATGCCGAGGCTATCTATCAGACCGGAAGAAGGCATGGAAGTTATTTGTACAGGTAAAATAACAACTTTTGCAGGGCAGTCAAAATATCAGATCATTGTTGAGAACATGGAAGTGGCTGGAGAAGGAGCACTTCTCAAAATGCTTGAAGATAGAAGGAAAAAACTTCTCGCTGAAGGTTTGTTTAAGCAAGAACATAAAAAGCCAATACCTTACCTTCCTGAAATAATAGGGGTAATTACAAGTCCATCGGGTGCAGTAATAAGAGACATTCTACATAGGTTATCTGATCGTTTCCCTTGTCATGTTTATGTTTGGCCAGTAGCAGTTCAAGGTGAAGGATCTGCAGTACAGATTGCTAATGCAATAGATAAATTTAACGAATTGACAGATCTAACTAGTATTAAAAAACCTGATTTGTTAATAGTTGCCAGGGGAGGAGGAAGTCTAGAAGATCTCTGGTCTTTTAATGAAGAAATTGTGGTTAGAGCAGTTTTCAACAGTTCAATTCCAGTTATATCTGCTGTTGGTCATGAGACAGATACTACACTAATTGATTTTGTCTCAGATTTGAGGGCTCCTACACCAACAGGAGCAGCAGAAAAATCTGTTCCAGTTAGAGATGAGTTGATAGCAAGAGTAAGTGAATTGGAACTTAGACTTAAAACTTCATTTTCTAATAAAATGAATAATAACAAGGATAGGCTGAATAGTTTAACAAGGCTTTTAGGAAAACCAGATCAAATCTTTGATAATAAAAACCAAAAATTGGATTATATTTATAAAGATTTAGAAAATTTATTTAAAACTATTTTTGTAGATCAAAAAAATAAAATTATACAATATAGTCAAAAACTTATTCCACCAAAGGTTCTCATAAACAACCTTGATTCTAAAATTCAACTGTTAGATACCAAGTTTAAAAATTTTCTTAAAAATGTGATAATCAGCAAAGATAGTAAATTAAATTCATCAGCCCTATTATTAGAAGCATCGAGTTTCAATAAAGTTCTAGATAGAGGTTTTACTCTCGTGATGGATAATGATGGTAAGGCAATTAAATTAAGTAATGATGTCCCTAAAAATGCTAATGTGAAGATTAAGTTTGCAGATGGAACTCGATCAGCAAAGTTAGATATTTAGCTGTGTTTTTTATTATTTTCCCCATCTTCTATGAGCCCATAGCCATTGCTCTGGTTTATTAATTATCCATTCTTCTATTCTAGAAGAAATTAATTTTGTTATTTCATAAATAGCTTTTTCTTTATCAAGATCTTTAGGTATTTTAAGTTTGTCTTCAACGGTCATTTTAAATTTTAGTCCGTTAAATCGTTCTATTCTAACCATGTAAATTGGTACATTCCATTTTAATGACATAACTGCAGCCGCTTGAGGGGTTGGTGTTTCTATTCCAAAAAAAGGAACCATAATACCTTCTCTTAATAGTTGATCGCCGGTTAAACCAACAATTTCTCCAGATTTTATTTTGCTTGCCATACCAATTGCGGCTAAACGACCTTTCCTATAAAAATCAGCATTGGCGTCTTTGTTTCTTTGAATTTGTATTTTATTTAATATCCAATTATTAATAGGTCTGAAGACGTATCCAGCACGCCTTCCGGCAAGATCTCCAACTCTTAAAAGAAATTCCCAATTACCCATATGAGCACCTACAAGAATTGCTGGTCCAGTTTTAATTTTTTCTAGTCCTTCAGTTTTTAAACAACCTGATTTTATTAGATAATTGATGTGGGGCATTTCTCCAATAGTTTGACCAAGCATAAACCAGTGTTGCTTAGTAAGTTTGTCTATTTCTTTTCTTGGCTTTTTAGGAAAGGCAATCTGCATATGCTTTTTAACACGGCTATTGTAGGAAGTTAATGGAGCAACTAAGTACATTAAACTTCCACATAAATACGATGAAAGTCTACATGGTAGAATTTTAAGAATTAAAAATAACGGAATAGCAAACATCGCAGCTATTGGATCATGAATATATCTATCAAATTGTTTTTTTATACGAAAGCTTAAGGGATCAGGCATTTAGTTTTTCTTTCAAAAATGCTTTGAATCTTAATTCATCCTTTGCATTAAAACTACTCTCAATTGACAAAACTTGTATTTCATTTTTCTTATCTAATATTTTAACATAGTCTTTTGCAGTAGTAATAAGTGTTAAATTTTTATTTTTAGCTTTCAAAATCAAATGATTAATTTCTTCTTCAGTATATTGATGATGATCAGGAAAAGATTTAGTTAAAAAAACTTTGTACCCGCCTTTTTCAAGAGTTTCATAAAACTTATCTGGGTTTCCTAAACCACAAAACGCCAAAAATTTATTACCTTTTATATTTGATGATTGCATAATTTTAATAGAAGAATTAAATACTGAGATATAATCTGATACTTTTCTTAAACCAATGTCTTGATCAGTATTATTACCTGTTAAAATTATACTATCAATTTCTTTCAGTCGTTGGTTTATTGGTTCTCTTAATGGTCCCGCAGGAACACAAAGTTTATTTCCAAATTTAAGATTTTTATCAACTAATAAAAACTTGATATTTTTTTCAAGTTGATAATTTTGAAGTCCATCGTCCATTAATATTACATCGTAATTATATTTATTGTTTTCAATAAATTTGGCTCCGAGGGATCTATCCCTTGAAACAATTGTAGGTCCAATATTATTAAGTAATAGAGCTTCATCTCCTACATCTTTATATTGGTGAGTGGACTCAACTTTAATTGGCCCTTTTTCTTTTCCCCCATATCCTCTTGTAAGAAATACAGGATTAAATCCTAATTCTTTTAAAATTTTATAAGTATAAATCGCAAAAGGTGTTTTTCCTGTTCCACCAATGTTAAGGTTCCCTACACAAATTATTTTTAATCTTGACCTGTAGGTTTTACTAACTTTTTTTTTAATAAAAGAAATGATTATCCATATTATTGATAGAGGGTAGATTATTAATGCTAAAACTTTAGATAGCCAATCATTCCTATACCAAAATTTTGGTGAGTTTATCATTCCTACGCAACATCTTCTTTTTTGTTTTTATTCAATAATTCCAGTAAATAAATACTTGCTTCATCAGCACGTTGTTGTGCATAACCAGATGCAATCAAACTATTTTTACCCATATCCTCTAGGCGTTCTTTATTACTTAACAATTCAATTGTTGTATTAAGAAAATCTTTTATCATATCAGGTCCTTTCCCAATTTGTACTGCACCACCAGACCAGACTAAGTCTTTTATTTGAGCATCACATTTTTCTGTATGAGGTCCCATTATTACAGGTTTCCCGAATTGAGAAGCTTCAGCTGGGCTATGTCCTCCAACAGGAACCATTGAACCAGCGACATAAACTAAGTCAGACACTTCCATGAGGGAGCCCATTTCACCCATTGTGTCAGATAAATAGAAAGTATCGTTTTTATAAGGGAACTCTCCTTTACTTCTGGATTTAATATCAAATCCTGCTGCTTTGATTCTGTTTTGAATGATACTACTTCGTTTGATATGACGAGGAGCAATAATAATCAAAATATTGTCATGAGCTTGTCTCCTCAACTGATCGGCTAATTTTATCATCAACTCTTCCTCTCCGGGGTGAGTTGATGCAGCAAGTAAAATCTTTTTTTTAATTAAAGATCTTTTGAGATTTCTAATATAATTTTGATTTATAGGTGGTTTTTCAGCGATTGATTTAAGGCTTGTTAAACTTTTTACATTTGGGGCACCTAATTTTCTAAAAAGCATCTCCTGTTTAGGGTCTACGGCTAATACTTGGGTAACATTGCTAAATATTTTTTTACCCAAGAAATAGCCGAAACTTCTCCAAAAACGTGCGGATTTATTGGACATTTGAGATGAAGCCAAAATAGTTGGAATTCTTGATTTTGCTGTTAAATAAATTAAGTTTGGCCAAAAATCTGACTCTAAAAAAATAGCCATATCTGGCTTCCAATGATCTAAAAATTTAGAAACAAATTTAGGATGGTCATAAGGGTGATATTGATGGATTGCTGGTAATCCCTTTTTAATCTTATCTTTTATTAATTTTGCCGCAGAAATGGTATTTGTAGTTAAGAGAAAGAATTCATTTTCGTTATCTCCATAACCATGTTCTTTCATAGAATTTGCTAGAGCTAAAGCAGCTACTGACTCGCCAACACTTGTGCCATGGAGCCATATAACACTTCCTTCAGGTCTTTTTTTTGTTGTAACCCCAAACCTTTCATTAATCCTATTATTATCTTCTTTTCCTTTGTTCTTGCGTCTATCAAGATAATTGTGAAGGAAATAATTTATTATTCTCCATAGAAAATTATATGTGGTCAGTGTCATTTATGGATCCACGTATGTAAAAGAAATTAATTTGTTTTTTTAATAACAAGTTGGGTAAGTCTTTTAATTTCATTTTCAAGATTTTTCCTTGCCTTTTCTATCTCTTCTTCATTGATTTTTTTCTTAACATATATTGGTTTCCCGAAACTATAAACACCTTTTGAAAATGGATAAGGTAAAATAAAATTATCCCAAGAATTGAAAGTTTTGTATTTTTTAGTAGACCAAACTAGAGGAATGATTGGCTTTTGAGTAATTTGGGCTAATTTTATTATACCTTCTTTTACAGTCTCCTTTGGACCTTTGGGGCCATCAGGTGTAATAGCAACACTTTCTCCTAATTGAATAGATTTGACCATTTTCCTAAATGCTTGCATGCCACCCTTTTGCGAAGAACCGAGTATCACTTTCATACCTAGGTATTGGAATGCTATTGAGGTGATCATTCCATCTGAATGGCTAGATTGGAGTGCATTAATAATTCTGTTTCTTGGCAAAAGGTGGGGCCCTAAAAAAAGTCGGTTATGCCAACAACAAAAAATATATTCTTCATCATTCTTTAAAATATTCTCTTTTTCATTTTCTACTAGATATTGCCACTTTATTGATTTGCATATCAAACTTGTTATTAAATAAAATAAAAAACCTATAAGTTTTTGTCCTAAACTTGTTTTACTAAAGCGTTTTATGGTGCGCATTGATCAGTCCAAATTTCCAACTTTTAAGCCGGTAGTTTTTAAAATAAAATCTAACAAAATAAAATAACTATCTATCTGTACACATCATTTATATTATAAGTTAACATACAAATTTATGTTATATCGGATTATGATGAAAAAGAATCAAATAATAACAAGTAAGTACAAAGTTATACTTAAAAATTTTTGGAAAGATTTCGTATCAAAATATTCTGTTGATATTTTTCTAGCTTTTTTCTTGTTAATCCTCGTTGCTACTACAGCATCAATTTATCCTTATCTAATTCAATTAGTATTTGATGGGTTGTTAGATAATAAAAATAATAGCTGGATGGTTTTACCTTTTATTATTGCATCCGTGGCGATAATTAGAGGTATAGCTATGTTTTTTCAAATTAAGCAAGTGTCTAAAATATCACTTTCAATCTCAGTTGATATCCAAAAAAAATTATCAAACCACCTTATTAATAGTGATCTAGTGGACCTTGGAAAATTTTCATCAGGTAATCATGTATCTAGAATAATGAATGATGTTATTTTAATAAGAGATGGCTTTGAAAGGAGTATTAATAATTTAATAAGAGATGCGCTCACTATCATAGCATTAATGTCTTATCTAATTTGGTTGGATTGGCTTTTGTCAATATTAGTCTTTATAATTTACCCTATTGCGCTTAAGCCAATTTTTAAAATTGGTAGAAAACAAAATACAGTTGCAACGGCTCTTCAAGAGCAAATGGAAATAGTCACTTCTACTTTAACAGAAATGCTTCAAGGTATTAGGATGGTTAAGTCGTATAATTTAGAAAAAATGGAAACCCAAAGGTCAGAAACTGTTCTTAATGAACTATTTAAAAGAATGTATAACTTGGTTGTTGGGAGAGCAAAAGTCTTACCTATTTTAGAAATTTTGGGTGGAGTGGCTGCTGCTAGCGTAATTGGATTAGCAAGTTACAGGGTTACAGTAGGACAGTTATCACCAGGCAGCGTTGTTGGATATGTCACTGCTTTACTAATGATAGCTCAACCTGCAAGGGCATTAGGAACGTTTAATACTATTTTACAAGAGGCCTTGTCGGCTTTAGATAGAATATATTTACAACTTAGTATTACCCCGAAAATAAATAACCTACATACTGCCCCAAAATTAGAGTTATATAAAAATAAACCACCAGATATATTTTTTAAAAACATTAATTTTTCATATAACGAAAAATCAAAGGTTTTAAATGATATAAGTTTTTCTATTGTAAGCGGTTCTAATGTGGCCTTAGTAGGTCAAAGTGGTGCAGGTAAGTCTTCTATTATCAATTTAATGTCACGATTTTATGATCCATCATCTGGACATATTTTTATAAATAACCAAGATATTAGAAAAGTAGATATTGCTTCACTACGCAATAATATTTCTTTAGTTAGTCAAGATACTATTATCTACAATAAAAGTTTTCTAGAAAACATTAAATTTGGTAAATTGAACGCCACAGAAAAAGAAATCATAAAAGCAGCGAAGAACGCAGACATTCACGATTTTATTAACAACTCCTCTTTAGGATACCAAACAATAATTGGAGAAGGAGGCAACAATTTGTCAGGCGGGCAAAAACAAAGAATTTCTATTGCTAGGGCAATTCTAAAAGACGCACCTATACTTTTATTAGATGAAGCAACAAGTTCTTTGGATGCTCAAACTGAAAATCAAATTAATAGAACTTTGAACCAAATCACAAAAAATAAGACGACTATAACAGTAACTCATAAATTAAATAACATCATTCATGCTGATCAAATTATTTTATTTAGTAAAGGCAAAGTTGAAGATATTGGTAAACATGATGATTTAATCAAAAAATCTAAACTCTATAAAAAATTATATGAGACAAGTTCTAAGAGCTAAAAGTTATTCTCTTTTTAAAACATCATCTAATAGACGATTAACCCACCAAATAGATCTAAAGTTTTTTTCTAATTTAATAGGGTCATATTTTTTTTTAACCCAGTCTAAAAAACTTATTTCGTTTTTTTTATATTCATTCGTATATTCATAAACAAAAGAATCTAAAACACCCGGTTTGGCCCACTTTACATGTAAGTATTTCCAAGAAAGTTGTTCTCTAGCTTTTTCAAGTTGTTTTTTATGAAGTAGAAAATATAAGGCACATACTATACCAGCTCTGTCTGCACCAGATTTGCAATGTATCAGAGCAGGATATTCTATGTTTTTAAAAAGCTTTTCAGCTTCGAAAATCATTTCTTTTTCTGGAGCTGCACGAGACCTGGCTCTAAAATCTATCAACTTTAAATTATATTTTTTACATGCTTCATTTTCAAGTAACCAACCGCCATCTTTTCTAACTCCTCTTAGATTAACAATAGTCTTAATGCCTAGTTCACTATATTTTTTTATTCTAGAGGGAGTTGGCATATTTGATCGAAAAATATTTTCGTCAACTTTATGGAAATTGTTATAAAGCAACCTTAAAAAACCATGGTCTTTGATCATCATATCAAACCATGCTGAAAATCTGTTGAATTGATCTTCTTTAATTTGTTCAGTCAACTATCTAATTCCCTGCTATTGTCATTCCTTCAATTAGTAAAGTTGGACAATTTATAGCTTGTTGGTAATCAAGGTCATTTGCAGGAATGATATTCATGAACATTTCTTTTAAATTTCCTGCAATTGTTGCCTCTGTAATAGGATGGGATAATTGTCCATTTTTAATCCAAAATCCACTTGCACCTCTACTATAATCACCTGTTACCATTGATACGCTACTACCAATCATATCTGTAATATAAAAGCCTTCGCTTACTCTTGAAATAAGATCTTGAGGTGTATCTTCTCCATTCATTAAAATCAAATTAGTTGTTCCAGGTGATGGAGGGCCACTGATACCTCGTCGTGCGTTTCCAGTGGGCGTTAAATTAAGTTGTTTTGCTGATGACAAGTCTAATAACCATTGCTGAAGAACTCCATCTTTAACTAATGTTTGTTTTGAGGTTCGTAATCCTTCTCCATCAAACATTCGTGAACCTAATCCTCTTTTAAGTAATGGATCATCTACTAAATTAATAAGTTTGCTTGCCACGGACTTGCCGAGCATGTCTTTTAAAAAACTAGTTTTTCGGGTTATGGCTGAGCCATTAATTGCTGACGCAAAATGACTTGCAATAGATCGTGATACTCTAGGATCGAATATTACTGGATATTTACCAGTAACTGGTTTTTTTGCGCCCATTCTCGCTAATGTTTTTTTTGCAGCTTCAACCCCAATTTGCTTTGGCTCTCTTAAATCTTCTCCAAACACTTTTGAGGAGTAGTCATAATCTCTCTCCATTTTTCCGTCTTTTTCTGCTATTACAACCACGCTAATACTATGATTTGATTTTTTTGAACTACCTAAAAATCCATTTGAGGTCATTAAAAGGGTTTCACCTTCTCCCCACGAGGCATCTGCTCCATCGCTGTTAGTAATACCTTTTACTCCTAGGGCTGCATCCTCAATTTCAGACGCTCTTTGTCTAATAATATCAATGTTAGGTTCAAGAGGATCATAGCTATCTATTGAAAAATCATTATCTACAGAAAAAAGTTTAAGAGTTTCTTTGTCGGCAATTAAACTAAATTCATCTTTGGGAGCAATTTTAGCCATTTCGACAGCTCTGTTTGCTACTTCTTTAATAGAATTTTCAGAGCTTTCATTTGTAGAAACTGATGCTATTTTGTTGCCCACAAAAACTCTTAGTCCAGTATCAAAATCCTCGTATCTTTCTATATTTTCATCCTTACCTAGTCTTCTAGTTAGAGACACACCTCTACTTCTTGATAAAACGCAGTCTGCGGCTGTTGCACCATTTTTTAAAGCTGTTTCTATAAGAATGCTCATGATGTCTGTATCATTAAGTTTTTGGGCACACATTTAAAAATTTCCTAAAAAGAATAAATTACAAAAATATATATTTGAGTTATTAATATAGTGTCACTGTTGTTGCAATGTTAATTAAAATTAATAAAAGGATAAAATGAAAAAAAATATTTTTATTGATGGTGAAAGTGGAACTACTGGTCTTCAAGTTTATGAAAGATTGAGTAAACATCCTAATGTAAATATTTTATCAGTCGATAATGAAAAAAGAAAAAACATATCATATAAAAGAGAAATGTTAGCTTCATGTGACGTTGCTTTTCTATGTTTGCCTGATATCAGTGCTATTGAAACAGTTGAAATTGCAAACCAACTTAAAGAAAAATCTCCACTCATCATTGATGCGTCAACAGCTCACCGTACCAATGAAGAATGGTCCTACGGTCTCCCGGAACTGGGAAAAATATATAAAGATAAAATCATTGGGTCAAAACGAATTGCTGTGCCAGGATGTTATCCAACAGGTGCTAATCTTATAATTAAACCACTTATTGAGAATGAATATATTTCACCGAACTATCCTATTATTATTAGTGCAGTAAGCGGGTATTCGGGGGGAGGTAAGGATCTTATTAATTATTTTAATGAAGAAGATCATGAACCCTTTTTTACCTATGCACTTAATTTAAACCATAAGCATTTGCCAGAAATTAAATTTCACAATAATTTAACCTTAGATCCTATTTTCATGCCATCAGTGGGAGATTTTATTCAGGGTATGATAGTATCAATTCCAATTCATTTTTCGTCTTTTATTAAAAAGATTGATACGAACACAATACAAGGGTTAATGGAAGAATTTTATTCAGATTCTCACTTTGTATCAGTTTTAAAGAAAGATGAAGGATTAAACTCCAAAGGTTTTTTTAGGCCTGACAATTTAGTTAATACTAATTTCCTAGATATAAGTATTTTTGGAAATGATAAAAATGAACAACTCATAATATCTTCAAGATTAGACAATTTGGGTAAAGGTGCATCTGGAGCGGCCATTCAATGTATGAACTTGGCACTAGGATACGATGAAGATTTAGGATTATAAAAATACCTATGAGCTATTTTACAGAAAAACAAGATTCTTCAAGTTTAGATGAGATTTTTCCTGATTTTTCTCCATTTGAGAGAGCTATTAGCTATCCATATTATGCTCCCGGTTACTCATTTTCTTTTTACAAAGGGTCTTTTGTAAAAGGCATTTGTCATAATTTAGATAATAGAATTCCAATATTGTCAGTTGGTTCTAATAGATCACCTTATCAGTTAAAAAGAAAATTTTCTTTGAATGCAGATATTTGTGTAACACCCGCTATTTTATATGATTCAGATATAGTTTATTCGGCATCAATATCTGCTTATGGTTCTATGCCTTCAACACAATGGCCTTGTGAAGGGGTGTCAGTTAATCTCAATGTTTTATGGTTGCAAGAAAATCAACTAAATAAAATGCATCTTACTGAGGGGCTTGGGATCGCCTATGATTTTGTTAAACTAAAATCAGGAACTGTAAAAATACAAGACTTTGAGTTTAAAAATGATATTTACGGATATGTTTCTGTGCCAGGTGTGTTCCCCTTTGGATTAAAAACACCGAAAAGATTATCATCAATTCATGCACAAAACACAAGTTTAACTAATTTATCAGAAAAAAATGCCTTAATCTCTCTTAAAGATTTTTTAAATATCAAGGATATGGATTTAAAACTTTGGTTAGAAAAAGTAATAAAAAATCAAGAGTATAGGCTTTCAATTCATGAGATTTTAAAAGTACAAGCTATCAAACCTAAAAAACCAAATTGGCAAATAGTTAAGGTTAATACTAAAGGAGACTTAATAGTTTAATTTGGTATCAAATAAGAACTGCTATGCCATTTAAAAATAGCTATTGTAACTAATACTAAAAATCCTAAAATTACATAGTTAAATAACCTTTTATTTTTACTATTCATGGAAGAATTATCTATTATCCTTATTAATAGGAATGATATTCCTGCTAAAATTAAGAAACCTATACCCCCAATTAACACTGTATCCATAGATATATCTCCAAATATTTATGATAATGATTATCATTATTAAATAATAAAATCCTTTTAAAACAA
>Ga0255758_10001175_pt1 | contig 27472 bp, 20 predicted proteins | sample 011ome_24_FD_179958 | JGI IMG/M metagenome (GOLD analysis project Ga0255758, IMG submission 179958) | Coastal salt marsh microbial communities from the Groves Creek Marsh, Skidaway Island, Georgia - 011513CT metaG (version 2) | ecosystem: Environmental > Aquatic > Marine > Intertidal zone >...
AATTTCTAAATTCTCTTTTTCCGCTAATTCGAATATGAACTTATCTTTAATAATATCTGTATTTCCAATTGGTCCAATTAACCACTTAAAATCGTTTGGGTTTATTCTTTTCCCTGATATTTTTACCCAAATTTGAGTGATTTTATCTTGTAGTGCCATTAAGCTCGTTTAAATGGTTCCCAACGTTTAGTATAAGGGTGTTTTAATGTGGTATATACATTTCCACGTTTCTTATTACCACAACAAAATACCAAGAATGAAAATTGATAAATTTATCAAAGGAATCAAACTGATTATAAGTGAGGTTTTCAATTTATTATTTCTAAATAATACCCAAGCAACAATTATTGTGATCAATACTATAATTGGAAAAGTAATCAAACTGCAGAAAGCTGCTAGAAGTGCAATATTATTGGTGCTTCCAGGTGCATCAAACATCATTGGTGACATTATAACCATTGGCAGTGATAAAATTATCAACGATCCAAAAATAGACGTAGATACTATTAACCAAATTTTGAGTTTATTTTTCATTTCAATTACCTATAGCCCATGGCTAAACCATACAAAAATAAATCAATTTGGTTAACATCTACTATGGATCTAATTCCAAATTTAGCGAATCTAATTGAAAACATTTTGCAATGCATTTTTTAAATCTGAATATTGAAATTTAAACCCAGATTTCAATAATCTCTCATTACTTACTCTGCTTCCTTTTATAAGGATATCAGCCATCTCTCCATAAATCGTTTTGATTAAAAAGGAAGGAACTCTTTTTAGTCGTATTTTTTTATTGAGCTGAACCGCTATTTCTTCAGTTAGTTCTTTGTTCGTTGTGTGCTGGTTAGAAACAGCGTTATATGAGCCATTCATTTTATTAGTTAACGCATAGATGTATAAATTAGCAATATCGTCTATGTGTATCCATGGCATGTATTGTTCTCCAGAAGCAAGCGGAGCACCCATTCCCATTTTAATAGAAGTGCTCATTTTTGGGATAGCTCCATTATTCTTGTCCAGTACAATTCCTGTTCTTAATTTAACTACTCTTGCGTAAGGTTTAAAAAGATCTGCTGAATTTTCCCATTGGATACAGCATTTAGCAATAAAATCATCATGTGGTTGAGAGGATGCAGTAAATATTTCTTCTGTGGTTCGAGCGCCATAATACCCTATTCCAGAAGCAGAAATAAAACTTTCTAATTTACCCAAAGCATCAATGTGTTTAAAGAGTAATCGAGCGGTATGCACTCTGCTTCTAATGAGGAAGCGTTTGCGTTTGGTTGTCCAGGCTTTGTCTGCAATACCAGCTCCGGCCAAATGAATGATATGCGTGACTTCTTCAAAACACTTTAAGTCAATGGTTCCTTTTTCCCAATCCCATTCATAAGTTTTAACACCTGATTTTGAATTGCGATTTCTTGTTAAGTGGACTACTTCAATGTCTTTTTCTAGCAGTAGTTGCGTTATCCTATTTCCAATTAAACCGGATCCACCTGTGATGAGAACTTTCATGGTGTAAAAATGCAGATTATTATTTAAAAATGTTATCAGTTATTCTGTTAATTTGCCTTTTTCTGTATTGTATTCGTGTGACATTATTTTGTAGGAGTTCCCACGTTTTACCATTTTCAGTCTTTCATAAATAGTACGATTTTCATAATTGCATGTGTAGTCTAATTTAACCATGGTTATTCCATTTTTGGAATTAATGTTAAACCCTATTCCTTTTGTATATCCCAAAAATTTACCCGAAGATTATTTGTTGGTTATTACTGCTAACCATTCCTCTTTTGTTGATATCTCAAAACTTTCTTCGTCGATCAAACTCATGGCCTTGTCATAGTACTTGTCAGAAAGGTTTTTATAAAACTCTTCAGCAACTATTTCTGCGGCTTTGGTCTGCTATCCGATACCACAACTGTTAAGAGTGGCAATAAGCATTATCAGGGGGAAAACTAGAGTAGATAAAAGTTTTTTCATTATGTTTTACTATTAAATGATTGTAAATTTGAAATCAAAGATATAGAATTATATGAGTGTAGAGTTTAGTTATCAAGGTGTTTCGTTATTAGAAGAGGATGTTTTAAAGAAGGTTATTGAACAGTTAAACAAAGACCTAATGTTAAGTGGAATTGAATATAAGTTTGATACAAATTCTGAAAAAACTAAGTTTATTGACACTTTCTTATTTTGGATTGAAACAATACTAAGCGAAAATGAAAATTTACTCTTCAATTTTCTATACCGAGTGGACGTTGACCAAAAAAGTATTTATTCGAAGGACGGCCTGCCGCAAGAAAACCTTTTACGATTAATTTTAGATCGTGAATTACAAAAAGTCGTTTTGAAAAGACAATACAGTTCGGGCACAAATTCTTAATTTACTTCAAATAAAAACTGTTTTTAAAGATGTCTGCAATAAAAAATTACTGAAATAAACGAAATGGAACACAAATGAAATGGAGTTCGCTAAATAAAATTATACATTTGTAATAACAATGTTTAAATTGTAACCAATACCAATGGATAAATTTTCATATATAAGTAATGCAGGCGGAGCCGTTATAGAAGAGTTATACAGTAGCTATGTCAAAGACGAAAATTCGGTAGATGAAAGCTGGAAAAAGTTTTTTGAAGGATTTGAATTCGCAAGAACAAGTTTTGAGGACGGAGGAGCAATACCTGACAATGTTCAAAAAGAGTTTAAAGTAATAAGATTGATTGGAGAATATCGAAGTCGTGGGCATTTATTCACAGATACGAATCCGGTAAGAGAGCGAAGAAAGTATAGGCCTTCTTTGGATTATCAGAATTTCAAGTTAGAGGAATCTGACTTGAACGTTGTTTTCAAAGCTGGAGAAGAAATCGGTTTACAAAACGCTACCTTAAAGGAAATTATTGATCATCTAAAAGATACTTATTGTAAGTCAATAGGCATAGAATATATGTACATACGTCATCCTGAGAGGGTGAGGTGGTTGCGAGAAAGAATAGAACTAAAAAATAGACCGAAGCTTTCCAAGGAAAGAAAGATTCATGTTATGCATAAATTGAATCAATCCAGTGTTTTTGAAGAGTTTTTGCACAAGAAATTTGTAGGTCAAAAGCGTTTTTCAATTGAAGGAGCTGAGGCATTAATACCTGCTTTAGATAATTTAATTGAAAGAGGAACTGAATTTGGTGTAGAGGAATATGTTATGGGTATGGCTCATAGAGGCAGACTGAATGTTTTAGCAAATGTTTTTAACAAAACCTACGACGCTATCTTTAGTGAGTTTACGGGTAAAGTTTACGAAGATAGCCTTTTTGATGGTGACGTTAAGTATCATCTAGGTTACACAAGTGAGGTAGTTGCAGACACAGGAAGTCATGTAAAATTAACTTTAGCACCTAACCCATCTCATCTAGAAGCTGTTGACCCAGTTGTTAGTGGTATTTCAAGATCAAAAATAGACTTTGAGTTGGGGGGTGATAATTCAAAGTTAGTGCCTATCCAAATTCATGGGGATGCCGCTATAGCAGGTCAAGGAGTTGTTTATGAAGTGATTCAAATGTCTCGTTTGGCGGGATATAAAACAGGCGGCACATTGCATATTGTCATCAATAATCAAATTGGATTTACTACAAACTATTTAGATGCTCGTTCCAGTACATATTGCACGGATGTCGCGAAAACTACTTTAAGCCCTGTTTTTCATGTAAATGGGGATGATGTAGAAGCATTGGTTCAGACGGTCCAGATAGCTTTAGAATACCGCCAGAAATTTAAAAATGATGTATTTATAGATATTCTTTGTTATCGAAAGTATGGTCATAATGAAGGAGATGAACCTAAGTTTACGCAACCAAAACTTTACAAAGCTATTGCTAAGCATTCTAGTCCGAGAGAAATTTATTTGAAAAGATTAATCTCGGAAGGAGTTCTAAGTGCCCAAGAAGGTAAGGATATGTTGAAAGAGTTTGACAACATGCTGCAAGATCGTTTGGAGGATGCTAAGCAAATAAAAAAGGCCAAAGTAACGGATTTTCTTCAGGAAAGATGGAAAGGGTTTAGGCCTGCAATAGAGGAAGATTTTGACTTTTCACCGAAAACAGGTTACCCAAAAAAGAAATTAGTAGCTCTAGGGCATAAATTAGCAACGCTTCCAGAAGGAAAAAAATACTTCAGAAAGATTGTTAAACTCTTAAAAGATAGAGTAGGTATGCTAGAAACGAATACTCTTGATTGGGGTATGGCGGAAATGCTAGCTTATGCAACTTTATTGGAAGAAGGTTATCCGGTAAGGATTTCTGGTCAAGACGTGGAAAGAGGAACTTTTTCTCACAGACATGCTGTAATCAAAACAGAAGATACTGAAGAGGAAATTATTACACTAAATAATTTGTCTGATAAACAAGCGGAGTTTACAATATATAATTCATTATTGTCAGAGTATGGAGTTTTGGGTTTTGATTATGGATATGCTTTTAATACGCCAAATGGATTAACCATTTGGGAAGCGCAGTTTGGAGATTTTAATAACGGCGCACAGATTATGATAGATCAATTTATCAGTGCTGCCGAAGATAAATGGCATACACAAAATGGATTGGTAATGCTACTGCCTCATGGATATGAAGGTATGGGGTCAGAGCATTCTAGTGGAAGAATGGAAAGGTATTTACAATTATGTGCAGATTTAAATATGCAAATTGTAAACAGCACTACTCCTGCTAATATGTTCCATGTTTTGCGTCGCCAGTTACATCGAGATTTTAGAAAGCCATTGGTAGTTTTTACACCGAAAAAGTTGTTGCGCTATAACAAAGCAGTTTCCACTGTTGAGGAATTAGCAAATGGTGCTTTCCAAGAAGTAATTGACGATTCTTCTGCAAAAGTTAAAGATGTTGATACGGTTGTGTTTGTTTCAGGTAAGTTTTACTATGATATAATCGAAGAGAAAGAGAAAATTGGAGCGGGAGAAAACATAGCAGTAATTAGAGTTGAACAATTATATCCTGTGCCGCATAAGCAACTGGATGCTATCGTTGACAAATATGGTAAGGATGCAAAATACATATGGGCTCAAGAAGAACCCGGTAATATGGGCGCATGGTCACATATGTTGAGACACTATAGAACTGTTCATTTGGAAGTAGCTTCTAGGTTGGATTCAGCAAGTCCAGCTAGTGGTTCGCCAAAAGTTCATGCAATACGCCAACAAGCTATTTTGGATGAATTAATGAGTAACATAAAAGAAAAAGTATAATATACTTAATACAATTAGAGAATGTCAGTATTAGAAATGAAAGTGCCAAGTCCAGGAGAATCTATCACAGAAGTGGAGATTGCAGAATGGTTGGTCGAAGATGGTGATTACGTAGAAAAAGATCAAGCTATTGCAGAAGTTGATTCAGATAAAGCAACCTTAGAGTTGCCAGCTGAAGAATCCGGGGTGATAACATTAAAAGCAGAAAATGGCGATGCAGTTGACGTTGGTGCTGTTGTTTGTTTGATTGATACTGCTGCTGAAAAACCTGCTGGTTTCGATTCTGTAGCGGAGGAAGCACCTGTTATTGAGGAAGAAGTAAAGGTTGAGGTTAAGCCAGATCCTATGCCAGTTGCTAAGAAAGATTCTCCTGCAAAGGAAACGTATGCTGCGGGTCATCCTTCTGTTGCTGCCAAAAAATTAGCTGACGAAAATAATGTTCCGTTGCAAATGATTAACGGCTCCGGTAAAGGCGGAAGGATTACAAAACAAGATGTGGTTTCTGCTATGGCAGGTGGATTAGATGCTTCAAATGCGCAAGGTTGGGGAGGAACAAGAGATAAGGAAACGATAAAGATGAAAATGCTTCGTCGTAAAATTGCTTCTCGTTTGGTTGCAGTAAAAAATGAAACAGCAATGTTGACTACATTCAACGAAGTTGATATGAAGCCAATTATGGACTTGCGTAAAAAATATAAAGCACAGTTTAAAGAAGTACATGGAGTAAATCTCGGCTTTATGTCGTTTTTTACAAAAGCTGTTACTGAAGCGTTAAATTTGTTTCCGCAGGTCAATTCAATGATTGATGGCGATAATATGATTGCTCATAACTACGCAGATATTGGTATTGCGGTAAGTTCTCCGAAAGGATTGATGGTGCCTGTAGTGCGCAATGCAGAAAGAATGAGTTTAGCAGAAATTGAAGCTGAAATCAAAAGGTTAGCTATAAAAGCAAGAGATGGAAAAATAGCTATCGAAGATATGGAAGGAGGCACGTTTACCATAACAAATGGCGGTGTATTTGGTTCCATGTTGAGTACACCTATTATTAATCCACCTCAATCAGCTATACTAGGAATGCATAACATTGTAGAACGTCCCGTTGCAATTAATGGTAAAGTAGAAATACGTCCAATTATGTATTTAGCACTTTCCTACGATCACAGAATTATTGATGGAAAAGAGTCTGTAAGTTTCTTGGTAAAAGTAAAAGAAATGTTAGAAAATCCTTCTAAACTTATTTTTGGTTCAAAAGAACCTCATGAAGTTTTATTAGGGTTGTAATACTACCTTATTATATAGTATTAAAAAAGGCTCAACAGTTCTGTTGGGCCTTTCAGTTTATCAGTGAATAATGTATCTTAAAGATAACAGTTTCTATCTTTAAGTATAGCCTCTATTTCATTTTTAGTATATTTTCCATCAGCATATGCTTTTTCGATTTCTTTCATGTAAGCACTGTGTTTTTCGAGCAAGTCTTTTAATTTTTCTTTGTCATCAGAGTTCATTAATATTTCATCTCCGACTTCGCATAAGCAAGTTGCTGCTCCTTGCACCGTTGAGGTTTCGCATTCAGTGACGCAAGAAGAAAGGAGTGAGATTGAAATGATTACTGCTATTAATAAATTTTTCATATTATTGTTTTTTAAATTATACTTACTTACTACTTTGATTGGTCTAGTTTTCGTACCATTGTTAAAATCGTAGCCAATCCAACTGTTTCTCCTTCTTGGTCATAGATGTCAACTAAGAATTTTACAATTCCTTTAGCTATATCATCTTCGTCTTTCTTTTCTTGGTTTATTTTTTCTTTAACTGTAAAACGAACACCTATTGTGGCACCTGCATAAACGGGTTTTGTAAACCTGCATTCATCGATGCCGTAATTTAAAAGAACGGGTCCTTTTTTCGGTTCAACAAATAAACCTGCAGCTTTTGCTAATACAAAATAACCATGTGCTACGCGTTCTTCGAAAATGGTTCCATCTAAAGAGGTTTCATCCATATGTGCATAAAAATTATCTCCACTTACGTTCGCAAAGTTTACAATATCTGTAGTCGTAACCGTATGCTTGTGTGTAAAAACAGTCTCGCCGATTTCTAATTCTTCAAAATGTTTCCTAAATACATGTGGATTGGCTTCTGGCATATCAGCTCCAACCTGAAATTGTTGTGTAATTTTAGAAATTGTAGTTGGATGTCCTTGAATTGCTGTTCTTTGCATGTAGTGTAAGACACCTCTTACTCCCCCCATTTCTTCACCACCACCAGCACGACCAGGTCCACCATGTGTTAATAAAGGCATTGGAGATCCATGTCCAGTACTTTCTTTAGCACATCTTTCGTTAAGAACCAATATTCTACCGTTCATATGTGCAGCTTCTGTAACAAATTCTCTAGCTAATTTATCGTCGTTTGTAATGATCGAAGTAACTAGAGACCCTTTTCCTAATTCTACAATTTTTACTGCCTCATCTAAATTTTTATAGGGCATGAGCGTAGATACTGGTCCAAAAGCTTCAATTGAATGGGCTCCAGTTTTTTCAAAAGGATTGTCATTTCTAAAAAGAATAGGAGAGAAGAAAGCACCTTTGTTTTTGTCAGCTCCGGTAACTTCAAAATTATCTAAATCTCCATAAACGATGTCTTGTTCTTTCATCAAAAGTTCAACATTTTCTCTTACCCTTTCAACTTGCAGGTTTGTTGCTAATGCTCCCATTCGAACGCCTTCGGTAGCAGGGTCACCAATAATAGTTTTAGCTAACCTCGCAGAAAGGGCAGTTTGAACATCTTCCATTAATTTTTCTGGAACCAATATCCTTCTCACCGCAGTACATTTTTGACCCGCTTTAACCGTAATTTCTCTTTGAACTTCTTTTACGAAAATGTCAAATTCTGGAGTTCCAGGAACTGCATCTTCTCCAAGTATACAGGCATTTAGAGAATCTGCTTCTAAGTTGAATGGAACAGACTCTTCAATAATATGCGGTAGTCCTTTTAGTTTTTTCCCAGTTGCAGCAGAGCCCGTGAATGTTATAACATCTTGATTTGTAACATGGTCAATAATTCCGCGACCTAAACCAGAAACTAATTGCAATGCTCCTTCAGGTAGTATTTTAGACGCAATAATTTCTCTAACCATTAGCTCAGTCAAATAACTCGTAAATTCAGATGGTTTAACAACAGATGGAACCCCTGCCATAATATTTACTGCTATTTTTTCAAGCATTCCCCAGATAGGGAAGTTAAAGGCATTAATATGCACAGCAACACCTTTTTTTGGAACCATGATATGATGACCAATAAAAGTTCCGTTTTTTGACATGGGTGCAGCACTTCCATCAACATAATAGGGTAAATCTGGAAATTGCCTTCTAAGTGAAGCATTGGCAAATAAGTTTCCTATGCCGCCTTCAATATCAATCCAAGAATCCACTTTTGTGGCTCCGGTCACAGCGCTTAATGAATAAAACTTGTTTTTAATTTCTATCAAATGAAGGGCTAGAGCCTTTAGCATTAAGCCTCTTTCTTGGAAGGTCATTTTGCGCAAAGCAGATCCACCTTTTTCTCTTCCGTATTCTAAAATAGACGCATAGTCCAGGCCAGCGCTTGAAACAGATCCAAAATTCTCGCCAGTAATTGCGTTATGCACTTCCAGCTCAACACCTTCTCCATCTTCCCAGTTTCCTAATATATAATTTTGTATTTTCATTTTTGTTTCTGATTTGAGCCACTAAAGATAAGAATTCCGTTGAGTATGGAAAGATAGACAAGATCTTCTTGTAATTTCCTTACTCCTAGGTAGAAGGAGTTTCATTTAGAATAAATATAATAATTAGTCACTAAACGAATTTAGTTCAGAAAAATAAAGTCGAAGTGTCATGCATTTAAATTACTTCTAGTAATATTGTCAAGCTTTAATCAAAAATAAAAGTATGCGAATAATAATAGATATAGATGTAACCAATGTGGAAGAAGTGGTTAAGGCACATAAAGGCGAATGGCAGAATTTATTGGCAGGGGTACTTTTGTCCAAAAGCAAAAGGAAAAGGCGCGTTGAACAGGGTGTTTGTGCAGAAATTATTAAAGCATTTGAGGTGGAATTGCCGAAAGGCTTGAAAGAAGAAATGATTGAAGCAAATATTTCGTATTCTATTGAAGATACGAATGAAGATGGCAGTCTGAGTGAGTAGTTTTCACATTGTCTTTTTAATTGGTCGCCAAGGAAACCGTCAAATTCCCTAAGAATTTTTCCAAATCTTATATGCTGATTCCTGCTCAGGTCGATTTGCTTCAGCTTCACGAAGGGGTTCACACTCTTTTAAAATAGTGTGGCAATCATTTGCTAATTTCTGATAAAGCTTTGTTCCTTCAGTTTTCCATTTTAGCATTTTTTCACTAACGTCTTTTACAATTTTTCCTGGATTTCCAACTACAATCTTTCGAGCGGGTATATCAGTTTTAGCGGGTACAAAACAAAGAGCTCCAATAATGCATCCTTCTCCAACTACAACATCATCCATAATTACTGCATTCATTCCTACTAAACAGTTTTCACCCAAAGTGCCTCCATGAATTATAGCTCCGTGGCCTATGTGCGTATTTTTTTTTAATGTCGTAGTCGCTCCTGGAAACATATGAACTGTGCAACTTTCTTGCACGTTGCATCCATCTTCAATAATTATTTTGCCAAAATCACCTCTGATAGCGCAGAATGGACCTATATAAACATCTTTGCCAATAAATACGTTGCCAGTTACATTCGCTTGTGGATGTATAAATGCAGATTCATGTATGACGGGTTTTAAACCGTTAAATTCGTATATCATAATTAGTAGTTTTTAAACTCTTTCAATTATGGTTGCGTACCCTTGTCCAACGCCGATGCACATGGTAACCAATGCATATTTTTTATTTTGTTTATGAAGCTCAAGCATTGCTGTTTGCAATATTCTAGAACCCGTCATTCCAAGTGGATGACCAATCGCAATTGCTCCACCATTTGGGTTTATTCTTGGGTCATTATCTTCTAACCCAAGTTCTCGAGTACACGCCAATGCTTGAGCAGCAAATGCTTCGTTTAATTCAATTATATCCATGTCGTCTAAAGTTAAATCAGCTCTTTTCAATGCTTTTTGCGAAGCCTTTACAGGTCCAATTCCCATGATTCGTGGTTCAACACCGGCAACAGCAGATGATACTATTCTTGCTTTTGGTATAAGATTATTCCTTTTAGCGGCTTCAGCAGAGGCAAGCAAAATTGCACCAGCTCCATCGTTTAATCCAGATGCATTTCCTGCTGTTACAGTTCCACCTTCTTTTCTAAATGCAGGCCTTAATTTACCTAATATTTCAAGTGTTGTTGTAGGTTTTATAAATTCATCTTTCTCAAAAATGATAGGATCTTTTTTTCGTTGTGGTATAACCACAGGAACAATTTCTTCTGCAAGTCTGCCGCTATTTTGTGCTTCAGTAGCTTTCATTTGCGACCAAAACGCAAATTGATCCTGATCTTCTCTGCTTATATTATACATGTCAACCAAATTTTCGGCAGTTTGCCCCATTCCATCCACACCATACAATTCTTTTATTTTAGGATTGATAAAACGCCATCCGAAACTCGAATCGTGCATTTGAGCATCTCTACCAAATGGCTGAGATACTTTAGAAATAACCCAAGGCGCACGAGTCATGTGCTCTACACCTCCTGTAAGGTATATATCTCCATCTCCAACTTGAATAGCCCTAGCTCCATTTATAGTGGAGGCCATTCCAGATGAGCAAAGTCGATTAACCGTTTCTCCGCCAATAGAGTAGGGAAGTCCTGCTAACAAAGAACACATACGAGCTACATTTCTATTGTCTTCACCTGCTTGATTTGCACAACCGTATAATACATCTTCAATTTCTTCTGTATTCAGAGATGGGTTTCTTACAACCAATTCCTTCATTACAATTGCTCCCAAATCATCTGTCCTGACCGCAGCTAATGTGCCTCCGAAATTTCCTATTGGGGTTCTGATTGCATCTATTATATAAGTGTCTTTCATGTAAGATTGTATTTTAAAAATTGAAATTAACTAAAATAAGAACAGTATTAATTAAAAATGCTTAATTAAAGCTCCCAATCCTTGTTTGTTCTGTAAACAGTTCCTTTAAAAAGAGCAACCGTTTCGTTGTCTTGATTTTTCACAGAGATATGATAAATAGCAATTTTGTAGGATAAACTTTCCTCAATAGCTTCAGCTGTTAACACATCTCCAATATGACATGGTTTTGTGTGAGATATGGAAGTCTCGATTGACATAGATTCCCTTCCTTGCGAGTTGCATGCAAAAGCCAGTGCACTATCCGCTAAAGAGTAAGTAATTCCTCCATGAGCAACTCCAAAGCCATTTAGCATTTCTTCCCTAATGGTCATTGAAAGTTTGGATTTTCCGATTCCTTTTTCTATAATATCAATACCTAGCCATTTGCTAAATAAATCGTTTTGATACATTTTATTGACGATAGCAAAGGCTGAAGGTTTTTCCATTTGATATTAAGCTTCTTGAGCAGTTGTTTTTGATTCTATTTTCCATTTTTCTGCAGCTTTAATAAAGTTTACAAATAATGGATGCGGATTTTCGACAGTGCTTTTATATTCTGGATGAAATTGAACAGCAATAAACCAAGGGTGTTCCTTAATTTCCACAATTTCTACTAAATTATTTTCAGGGTTAATTCCTGTGGCAACCATGCCATTCGTTTCAAACTCGTTTAAGTACTTGCTGTTGAATTCATAACGATGCCTATGTCTTTCTTGAATGTCATGTTTTTGATAGACATCATAAGCTTTCGATTCATCTTTAATGTTACAAGTATAAGTTCCTAAACGCATGGTCCCTCCCATCTCTTGAAGGTTCTTTTGTTCCTCCATAATATCGATAACAGGAGCATCAGTGTTTTTATCAATTTCTACAGTATTTGCATTCTTGTGTCCTAAGACATTTCTTGCAAATTCGATTACAGCACATTGCATACCTAAACAAATACCTAAGAATGGTACTTTATTCTCTCGTGCATATTTAATTGTCAATATTTTTCCGTTAATACCTCTTGTTCCAAACCCTGGGGCAACTAAAATACCTTTTAAATCACCCAATTTTTTATCAATATTTTCTTCTGTCAGTGATTCTGAATGAATCCATTTTACATTTACTTTACATTCGTTGATAGCTCCAGCATGTATAATTGCCTCTGCTATTGACTTATAAGAATCTTTCAGTTCAACATATTTACCTATTAATCCAATCGTAATTTGTGATTTTGGATGTTTGAATTTAGTGAGAAAATCTTTCCAAATAGTCAAGTTCGGTTCTCCTTCAACAGGCATATTTAAATGCTTTAAGACAACTTGATCCAATTTTTCATTTTGCATTAACAAGGGAACATCATAAATGGTTTCTGCATCTATTGATTCAATTACTGCTTCTATGTCAACGTTGCAAAAACGGGCAACTTTTGATTTGATTTCGGCATTTAGGTGATGTTCAGTTCTACAAACTAAAATATCGGGTTGAATTCCATACTCTAAAAGTGTTTTAACTGAATGTTGCGTTGGTTTCGTTTTTAACTCACCAGAAGCTGCTAGGTAAGGAATTAATGTTAAATGAATAAACAATACATCCTTTGGTAATTCCCATTTTAATTGACGTATAGCTTCAATAAATGGAAGCGATTCAATATCTCCAACGGTTCCTCCAATTTCTGTAATGACAAAATCATACTTTTTAGTATTTCCTAAAAGTTGAATATGCTCTTTAATTTCGTTGGTTATGTGCGGTATAACTTGTACAGTTTTACCTAAGTAATCACCTCTTCTCTCCTTAGAAATTACTGATTGATATATTCTTCCTGTAGTAACATTATTTGCTTGAGAAGTAGGTGTATTCAAAAACCTTTCGTAGTGTCCTAAGTCTAGATCTGTTTCTGCACCATCTTCGGTTACATAACATTCTCCATGTTCGTATGGATTTAATGTTCCTGGATCCACATTTAAGTAGGGATCCAATTTTTGAATAGTTACCGAAAATCCTCTTGCTTGAAGAAGTTTTGCTAATGAAGCTGAAATGATACCTTTTCCGAGTGAAGATGCTACACCACCTGTTACGAAAATGTATTTTGTTGTTTCTGACATGCCGTATCTTGAATATTTATGAATACGGAACGTAAAGATATAGCAGAATCACTTTCTAACAGCCATTTTTTCTCAAAAGTTTTCAAATAAGTCAATCTAGGTTAAAATCAACAATAGCTAAGTAGAAAGAATTGCTTAGAATGTCCAACTAAATCCTAGGCTAGGAATCAATGGAAGTTGATAAACCTTTTCGTTTGTAATTCTATCAACAAAGAAAATGTTTTCACGACTGTATGCGTTTGTTGCACTAGCGGTAATTTCCATCTTGCTCTTGTTTTTTAATTCAATATGCTTTTTTAAAGTAATGTCTAAACGGTGGTAAAAAGGTAATCTTCCATTGTTTATATCGGCATATAAAATTCCTAATTGATCTGTATTGTCTGTTGTTATATTCGTTCCTATACCTTGAGAAAAATCAATGTTTTGATAATATCCTTGGGTTTGCGTAAATGGTAATCCAGAACCGAGGTTCCATCTTCCATTTAATTCCCAGTTTTTCTTCTTGTCTAAGAAATAAGTTGCAATAAAGTTTATGTTATGTCTTCTGTCGAAAACTGGTGCGTAAGTTTGAATTCCATCCCATCTGTCAACTTTTCCGAGGGAGTAAACAAACCAAATATATGTTTTATTTGTCGAATACTTAAGGACTAAATCAACACCATATGCTTGACCGGTTTCAACTATATAATCTTTTTTCAAAACATCTGGAATAGAAGGGTCTGTGCTTGGAGAATCATCATATATTTTGTTTCTATTTGTATTCGTTAATTGGTTAAACCATTTGTAATACCCTTCCACGTTAAGAGATAAGTTTTTACCTAAATCATATTCAAACCCAGCAATTGCATGTGTCGCTTTTTGAAGGGAATGTTTTAAATCTTTAGTCTTTCCATCTGGAGAAGTAAGTTCATCTTGCAAATCTTCAGAACCCGTTAAAAAACCATAAAATAAATTTACCACGTCTCTATCAGAGTTGGCACTTGTAAGGTTTTGAGAGTATAATCCTCCGGCAAACTTTAAACGAAAACCTTCATTAACATTGTATTTAATACCTAGTCTAGGTTCAGGCGATGTTACTTTTGATGTTGCATAAACTTGCATTCTAAAACTAGGGTTTAAGACAAGTCTTCCTCTAACTATTTTGTAATCGATATAGGTAGAAATCTCGGTTGTATTTTGCGTTTGTTCAATCTCTCTTCCTGCAGAATTAAAGAAAGAATATTCTGTACGCAAACCTTCTAAAGATATTCCATATCTGATCTCATCGTCACCTTCTAAAAAGTACTTGAAATCAAATCCTCCGCTAAACCCTTTAACTGTACTTGAATCGGGTAAAACCATTTTTGTAGGATCTGGAAAACTTTCTCGCATTCCAATTCCATATTTTGAGTAATTAAATTTACCACTAATCAGCACGGGACTCCCTTCGGGCACCACAACGAAATTTGTACCTATTCCATAAGAACTCCACTTTAATGTAGAGAGTTGTTGCCAGGTAACATTGTCTCTAAAGTTGAAACCAAATACATTGAATTTACTCCCGTTATTTCCATGGATAGATATTTTTCCGTATAAATCAGTAAAACCATAAGGCAGTCCTGCAGTATCTATATAGCTGTATAACAATTTGGAACTTTGATCTAAATAGGAATGTTTTCCAGAAAATAGGTACGTAATATTTGCTCTACCATCATTCGCTTCTCTTTTCTTTTTGCCTTGCAAAGGGCCTCCTAAAGTTAATTTTGCTCCAAATGGATTAAAAGCAACTCTTCCTGTTGTCTTTCTTTTATTTCCATCTTTCGTGGTAATATCCATAATTGAAGAAATTCTCCCTCCATATGTAGCACTATATCCTCCTGTATAGATATCCGCATTTCGAATTATTTCGGTATCAAATACAGAGAAAAATCCAATTGAGTGAAAAGGATTATAAATTATCATACCATCCAATAATACTTTATTTTGTACCGGAGAACCTCCTCTTACATACATTTGTCCACCCTGATCACCAGTTGTTACAACACCCGGTACTGTTTGGAAATAGGTGGCAATGTCAGATTCACCACCCACTGAAGGAACTGCTTTAATATCTTTTTTGGTGGCTTTTATTACAGAAATTTTAACCTTAGTTTTATCTTCTATTCTACTTGCATTAATTTCAACTTCTTCGAGTATACTCTCTAAAAAAAGATTTTGGCTAGTTATTCTTCCTGCTTTTACTATTATTTCAACTTCTATCGGGGCGTATTCAATTGATCCAATAGTTAAAATATATGTGCCAGCTGGCACTTTTGAAATTTGATAAAAGCCATTTACATCTGTGGTGCCGCCATACGCTTTATCCTTTATTAAAATACTACTAAAAATAACAGGATCCCCTGATTCTTTTTCAAGGACAGTTCCCCTAATGGTTCCAGTTTGACTAATAGTAACTGAGCATATTAGAAACGTGAAAATAAAAGTTAAAATGGTATTGGTTGCTTTCTTCATTTCTGAATTAAGAAATTAGGTTTTATAGAAATCAAAATTAAGCTATTTTATGAATAAACGAATTAAAAAAAACAATGGACATATAATTAATACATATACGGTATTGATTCTTGAGTGAAAGGAAAAAAAATGGACTATTTGTTATTTTCCATTATGTAGTTTAATACCTTCGTCATCAAATGAACTCTGTCTTTTCCTCTTACATTATGAGGGTGCATTGGATAAGGGAAGAAATCGATTTGCACTCCTTCTTCAATACATTTTTGGACAAAAGCTAAATTATGTTGCATTACAACAACATCATCAACAGTTCCATGAATCAATAGTAGTTTTCCTTCTAAATCATTAACGTAGGTTAATGGACTTGCTATTTTATAACCTTCAGGGTTTTCTTGCGGAGTATCCATGTACCTTTCACCATACATTACTTCATACCATTTCCAATCAATAACGGGGCCACCTGCAACACCTGTTGTAAATGTGCCAGGAGTGCGAGTCATTAAAGAAGTTGTCATAAATCCTCCATAGCTCCATCCATGAACGGCCATCCTATCACTATTAATAAACGAAAGAGATTTTAAATATTCCACGCCAACTAATTGGTCTTCTATTTCAATGGTGCCGCATTGCCTGTGAATAATTTCTTTAAACTTTCTACCGCGGTTAGAAGTTCCTCGATTATCAATTGTGAAAACAACATAATCTTGCTCTGCTAACCAGTTCATCCATAAGCTAGCTCCAGCATTCCAACTGTTTGTAATAAGTTGTACCCCTGGACCTCCATAGACATAAACAAGGACAGGGTATTTTTTGTTTTCATCAAAGTTAGTTGGTTTTATTATTCTTCCATAAAGAGGTGTTCCATCTTTTGCTTTTAGTTCAACCATTTCAATTTGTCCAGTTTTATGCGCTGATAGTGGGTTTGGAGCACTGAAAAGGTTTGAAATTCCACCTTTTTTGGTCCCAATAACATCAACTTGTTTTGGAGTAGTCAAGTTTGAATAACTATCCAAAAGATACCTGCCGTTCGAATGTGGTTTTATATTATGAACACCTTTAGCTTTGGTAAGCTGTGTTACTTTTTTAGTTTCTATATGCACGGAATATGCATGTAACTCTCTTCCATCTGCACTTGTTCCTTCAAAAAGTAGGCAGTTGGTTTTGTTATTAAAACCCTTAATTCCGGTAACTTCCCATTTGAAATCAGTTAATTGGTCAATTAAAACGCCTTCTGTGTTGTATAGATAGATATTGAAATACCCGTCTCTTTCACTCAACCAAACAAACTGGTCTTCCGTTCCAGGAATAAAATAAGGTTCGTAAATAGGCTGTAAAAATGTAGGGTGTTTTTCTTCAAAAAGTGTTTTTATTTTTACACCAGTAGTAGCATCATATTGGTTGAACCAAAAATGATTTTGACCTCGATTCATTTCAACAATAAAGATTGTTTTTTCATCTGGACTCCAAGTCACGTTAGATACATAATGATCTATTGGTTCACCGGTTTTCAGATAAATAGTATTATTGTTTTTCACATTATAAATTCCAACTCTACCATGTTCACTCGCTTCGCCTGCCATCGGGTATTTAATGCTTTTTAAAGATCCGGTTCGAGTTGTAATATCTAATAATGGGTAATCAGCTACATTAGTTTCATCTTTTTGATAAAAAGCTAATGAGTTTCCTGAAGGTGACCAAAATGTCCCTTTTGATATTCCAAATTCAAAACGATGAATTGCTTGTCCAGAAACAATGTTCTTATCAATATTAGTTGTAATAGCTATTATAGAATCTTTCTCCGTAGCCAAATATAAATTGTTGTCTATGGTATAGGCAATTGTCTTGGTGTTAAAATTGAAATCATTATTTAATGCGCTTTCTGGATAATGAATAGAAGAAAATTTTCCTCTGTTATCTCCTTTGTAATTGTAAATAATTTTATTTCCATTATGATCAAAAACAAGTTGCTCTGAAGAAATTCTTTGGGTATAAGGAAGGTGTTTTAAATCAGCAATGTTTTCTTGAATACTTTTTAGTGTGATTTGTTCTGCTATTCTTGCATCAGGGAGCGCCGTAGCAGGAAGAATGAAATAAGTGTTTTCTTTGGCATGGGCATATTTATCTGCATCAGTTAACCATTGAGCCCATTTTAATGACTTAGGATATAACCCCTGGTAGTATCCCATTACGGAACTTTCAATTGTTAAGTCTTTATCTTGAGCAATAGCTGAAGAAGTGATAAATAGTAAAAACAATAATTTTTTCATAATCTTTATTCTTTTGGAAATAATTTGAGCCTTCTTTTTAATTTGTCAATCTCATTTTTCCCTTTTTCAATATTTTCATTAACACCTTTAAGAAGTGTTTCAGCTCCTTTAGAGTTAGCGAAGAAGCCTAAATTATTCTCGTAATTAGCAACTTCTTTAACGATGTCATTTATTTTATTTCTAATTTTCTCTTTCTCTTGTTGGAATAACCTTTCTGCATTCCCGCTAACTTTTAAGCTGTCTAGTTTGGCTTCAAAAAGAATTTTTTCTTTTTCAGCATCGTCCATTTTTAAATTATTGTAATGCGCATCAATAGCATTTTTAAATGCTTTGTAAATAGCATCCTTCTTTTTAAATGGAACATTTCCAATTTCGGCGAATTCAGTCGAAAATGTTTTAAGGTCGGTTATTACTTCTTTTGGGTCTGCTTTGTGTTTATATGCTATTATTTTTTCAATCAAAGCTTCTTTTTGTTTTAAGTTATTTTCATTGTCGGCGTCCATTTTCTTAAAATGTTCTTCTCTATTTGTAAAAAACGCATCGCATTTACTTCTAAATGATTTCCATAGTTTTTGTTCAGCATGCTGTCCTGCATGCCCAATTTTTTTCCAATCTTCTTGCAATTTTTTGAGTGCGTCAGCAGAATTTTTCCAATCTGTAGATTTGGATAATTCTTCCGCTTTCTCAATCAATTTGGCTTTTAGTTCTTTCTTTTTATCGAAAACATCATTTCTAGCTGCATAAAAAGTAGATTTTGCATCAAAAAAAGTATCAAATAACCCCCTAAAATCATTCCATACTTTTTGGTTACTTTCTTTTGGCACCTGGCCAATATTTTTCCATTCTTTTTGAATTTCCAATAATTCTTTCGTGAGTTTATCCCATTCTTTATGCTCCAGCGCTTCTTTTGAAACAATTTCTTTTACTTTTTCAATGAGAGCCAATTTCTTGACTAGGTTATCTTTTTGGAATTCTTTTTGATTTGTGTAATGTGATTTTATTTTTGCATACAGTTCTTTTACTGTTGACCAATATTCTTCTTTTAACTTCTCCCAATGCTCTTTAAATGTTGGTCCAACTTCGTCCCACTCATTTTGCAGTTTGCGCAAAGACTTTTCTACTTCTTTGATTTTCTTTTCTTCTAAAAGAGCTTTTGCTCGATGAATAATTTGATTCTTCAAAGAGTAGTTTTTCTTTAGATCATTTTCTTTTAACTCTTTATAAATGTCTATGTTGTAACTGAATTCTTCACTTAATTTACTGTATTCAGCTTGGATTTTATTGTGCTTATCTTGTGGTATTGCTCCAATAATATTCCACCGTTCTCTAATTTCTTTAATTGTGCCAAATAGCTTTCCTAAATTCTTCTCGTTTTCAATCAGTTTAGTGAAGTCCGCAATAATTTCTTTTTTTAAGATTAGATTTTTTTCTTCTTCCATCTTAATGAAGGTATAGTAATCTTTTTTCTTTTTTTTATAAGATTCGAAGGCTGCTCGAATATCTTTGTTTAGTTTTTCGCTTTCTGCTTTAACTTCATCATTATTCGTATCTTTTTCTTGAGAATCACTTTCTTTTTGCTCACTGTTATATATTGCTTCGAATGCCTTTTTTAATTTATCAATTTCAGAGCCAATTTCAAGAATTTGACCAGTCTTTATCAAAGCTAGTAGCTTTGTCAATATTTCTATTTTATTCATTTTACCAAAAGGTTTTCAATTAAGCGAAGCGAAATTACTCCGAATGGATTATTTATACAAAATTATATTAACCACCTATTTCAACTACTCTCATGAGTTCAGCACAAAGCATGGCTCCAAATGTTCCAACGGCATATCCTAGTACTGCTAATAATACTCCTACGGGAGCTAAAGAAGGGCTAAAAGCAGATGCGACAACTGGCGCGGATGCCGCTCCTCCCACATTAGCCTGACTGCCAACAGCAACAAAAAAGAAAGGCGCTTTAATTAATTTAGCTACCCCCAATATGATAATCGCATGAATCAGCATCCATATAGCACCAATTAAAAACCAAGAAGGGCTTTCAAAAATTTCTGTAAAATTCATGTGAGTTCCTATAGCGGCAATCAATACATATAGAAAGATACTTCCCATTTTGGAAGCTCCAGCTCCTTCATAATTTTTTAACTTAGTAAATGATAATCCAACACCAATTATGGTTGAAAATACAATCAACCAAAAAAATCCGCTAGCAAACGAGGTTAATCCAATTTTTTCAAGCGTATCTTTTATTTCGCTAAAATAAGGAGTAATGATTTGAGACAATATGTGTGCTAACCCGGCACCTGCAATTCCAATTCCAACTATTATCATTAAATCTGTTGTGCTAGGAATTTTAGAAACTTTAGCGGCAAAACCTTCCATCTTTTCTTTCAGAGCGGTGATAGCAGAAGAATCGGCTTTAAATTTTTTGTCAATTCTTTCATGAATTCCAGCTCCGTATAGTAATACCGCCATCCAGACATTTGCAACTAACACATCAATAACTATCATTTTTGAGAATATATCATTGGGAGTTTCATAAACCACTTTCATTGCTGTTTGGTTTGCTCCTCCTCCAATCCAACTGCCTGCTACGGTTGCGAGCCCTCTCCATATCTCTCCTGCATCAGCACCTAGCCATTCAGGAGCAATAGAAGCAACAATCATCAGTGCAATTGGCCCTCCAATAATAATTCCCAAAGTCCCTGCAAAGAACATAATTAGGGCTTTTGGGCCAAGGCCTATAATCCCTTTTAAATCTATACTTAAACAGAGTAATATTAAACTGGCAGGTAATAAATACCTGGAAGAAACATAATATAAATTGCTAAAATCACCAGAAATAATATTAAAAGAGTTTAAGAAAGCAGGCAAGAAATAACACAAAAGTAACGCAGGTACAATTCCATAAAACTTCTTAAATATTGGAAGGTTGGAAGTGTAAAAAATTATTGCCAGTAAAAACAACAGTAATCCAATAACGATAGCGTCATTCGTAAAAAGTGGTGTTGCTTCAATTGTCTTAAATTCAAAATTAATAGAGCTTTCTTTTGCATTAGAATCCAGATGCATAAACTTTATTTCTACTTCATGGTCTCCTTTTGATAAACCTTCAATGAAAAAGTTACTATATCCTTTGAATCTAAATTCATATCCGTCAAAATTTAACAGCGTGGAATCAATAGTTTTTGAATTGATGTTTACGTCGTGAACATCAACATAAATGAAAGGTGTTTGATCCAAAAAGAACTTAATACCCGAATTTTGTTTGTTTACTACCTGATAATTTAATTCAGAGAGGTTATCCGTTTCAGTAACTGGAGTAATATAGATTTTTTTATCAAGTTGAATTGATTGTGTTTTCTCATTGAAAACCAATGGTTCTACGGCGTAGACTGAAAAACTAGCGATAAAAAATAAAAGGCTAAAAATTTTATTGCACATCTTATTCATATATGTAAATTGTTTGATATAATCATTAATGAAGGACATAATAAAGGGCTTAAAAACAGACGCCGATAACCAATATGTCATCTACTTGCTCAGTGTCTCCTTTCCATTTTTCTAGTTCGGTATCGAGCCTAGATATTTGCTCATTGGGAGATAAAGATTGAATTTCTTGCAACAGTATTTTGAACTTTTTATTCATGAATTTTTTATCTTTTGGACCTCCAAATTGGTCTGGAAATCCATCGGAAAACATATAGAAACAGTCCCCTTTATTAATGTCAAATTCATGGGTTGTAAAACCATTTTTACTATAAGAACTTCCACCTCCAATAGGATATCGATTGCCTTTTGTTTCTTCGATATTTTTTCCATTGATTTTAATTAGTGGGCGAAAAGCTCCCGCATACTGCATTTTATTATTTTTTAAATCGAAGGAGCATAGAGCCATGTCCATACCATCTTTACTCTCTTGGACATATCTTTTTGAACTTAGTGCCTCCAGCACAGCTTCGTCTAGTTTTTCTAAAATATATCCTGGGTCAGATTTTTTTTTATGAGATATTGCATTTAGTTTGGAGAAACCAATCATGCTCATTAAAGCACCTGGAACACCATGGCCCGTGCAGTCGACTGCAGCAAGTACTAGCTTACCATCAATCTCTTTGAACCAATAAAAATCTCCTGATACAATATCACGTGGTTTATAATAAACAAAAGAATTAGGTAAAGCATCCTGAATCTGTTCCGTATGCGGTAAAAGAGATTCTTGAATTTTACGTGCATAGTTTATGGAGTCTGTAATGTCATTGTTTTTCAGTTCAATAACTCTATTTTTCTCAACAATAGATTGAGTTATTTTGTCCTCTTCACGTAAGATTCTTCTAGCATAGGGAATTAATAGCAATGCCATTAAAAGTATAACAGCTAATGAAATCAGTGCTTGCGTTTTATATTGGTTAAAAACCATATCTCGGAAATGACCGAATTCTACATCCGCTTCAACTAGACCGACAGTTTTATTATTTGAATCTGTTATAGGAAAAAAAGCGGACAACCATTCCCCATTTTCAGTTTTGTATCTTGGGATTGTTCCTCCTTCATTCATTTTTTCTAATAAGATTTCAGGAAACATTTCGTATTCATGACGGAAATTCACATTAGTATCAGAACTAACACCGAAATAAAAAATTTCTTCCTCAGCATTGTATATGAGAGTATATAGCGGTGTATTCAGCTTGTTTTGCTCATGCACTTTTCTTAACATTGAATGAATTTCAGAATATTGAGCATTCTCAGCTGCAGATGTTATGTCATCTTTCCATGGGTGATCTTTCATTAACTTGTTGTGCACATCACCATCAATATTTATTGCTAATGAAGAGGCAAGGGCTTGTAATTTCTCATATTCTTCTTCTTCATATAAATTCAATTGATTTATATATCCAAAAATGATGAAAAAGGTAGTAATGCCTATAATACTCAAATAAATGAGGAACATTATCCTAGTCGTTACATTACCTAGTATTTGTTTAAATAAATTACTCAAAGTGAATTTGATTGATTATCAAAAATAAGACTATCTGATTGTATAACAAATAATAAGAGATCTAATATCATGCTTTATGACCTTTTTTACCTTTGTATAGAGGCAAATGCACTAGTTTACTCTCGTCAGGTCCATTGTACAAAATAATATTTCTATTTGGTCTCAGACCTATTCTTTTGAGTGCAAATAAATTTGAAGAAATTATCCAAGCATCATGTCCTTCCCAGAAATGTTTTAAACGACTACCCATATCATTATAAAATGTAACATCATCTTGTAGCTTAATTCTCTTATCGTAGGGAGGGTTCATTATAATGATTCCATTTTCAGCAGGCTTTTCTAGACTAAAAAAGTCGGCTTGGTTGAATGTTATGTTTTTTCGAAGCTCCCTAAAAGAAGACATATTGTTTTTTGCAATTCTTACTGTTTGTCCCGAAATATCAAAGCCATAAATTTTTACATCGCTAGTTTTGATAGCATCTTTCGCTTCAAAATAGAGCATGTCCCATAATTCTATATCAAAATCTCTCCATTTTTGAAAAGCAAAATCATCTCTTAAGATACCCGGAGCAATATTTAGCGATTTCATGCCAGCTTCTATACATAGAGTTCCAGAGCCGCACATAGGGTCTATAAAAGGAGTTTTTCCGTCCCACTGGGAAAGTTGTATCATTCCTGCAGCTAAAATCTCATTGATAGGAGCATCTCCTGTTGTTTTTCTATACCCACGTTTAAAAAGTGGTGTTCCAGAACTATTTAACAGGATAGAACATTTGTTTTCAGAGATTCGAATAACAATTTTTAAATCCGGATCATATTTGTCAATATCAGGTCTGTCATTTATTTTTTCTCTAAACTGATCTACAATGGCGTCCTTACATTTTAATGCAGCAAATTGCGAATGATTAAAATAAGATGAGTTAACTATCGCTTGAACAGAGAAAGTTTTTTTCAAGTCTAAAAACCCAGTCCAGTCAATTTCTGAAACACCAGCGTAAAGTTCTTCGGTTGATTTAGCCTTGAATTGATGTATGGGTTTCAATATGTCTAAAGCTGTTCTTAGCCAGAGGTTACTTTTATAAAGAATTTCTTTGTCACCTGCGTATTCAACTGCTCTTTTGGCCACTTTAACGTGTTCTGCGCCTAATTGAGTTAATTCTTCTGCAAGAACTTCTTCTAGTCCAGCATAGGTTCTAGCAACTAAATTCATTTTCATAAAACAGCGTTATTCATCGTTTTTATTTTCGTCCTCTTCGTCTTCATCCATCACTTCAAAATCGACATACATATCGTCATCCATATTGACTTCTTTGGGTTCATTTTGAGGGAAATAATCTCCCCTATTTTCGAAAGGTGAATTACCACCAAATGGGTTGCTTTTGCCCATGTTTCCAAATTTTCCAAATGGACTTTTAGGCTTCCTTTTCGGAGCTGGTTTCCCGGTTAATAATGCCACTATCGTTTGGAATAAAAATCCTGTAGCATTAATGCCTTTAAAAATCATATTAATTAAAAAGAATAACCCAATACACCCGATTATCCAACCTATAATGATTGTATCATAAAAATCATTAATACTTTCTAAAAACCATTGATTTATGGAATTGTCTATGAGTAAAGGATAGTTAAATGAAATCGCGTAAAAAATAAGCGTTAAACCTACCAGATGCGGCACGTATTTATTAGTGTTTTGGGAATTTACACCTCCAAGATTTGAACGGAATTGAAACATCATTTTACTTCTCTCAATTTTTCCAGCTAGGTATAAGTACAACACAATTCCACCAACGATAATGTACAGAGGTCCTTGATTTGGATCAATATTTTCTGTTTGAATAAAGTCAATCGCTTTAATAGCCGTTAAAGATGCAAGAAAGTAGAATTGAGCGGCTTTAATTATATAGTTTAGAATTGCATTTTGCACATTGTTATCGTTGTTTCCTAAAACATATTTGGGTAACAAGGCAATGAAAAACCAAATGATGCTAAAAACTATGAAGATAATTCCTAAAAAGAATATGTAATTAAATATTTCCATGGAGAGCAAAAATACCTTTAAAAAGCGAAAGCAAAAATCAATTTTAGAAAAAGGTATAGCTAAGAGTAATATAATTCGAAACCAATGGGTACATTCGCATAATTAATATTTAAAAACCTTTATTGAAAATACTACAAATGAAAAAGTTATTAATCATTACAGCAGCTTTTATATTATCGTTGAATAGCCTTGCTCACGAGGGTATGTGGATTCCGTCTTTATTGAAAGCACTGGAAAATGACATGCAAGCACAAGGAATGAAATTGACTGCCGAAGATATATATTCGATTAATCAATCAAGTTTGAAAGACGCTATTGTTCATTTTGGTGGAGGCTGTACGGCCGAGGTTGTCTCCAAAAATGGATTAATTCTTACAAATCATCACTGTGGATATAGTCAGATACAACAGCATAGTTCCTTGGAAAAAAACTGTTTAAAAGATGGTTTTTGGGCGATGTCTTCTGCGGAGGAATTAAAAAATCCTGGATTAACTGCAACATTTATTGTTCGCATCGAAGATGTGACAGAAAGAGTAAGTAGAGGAATTACCAATGACATGGATGCGCAGACAGCTTATAAAATGCGTTACGAAACTAGTTTGGAAATTGCGAAAGAAGCGACTGAAGGAACTGGATATGAGGCTGTTGTTAAGCCATTTAATTATGGTAATGATTACTACATGATTGTAACAGAAACGTATAATGATGTGCGTTTAGTGGGTGCTCCCCCGAGTGCAATTGGGAAATTTGGAGGCGACACAGATAACTGGGTTTGGCCCAGACATACGGGTGATTTTTCTGTATTCAGAATATATGCAGATAAAGATAATAAGCCAGCAGAAATCTCTGATGCTAACATTCCTTATACTCCAAAAAAGCATTTACCAGTTTCTATGGAAGGTGTAGAAGAAAATGATTTTACAATGGTATTTGGATTTCCTGGGAAAACGCAGCAATATCTTACTTCAGATGCTGTAGATACGTATATCAACAAAGTTAACCCAGCTCGAATAGCAATGCGAGAGAAAAGTCTAGAGATAATTGATGCTGCTATGGCATCAGATGAGAATATTAAGATTCAATATGCATCAAAGCAATCTAGAATTAGCAATGCTTATAAAAAATGGATAGGTCAGAATTTAGGATTAAAGAAAAAAGATGCTGTCGGTAAAAAGCAGGCTTTAGAAGCTGAGTTTATGAAAAGAGTTCCAAAAGATGGGCCTTATAAAAATGTATTAGCAGACCTTAAACAAAAGCAAGCAGATATTGAGAGTTCCGAAGTGGCATTTAATTTGTTTTGGGAAATATGGTATTATGGTCCAGAAATAATTCGATTTTCTAATAGTTTTGATAAACTAGAAGGACCTGATTTTGCAAAATTAGTTGCAGAGAAGCAAGAAAACATTCAATCGTACTTCAAAAATTATGATGGAGTAATAGACAAAAAGATATTTATCAAATTGGTAGATATGTATGTCAGTTCGCTACCCGAAAATTTAAAGCCAGAAATTAATTCCAAGTACGTAAATGACTTTAAAGCATATGCTGATTTTGTATACAAAAAATCAAATTTCATTTCGAAGGAAAAGGTGGAAAAGTTTTTAAGCTTGAGCGAAGCTAAAATGAAAAAGAAATTAGCAAAAGATCCTGCTTATATACTTTCTAAAGCAATAATGGAAAATAATGAAATAAATATTAAGCCACAGTATTTTCAACATTATGTTGAAATAGATGCTTTAATGAAAAAGTTTGTAAAAGCCCAACAAGAATATTTTCCAGAAAAAACTTTTTGGGCTGATGCTAATAGTACTTTAAGGTTAACTTATGGAAAAGTGGAAGGAACTTTTCCAAGAGATGGAATGGCTTACACTTGGTTTACTACCTTAGATGGTGTCATAGAAAAGAACAATACAGGTAATGCAGATTTTAAAATACCATCTCGAATGAGGGATTTATGGGAAAAGAAAGATTATGGACCTTATGCAACAAATGGCGATTTACGTATTTGTTTTTTAGGTTCTAACCATACAACTGGAGGTAATTCAGGAAGTCCTGTAATTAATGGAGAGGGACATTTGGTGGGGATTAATTTTGATAGAAGTTGGGAAAGTACAATGAGTGATGTAATGTTCGATGGAGAGATTTGTCGAAATATAATGGTAGATATTAAGTTTGTACTCTGGGTAATGGACAAATATGCTGGAGCTAAACACTTAGTTGACGAAATGACTTTAGTAGATGCAGAAT